>Ga0116227_10002315_pt1 | contig 43414 bp, 39 predicted proteins | sample S1TSphgellanicum_FD_89693 | JGI IMG/M metagenome (GOLD analysis project Ga0116227, IMG submission 89693) | Host-associated microbial communities from peat moss isolated from Minnesota, USA - S1T2_Fb - Sphagnum magellanicum MG | ecosystem: Host-associated > Plants > Peat moss > Unclassified... | reverse complement strand
GCCGAAAGTATGGAGACTATTGGTCCGAATTTGCGGGAGGTTAAGCCGGATATTTTTACCGCGGTGCCGCGCCTGTTAGAGAAAGTTTTTGAACGGATAATGGAAGCCGGGCAAAAACTGACGGGCTTTAAAAAGAAGATCTTTTTATGGTCGATTGGAGTTGCCGAGGAATTTGAGATTGAAAACACCAGCCTGGCGTATAAAATTAAACTGGCCATTGCCGATAAGTTAGTGTACAGTAAATGGCGCGAAGCGGTAGGCGGTAATGTAAGGGCCATTGTGGTAGGCAGTTCGGCCACGCCAATTAAGTTAGAGAAGATTTTTACCGCCGCCAAAATTGTGATTATGGAGGGGTATGGCTTAACCGAAACATCGCCGGTGATTGCTGTGAATCAGTACGACCCAAGCAAACGCAAATTCGGCACAGTTGGCCCGCTGTTGGGTGATGTGAAAGTTAAAATTGCCGAAGACGGCGAGATTCTTTGCCAAGGCGATAACGTGATGGTGGGATATTACAAAAATCAAGAGATGACCGCTGAGGTAATGCAGGGCGGCTGGTTCCACACCGGCGATATCGGCATGCTGGAAGAGGGTAAATTCCTGAAGATAACCGATCGTAAAAAAGAGATCTTTAAAACATCGGGTGGTAAATATGTGGCCCCGCTGCCTATCGAAAATAAGATGAAGGAGAATCACTTCATTGAACAGATGATGGTGATCGGTTCTGAACGAAAGTTTGTCGCTGCGTTGATTGTACCATCGTACACTAACCTGGTGCCCTGGGCTAAGGAGCATGATATTTTGTTCATCAACCATAACGAGTTGATTAAAGATCCGCGGGTAATTACGCTGTTTCAGAATGTGATTAATGAATTCAATCCTGAATTTAACCATGTAGAGCAGGTGAAAAAAATCTGCCTGCTGCCTAACGAATGGTCGGTTGAGAGTGGCGAACTAACCCCAACCGGTAAAATGAAACGTAAGGTAATTATGGAGAAATACCGTAACGAGGTAGAGAAGATCTATTCGAACGATGGCCATAGTGACCCTAACTGTGCCATACCTACAGCCCTGCATTAATGAACACCTTACAATTAAACATCAACGACCGCCTAGCCACCATCACGCTGGACAGAGGTCGGTCGAACCCCATTAACCACGAAATGCTGCAGGAACTGATAGCCTGCATACAGGAACTGGAAGCGAATAAAGAAGTGGGCGGCGTAATTCTGACGGGTAAGCCGGGGTTCTTTTCGTCGGGTATCGATCTGATAGAAGCTTATGGTTACGATGAGGAAAAGATCCGCGCTTTTTGGGTTGATTTTATGCGGATGCAAACGGTGCTGGCATCTTTCAGCAAGCCATTGGTGGCGGCTATCAGCGGGCATAGTCCGGCTGGTGGTTGTGTAATGGCTATCTGTGCCGATTACCGGGTGATGGCGGAAGGGCAATTTATCATCGGCCTGAATGAAATCCCTGTGGGAATTATTGTGCCGGATAGCGTTTTTGCGGTTTACTCGTTTTGGTTAGGTCAGCGTAAAGCTTATCAATACCTGATGGAAGGCAAACTAATGCCCCCCGCCGAAGCGTTGGAAATCGGCCTGGTTGACGAAGTAACCACTGCCGATAACGTTCTGGCTGTAGCCGAAGCAAAAGCCCGCGCCTACATGAAACTGAACCGCATGGTTTGGAGCCTGAGCAAGCAAAACCTGCGTAAGGATTTAATAACCAAACTAAGCGCCGACCAAAGCCAGACTTTAGATATCATGCTGAAGCAATGGTGGGCCCCTGCCACCCGCAAAGGTTTGGAAATGATGATTGAACAACTACAAGCAAAAAGCAAATAAAATGATAGCCACCGGAATGTTACGCGACGATGCCCTGAAAGGTAAAACCATTATAGTTACCGGTGGCGGTACCGGCCTTGGTAAAGCCATGGGGACTTACTTTTTGCAGTTAGGAGCCAACCTGGTCATCACAAGTCGTAAATTAGAGGTCTTGCAAAAAACAGCCGCCGAAATGGAAACTGCCACCGGCGGTAAAGTGCTGGCCGTAAAATGCGATGTGCGCGATTACAACCAGGTAGAAGAAATGTTGAAGCAATCGGTCGAAACATTTGGCCGGGTAGATGCTTTGCTGAATAACGCCGCCGGTAATTTTATATCACCTACGGAAAGATTATCGGCTAATGCTTTTTCGGCTGTGATAGATATCGTGCTAAAGGGATCGGCTAATTGCTCGCTGGCCTTAGGGAAGTATTGGATTGAGCAAAAAATACCCGGTAATATCCTTAATATCGTTACCACTTATGCATTCACAGGTTCGGCTTATGTGGTACCGTCGGCCTGTGCGAAGGGCGGTGTGCTGGCCATGACGCGGTCGCTGGCCGTAGAGTGGGGCAGGCACGGCATCCGTACCAACGCCATAGCTCCAGGTCCATTCCCCACCAAAGGAGCATGGGAGCGCCTGCTGCCCGGCGAAATGGCGCAGAAATTCGATTTTAAAAACCGTGTCCCGCTTAAACGCGTGGGCGAACACCAGGAACTGGCAAATCTGGCTGCTTTCCTTGTATCTGACTTCTCCGGCTATATTAACGGCGAAGTCATCACCATAGACGGCGGCGAATGGCTGCAAGGTGCCGGTCAGTTTAATGCCTTAGAAATGGTGCCGGATCAAATGTGGGATGCGATAGAACAGGCGACAAGGGCGGCAGGATCAGGTAGTTGATGATATTAAATATTATTAAATAATATTTTTTATAATTCAATAAGTTGTATATTGTGATCATCAATTCCTAATCACAATGAGTATTACCGACGAAGAGAAAATTCTGCTTAATGAAAATAAACTGAAATTTGATGATTTAAAGTTACAACGCGAAGCGGAAAAGCTGAAACTTGAATCAGAAAAGATACAGCTTGAAAAGGAAAAAATAGCACTTGAAACAAGGAATTTAAAACAACCATTTAGGCAGCCTACTCTCTGGGTTGCAGTAATCGGAACAATTATCTCTATCGGGTTCTTTGGCGTAAAAGAAAGGATTGCAGCTTTAGAGTTAGCCAACGCTAAAACCGAATTAACTAACACCGAAGAACAAAAGAAAACAAACAAAAAGTCGGCGGATTCCATTAAGATTGTTGGTGTTCAATTGAATAAGAAAAACGATCTCCTAAATAAAAAGTATGAAAAATTGAATGAGCAAACCCAAAATACTCAATCAAATCTCGATAACTTGCGAAGGAACGCCGGCAATACCAAAACCGACATCTTGGATTTAATAAAATCAACAAAATCCAAAGTGTCCGCCGAATCTGAAATAATATTACAACAGGTAGTAGAAAGACTTAGTCGACTTGAAAAATTAAGTAATAATGCAGCAGAAGAGTTTAAATACCCCATCTCTAAAGCTGTGCAAACCTCACGAACAGACCTTGCTCAAAGTGCAGCTCGCGAAGGTTTTCAATATCTAATTGATCGTCGTCTCAGCCAAGCTGTTGAGGCTTTTAATCGTTCAGAAAAAACTTATCCGGGATATCGTGTATCTTATGAACTTTCGCGCCTGATAACGGCGCAATTGAAAAAAGGGCCCACCGCATCAGACAACGAAGAATTTATTAAACAAATTGCAACAAAATATGCTGAATTTATACCGAAAGGCTTTCCGAAGGATTTAAAGCGGCGATAACTCAACGATAAACATAAACCGTAAAATCTTCCTCCGCATAATCATCAATAAAAACAACGCGATTGCTTAACGTTTTGCAATACGTTAATATCGTTTCCGGTTCGTAGGCAACCAATAGACCTTTCACCGGCATTTGGCGCAGGAGGTTGAAGGCAACAGCTACCTTGCTGTTTGCGAATAACTTACTGATGATGTTGAAGATAAAGTCAGGGTCATCATCGCTGCCGTAGTTTAAAGATCCGCTGGCCAGTACGTAATCTACCACAGGTAAATCGCGGGTGATGAAATTGCCGGATGTAAACTCAGCTATCGGTAAATGGCCGTGGCGTTTTAAAGCTTCGTCGTACAGTTCCGGGATTTGCTCTATGCCGTGGTAATGCGAGAGGTTGGGGTATCGTTCTAAAAGGTAGGGCAGCAGATCACCGTATCCGCAACCAACATCCAGTACCGAATGGTTATTCAGATCTCCCACACCGGCCAAAACCTTAAACCGCATCTGCTGACTTTCTACATCGCGCCAGCCAAGGGCATAGCTGCTTTCACTGCCGTAATGGGCAATCATAGCCCGGTGGTAATGAAATATCGGGATGGTATCAAAAAACGATTTCATTAAACAGGATAGCTTATTTCACAAAATCGTTATACAACGCATTAATAGTCGACCGCAGAACCTCGGTAATATCCCCGTTAGGGTTTGAACTGGTTCCGTTGGTGATCACTACAAAGCCAAATTTTTTATCGGGCTGGAAAAACATGGCGCTGTATAAACCGTAGGCCGAGCCGGTGTGTCCCTTCATAGTTAAGCCAGGAATCAGATCATCAACCGTACGGATGGCCAGTCCGTAACCTTCTTTATTGGCTACCTGCGTCTGTATAATTTTAGCGCTCTTTTTGGAGATGATTCGACCACCATCATACTTGCCATAGTTCATGTGCATCATCATATACTTAGCCAAATCGGTAGCCGAAATTTTCATGCCGCCCGTCGGTGAAAATATAGGTGTGCTGCTGCCCATCACGTAGTTTTTAATATCATCCTTACGGGGATTATAGGCCAAAGGTGCGGGCGTAAACTTCTTAGTTGCGGCATTATACTCGTACAGGGTAACAAAACGTGTGCTGTCCAGTTCGTTAACATTATAACCCGCATATAAACCCAAAGGATCAATCACGTGGTGTTTTACGTATTGATCAAAGCGTTCGCCGGATATTTTTTCGATGACTGTGCCAACCATATTATAGTTGAGGTTGCAATACTGGTAATCGGTACCCGGCTCGTAATCGTTATAGCATTTGGCCCAGTTAGCGCCTTTGTCGGGGTTAATCACATTCAGATCAAAATAACCCTGACTATCGTTAATGCTGGAGGTGTGCGACATCACCATGCGTAACGTAATCATCGTTTCCGGATATTTAGGATTGCGGATTCTAAAGCCAATCAGTTTACTAAAATCATCATCCAACGAAAGCTTTTTAGCTTCCACCAGTTGCATAATAGATGTTGCCGAAAACGATTTGGAGATAGACGCAATTCGAAAGATATCCTGATCAGTCAACGGGGTATTAGTCTCCACATTCTTCAACCCGAATGAATGGGTATAAACGATTTTATTATCCTTTACCACCGCTACCGACATGCCTTGCACATCCAGTTTTTTAATGATCTCCTGAATATCCGCTTCTGCCTTGTCAGCTTGCGCAAATCCTGAATACGAAAGCGTAAGCATGAAAGCAAGGACAAGTAGATATTTTAATGTTACCCTAAGCATAGTGTGTAATTGAATGCTCAAGATAACATTTAGGCTTTATAAATGACGTACAGCTTAGTTTTTTGTCAGTAAGGCATCTATCTGTTTTTGGAGATCTGGCTCGTCGGGGCGTAAGGCATCTTCGGTTACTACTTTACCTTCCGGATCGATAATGATAAAGCGGGGGATGCCGTTAACCTTAAAAAAGTCGGTGAATTTAGTATCGGCGCCGCTGGCGGTCAGTTGCAGGCCATTCATTTGATTATCAGCAATAAACTTTTTCCATTTATCCTGATCCTTGTCTGCATCTACCGTAACGCTTACAAATTTGATGTTCCTGCCCTCGTATTTCTTTTCCAGGTTTTTAATGGCCGGGATTTGCCCTATGCACGGTAAACAGTAAGTAGCCCAAAAATCTATAAAGAGGTAATTGCCCTTCATATCTGCCGAGGTGACTTTAGCGCCATCTTTATCTGCGTAAGCAAACTCAGGCGCCACAAGGCCGGTAAGTCCTTTTTTACCTGCGTATAGGCGCCAGATGTCGGCAATATAGTTTTTGTCGGCGCCCGATTGGCTGTATTCTTTATAAGCTTCATCAGTATTTCGTTTTATTTTGAAACGGCTCATCACGTACTGAAAATCTTCTTCCTTTCTTAACGTGGTATCTGTAATGTAGGTACTCAGCAATTTATCGGCGAAAGCCTTGCCTTGTACCGAATTGTCTTTTGCCCACATGGCGTTGCTCAAATCAACCATTCGCTGGGTAAACAACGTATGATAGTTTGCCGAGTGCTTGTACCCGAAGGTATTATTCAGGTTAAGATCGGCCAGTACATTGAACTGGGCGCTATCGGCCGCCGACATTTTTTTGACATGCATGGCTATTTTTGCCTTTTTGTAACGATTAGTCAAAGCGGTATCTGGCGTACCCATGCGCTGATTTTTTAGCCATTCAAACTCCAGCTGACTTACCTGATTTTTGATTTTAGGATCGATACCGTAGTGAGCCAGGTACTGTATTTTCAGCAGTTGCGCCATGTATTTAATATCCTCGGCTTGCGATTTTTTAAAGAATTTTGACGCCTGGGTTTGCGCAATAATTGCCTTTGCGGCTTTCTCAAACTTGTCTATCCGCGTCATAAAGTCGGCAGGTTCAACCATGTTAATATCGTCGGTCAAATCGTTATACCTCCGTGGGAATGAACTCGATAATAACTTATTTACCTGCTGTATAGCCGTGTTTTCGTCGCCACCTTTGCCTTTAAAAATCAAATCGTCGCCTTTTTGTACAATGTTCAGATCCATCCCCGGTTCCAGGTAAATGGTTTTATCTATGTCGGTCAACAGGTAATAGCCCGGTTTCAAGATCAGGCCGGTGTTAAATTTACCGCTTGCATCGGGCTTAAAATTAGCCTTATAATGGTCCAATTGTTTTAACTCCGGTTTTTTGCCCGCCAAATCGGGGATCAAGCCAGATAGGCTTAGGTATCCAGGAGTGTTTTCGGCTACGTCGCTATCAATTTCCTTTTTTTGAAAATCACGTGTCGGTAACTCCTGCTTTTTGGGAGTCGAGGTTGATTTGGGTACGACTTTACCGGGATGCTGGGCGAAGGAGGCCGTAATAACAGTTGATAGGACAAGGGCGAAAATGACTTTCATAAATAGGCGATTGGTTTTGATCAAATTTATAACTTAATTTTTAGTTTCAAAATTTATGACGGAGTATTGGTCTGAAAATTATTATATTCGGTAAAAGGCTTATCTTAGTGTAATGACTGGCAACGCTGCAAATCTGTATTACAAATCAAAAACGGTTTCGTTGATTATACTGGCGATAACGGCCGTTATTTTCTCCCGGATGTTGTTCGTCTTTTTTAACGATCTGGAAGGGCCGAACCCCATCATTATTGCAGCCGTAACAGTGCCGGTGTATCTTTTGTCATTGACTGTGTACCTCTTCACTCCAGTTAAAATAACAGGCATCGGTAGGCTTTTAGTAGTAATCGGTATTCAGATATTATTGGTTGCCGGTGTTTACTTTTTCATGAGATAGGTTTAAATTTTGAATAAAAACCGTAGGGTAGGTTTCCTTTTACCTGTTTTCCCTTAATTTTATCGCATGAAAATTGCCTTAGCATCGCCGCCTTACCCCAAATCTATCGCGGATGCTTTATATCAGACTGAAAAGCTGGTAAAAGAAGCCGCCGCTCAACAGGCCGAAATTGTTTGCTTCCCCGAATCGTACATCCCTGGTTACCCGGGATTAGATTTTGTGCCCGAAGAGCGCACGCCCGAAAACTTGCAGGATGCATTAACAAAGGTTTGTGAGATAGCAGCGCAAAACAATATCGCCATTATTATGCCGATGGATTGGTACGGTGCCGATGGCTTACTGAACATTGCCCAAGTAATCTCCAAAACGGGGGAGGTGTTAGGCTATCAAACCAAAAACCAGTTAGACCCAAGCGAAGACGATATTTGGGTATCCGGCACCCGACGCCAATTATTTGAGGTGGGTGACCTGAAGTTCGGTATTACCATTTGCCACGAAGGCTTTCGCTATCCTGAGTCGGTGCGTTGGGCTGCGCAAAATGGTGCGCAGATAGTATTTCATCCACATTTAGCCGGGAGCGATTTAACTGGAACTCTACCAATTGAGTGGGGCAGTATGGATAACCCTTATTACGAAAAAGCCATGATGATGCGGGCATTAGAAAACACCATTTACTTTGCAAGTTGTAACTACGCTACCAAATTTCCCGAATCAGCATCGTCCATCATAGCACCGGATGGTCAATTGATCGCGCACGAAAAGTATGGTGAGGCAGGTGTAATTGTAGCCGACATCGATCGGGGTAAAGCTACCGGCTATCTGGCTAAGCGATTTAAGAACGACCTTTACGCTTAGAAGGTTATACGTTCGACGTTTTACGTTTTACGTACCTTCTTTGCTGACCACTTCAACTCCTAACGTAAAACGTCAAACGTATCACGTACAACATCAATGAGATTCAAAACCATCATATTCGACTTAGACGGCACCATTGCCGATACTTTACCGCTTTGTATTGCTGCTTTTAAAAAGAGTGTTGAGCCTTATTTGAACAAGGAAATCAGCGAAGCCGAAATCATCGCCACATTCGGCCCGTCAGAAGAGGGGACAATCCGTAAATTGATACCGGATAACGAAGCTGAAGGGGTAACCGCTTACCTAAAGCATTATGAGCAAATGCATAGTATGTGCCCTATACCGTTCGCGGGAATTACTGATTTGCTTGAGTTTTTGGATGCCCAAGGCGTACAACTGGGCATGGTTACAGGTAAAGGTTTGCACAGTACCCGCTTATCTTTAAGGCAGTTTGGATTAGAAAAATATTTTGATGTGCTGGAAACCGGATCGCCCGAGGGGCCGAACAAGGTGAACGGCATCAGGAATGTGCTGAGCCGCCTAAATGTAAGTGCAAGCGAAAGTTTATACGTTGGCGATGCTCCGAGCGATATTACCTATTGTAAGCAGGTAGGCATCCCCATAGCATCGGTAGCCTGGGCCAGCACCACCAATGCCGAAGACCTAAAACCCCTGCAACCCGACTGGCTATTTTATACCGTAGAGCAATTTGAAAATTGGCTAAACCATTAGTATCATCACAAAGTTGCCCCTAATGACTAATGACTAATGACTAATGACTAATGACTAATGACTAATGACTAATGACTAATGACTAATGACTATTCCTCCGGTGCAAACGGTTTAGGCGGACCTACGCCGGGTTTGCCGCTGCCATCGCGCGGGCCGCGGGTGTAAATGATTAGTCCGTTAAGGAAGTTGCGCAGGATCTGATCGCCGCAAGGCTTAAAATTAGGGTGATCATCATTACGGAAGATAGCGCCCACCTCAGTCTTCGTCATCCTGAAATTAACCAGGGCCAGTACCTTGATAATGTCGTCGTCGGTAAACTTCATTGCTACCCGCAGCTTTTTCATGGTATCGTTATTATTCATATTTTGCTACTTATCTGGAGATATCTATTTTAATTTTTTTGCCTTTTATCTTTTCGTTTTTAACCAGTTGCACTACACGCTCAATGCGGTTGCGTTTTACCGCTGCGTACGATGAATGATCCAGCACCTCTATCAAACCCAGATCATCTTTAGCAAGGTCGCCTTTTTGCAGCAGTAGGCCAACAATATCCACCTTATTTACCTTATCTTTTTTGCCTGCGGCGATGTATAAGGTAGCCCAGGGCGATGGTTGAGGCAGTACGGGATGCTCAAGCAATTCCTCTTCGACCGGTAACACCTTCAGGTAGGCCGGTTTTTCGTCTGGCGTCAACATCAGGTAAGAGGTGCCTTTGGCATGCATCCGTGCCGTACGACCGTTACGGTGCGTGAAAGCTTCCTCGTTATGCGGAAGTTGGTAATGTACAATGTGTTCTATCTCGGGGATATCCAAACCACGCGATGCCAGATCGGTAGTGATCAAAATGCGGTGACTGCCATTTCTGAACTTTAGCAGCGCCCGTTCACGGTCGTCCTGCTCCATACCACCGTGAAAAATATCATGCGGCAAGTCGCGATCGTACAATAAATCGCTGATGCGCTCAACCGCATCACGGTGATTGCAGAAGATCAGCGTAGGCTTGTCGCTGATCTTGCAAACCAAAGCAAACAATGCATCCAGCTTATCTGCCGCTTCGGTAATCACTACCTTTTGTTCCAGGTCGGGCTTGGCGGATGTATTGCTTAAATAATCAAGGCTTTGCGGTTTGATCATCCCCGTGAATGATGGGATCTCATCCATTTTAGTGGCCGAGGTAAGCATTCGCTTTTTAATATTCGGCATTTGCTTGATGATGTACGCCATATCCTCCTGAAAGCCAAATTCAAGGGCCTTATCAAACTCATCCAGTATCAGCGTATGGATAGTATCTGTGCTGAAAGTATGGCGACGCAGGTGGTGACCGATACGGCCGGGTGTGCCAATCAGCACCGCAGGTGGCTGCGACAAGTTATTCAGTTCGATTTTTAAAGGATGCCCCCCGTAGCAGCAATTTACCTTAAAGCCGCTGCCAATGGTGCGGAAAACCTGCTCTATCTGTAAAGCCAATTCGCGAGATGGTACCAGGATCATGGCCTGTACGGTAGCAATAGTTGGATCAAGCGAGGCAAGCAGGGGCAATAAAAATCCCAGCGTTTTGCCCGAACCAGTAGGCGAGAGCAGGATTACGTCTCCTTTTTTAGCAGCCTCTATAGCGGCTTGCTGCATAGGGTTAAGAGCGGCGATTTTTAAATTTTGAAGTGCTTGCTTGATCATCTGCCCGCAAAGATACGGTAATTAGCCGGGACGCTTAAAAATCGAATGTCTTGTGCGTTTTTTGTTAATAAGTGTCTAAATTACAGTAATTTATGTAAAATAAATTTGGTGTTTTATTTGTGAACATCATGTTAAGTTAATTATCTTGGCTTACCTTATAACCAATTAACCGCTTCGGCCATGAAGTTAAAACCTCAATCCACAATAAGTTGTTTTGCGTTGCTTGCAACCGTATTAAGTCTTTTCGCTTTCGTCATCCCGCGTGCAGATGATCCGTTGGATAATCTGATTAACACCTTGCAAAAATGGACAACAGCGCATCCGCAGGAAAAAATATACTTGCATATGGATAAGCCGTACTATGGTCTGGGCGATACCATTTGGTTTAAAGGTTACGTAGTTACGGGCGGTACGCACCAGCTATCGGCCATTAGCGGTTCGGTGTATGTAGATTTGATTAACGAGCAGGATTCGCTGATCAAATCCCTGAAATTACCTGCATCCGGCGGTATGGTAATGGGCGATTTTACTTTGACCGATGAACTGAAACAAGGCAATTACCGCCTGCGGGCCTATACTCAATGGATGCGTAACGCCGGCGAGGAATACTTTTTTGATAAAACCTTCACAGTCGGCTCAGTATTCAGCAACAACGTTTTAACCAAAGCCAATTATCAATATAAAGACGTCAATGGCAAATCCCTGCTCACCGCTACCCTTAACTATACCGACGATGCAGGTAAACCTCTGGCTAACAAAAATGTACAGTACCGCATTATGGTTAATAAAGATCAGTTGCTGATTAAAAACTTTAAAACGGATGCCTATGGCAATGTCCCTGTCAGCATTGCAAATGATAAACAGTCGGACTTGACCGGGGCTTACATTCGCACAGTGATTGCCAACAGTAGCGGCAAGGATGTGATTAAAGATTTCCCTATCAAGGCTAACCTGAGCCAAAGCGATGTGCAGTTTTTCCCGGAGAGTGGTAACCTGGTAAATAGCGTAGTGTCGCGCATCGCTTTTAAAGCGGTGGGGATAGATGGTTTGGGGATCAGCATCGGTGGGAAGATCGTTGATAACGAAAACAGGGATATAGCCGATATCAATACCCTGCATGCCGGTATGGGCAGCTTTTTCCTGCGGCCGGAAGCGGGCAAAACTTACACGGCAAAAGTCAGCTTCGCCGATGGTTCGGTCAAAAATATTGCTTTACCTAAAACTAACGACGAAGGTTATGTACTAAGCGTATTCCAACCCGCAAAAGATAGTATTTTGGTTAGGGTAGGGACGCGTCAGGCATCCCAATCTCAACCCGTTAATCTCAATTTGATGGTACAAGCCGGCGGCGAAATCATCACCGCCCAGCCCATTAAAGTAGAACGGGCCATGACCTCGTTTTGGTTAGACAGGCGCGCATTCCCCAGTGGGATCGTGCAGTTTACCTTATTTAACCAAGCTAATCAACCGCTGAACGAGCGCATTGTGTTTATCCGCAGTAATGATCAGTTGCAGTTGGATCTTAAAGCCGATAAATCTACCTATAAAAGCAAAGAACCGGTTTATTTTACTATGGATGCAAGAGATAGCGAAGGCAAACCCGCCATTGGCAACTATTCGGTCAGCGTGATTGATGAGAGTAAGGTACCATCGGACGAAGTCAATGAAAGCAGCATCTTCAGCAACCTGCTGTTGACATCAGACCTAAAAGGCTACGTAGAAAAGCCTAACTACTACTTCACCAATATTACCGGCCAAACCGACCGGGCTTTAGATAACCTGATGCTCACCCAGGGATATCGACGGTTTACCTGGAAGGATATGAATAATAGCGGCGCTCCGCAATTCCCTAAAGAGGGCTACGGTATCAATATCGCCGGGCACGTGCAAACTTTAGGGAATAAACCCCTGCCAAACGCAACGGTTACACTGTTATCTGTAAAAGCTAAAATGACCCAATTTGCCACCACAGATGCCGAAGGCCGTTTTAAGTTTGATGGCATTGTGGTAAGAGACAGTATTAAATTTAGTATACAGGCACGTACGACAAAGAACAGCGACAAACTAAAGTTAATTATAGATAACCTGCCGAAGGTAAAAGTGAACCCTAATCCTAATATTGCCGATATCAGTGTTAACATTCCAGAATTGCTGAAAACCTATATTGATGCCGGTAAAAAACAGGATGATATTAACGAAAGGATGGGGCGGCTTAACGAAGTGCACCGGCTAAGGCAGGTGAATATTAAAGCTGCGAAAGATAAAAAGGAACAGCTGGCATACCAATGGGGTTTGCAGATACCCGAAGGCCATGCCGATAAAACCCTCAATATAAAGGAAGAAGAAATGGAAAAATTTGGTTCATTGGGGATGTATTTCGCTGCCGGTGCCATACCAAATGTGCGGGCAATTCCGTTCAACGGCGTGCCGGAAGCAAGGGTGATGACACCAGGTGGGTATGTTCTTATGCCGGTGCGAGTTATACTTAACGGGCGTTTGTTAAGCATGGAGGAAGCTGTAGGCGTTTTTGATAATTCATATGTCGAGTGTACTGATATAGTTAAAATTGAAGCGGTAATTTCAAACCGTGCGCTCAGATCCATGTTGGGTACGGGCGATAACCCGGCTCTACTTATTTATACCAAACCCATCCAAAATCGCACGCAATACAACCCCAGTATAGCCAATATTACCCCCAAAGGCTTCAATAAAGCCCGCGAGTTTTACCTGCCGAAATACGACAGGCCGGGCGCCAATAAACTACAGCTGGATATGCGCAGCACCGTTTACTGGAACCCTTACCTTAAAACCGGGGCGGATGGTAAGGCTACTTTTAACTTTTTTAATGCCGATGGCCCAGGCAGGTACCGGGTTGTTATTGAGGGGATTGATTCGGGCGGGCAATTAGGTCGCGCTGTTTTCCATTACCAGGTGGAGGGGGAAATAGTATCGGGCGCTTTACTGCCGAAATTTGGAGAACGGAGCCTGTGATTGTCAGCCAGGCCGGCATTTCAAATTAAAACCGCCTTGATTTGCGATAATTGAGTAGTTTTAAAACCGAAATGGCTACCGATAATTTACAACTGCGCACCGTCAACGTAATCCGTTATGTTACGCCGCTACGCGAAGGCGGTTCGCTGCCGGCTATTGCCGAGGCAGACGACGAGTTTCTTTACGTGCTCAAATTTCGCGGGGCAGGGCAGGGGGTAAAAGCCCTGATTGCCGAACTGATTGGCGGCGAACTATCGCGTATTTTAGGTTTGAAGATCCCTGAGCTGGTATTTGCCAATTTAGATGAAGCCTTCGGTCGCACTGAGCCCGATGAAGAAATTCAGGATCTCCTGAAAGCCAGCGTGGGCTTGAATTTAGCGCTGCATTACCTGTCGGGCGCCATTACTTACGATCCTACTGTTACCGCTATCGACCTTGTATTGGCATCCAAAATAGTATGGCTGGATTGCTTGTTGACCAACGTTGACCGTACCGCCCGCAACACCAATATGCTGATGTGGCATAAAGAGTTATGGCTGATTGACCATGGCGCGGCTTTGTATTTCCACCACTCGTGGGATAACTGGAAAGAGCAAGCCGTACGCCCATTTGTACAGGTGAAAGATCACGTATTACTCCGCTGGGCAACCGAACTGGAAGCGGTAGACGCGGAGTTCCGTTCATTGCTGAACGAGCAAATTATCAGAGATATTGCCGCACTTATCCCCGACGAATGGCTGGCCGATGAAGAATTTACCGCCGAAGAACGCCGCGAAGTATACATTCAGTTTTTATTGTTGAGAATAGCCTCGGCAGATATATTTATAAAAGAAGCGCAAAATGCCAGGGAAACACGTTTTTGAGTACGCCGTAGTACGCGTAGTACCCAGGGTAGAGCGCGAAGAATTTATGAATGTTGGTGTGGTGCTGTTCTGCAAAAAGCTAAACTTTTTGGCTGCTATCATCACCGTTAACGAAGAGAAACTATGTTGCTTCACCAGTTATGAGGCGATGCAGGTAATCAAAGCCAACCTTATTGCCTTTCGGCAGATATGTGAGGGCACACCCGATAGCGGCCCAATTGGTCAGTTAGACGAGGCTTCGCGTTTCCGTTGGTTAACCGCTACCCGCAGCACCGTGGTGCAAGCATCAAAAGTACACCCCGGCCTAAGCGCTGACCCTACGGCAACGTTGGAAAAATTACATGCGGATTTGGTATTGTAGGTGAAAGTTGCAGGGTAGCGATCACTGCCCATCCCTCCCTGGGGAGGGGTGCGATGGATGGTGAAGTGGCAGGGAGGGGTTTAGCTTTACAGGCTTCAGTTTGCAGGGAATTAAAAATTTGAATTAGGTATAACTATTTCTGCAATCGTATGCTCCAATGTCCGTAACACATTTTCTATATCGTATTTTATTTCAGACTCTGTAAACCTCACAAAACGAACGCCTAAACTCTCTAAACGTTGTTGCCTAACTTCATCTTTTTGAAATGCGACATCTCCATCATGAGATTTACCATCGATCTCAATAGCTAACATTAACTCTTTCGCATAAAAGTCAACTATGTAATTATCTATACAACGCTGACGATCAAAATCGACTCCTGATAACTTATTGTTTTTAATTCTGTTCCATAATAACACTTCACCTAACGTCATGTTGTTTCGAAGTTGTCTGGCCAAATGTTTTAGTGCAGGGTTGTATGGGAGAGATTTAGGCATAGCGTAATATATAAAATTTGACATAGTGTAGAAACCCCTCCCTGCCACCGCTCTTAGCCACCGCGCCCCTCCCCAAGGAGGGATTGGCAAAGCTGATTACCAATAAGGCGTTCAAAGCATTCTACATCCTTCAATTTTACAATTGCAAATCATCACCCGGCAACCCCGCACTTAAAATAATCGTATCTTCAAACATTAGAAAACGATTGATCGTTAATCATAAAAATCTCATCAAATAAATTACCTCATGAAATTGAAACTGATCCTTACTCTGTTACTGTGTTTTAGCTTGAGGGCTATGTTTGCGCAAATGCCTATCCCTGCCGATAAAATCAAAGTTAAAGGCGGCGAGCTGACCATACAGCCTATTACCCATGCTACTTTGGTGTTGAGTTACCAGGGCAAAAACTTTTATGTTGACCCAACTGGTGGCGCAGACGCGTTTAAAGGGTTGGCTGCGCCTGATGTGATCCTGATCACTGATATACATGGAGATCACTTCGACCCGAAGACTATTGATGCTGTGAACACCAACCATGCTACCTTGGTTGTGCCGCAGGCCGTGGCCGATAAGCTGCCCGCCACTACCGATAAAAGCAAGCTGATGATCATTAAAAACGGCGAAAGCAAAGATGCCGCAGGTATTACTATTACCGCCATTCCAATGTATAACCTGCCCGAATCGCCCACGGCGTTTCATACCAAGGGTAGGGGAAATGGGTATATCCTAAGCATCGGTGGCAAGTATGTTTACCTTTCAGGCGATACTTCGGATATCTCGGAAATGCGCAGCCTGAAGAATATCGACATTGCTTTTGTATGTATGAATTTGCCTTATACTATGGATGTGAAAACTGCGGCCAGCGCTGTATTGGCATTCAAACCAAAAATTGTTTACCCGTATCACTATCGCGGTCAGGATACCGAGGAGTTTAAAAAACTGGTAAATACCGGCGATAAAAGCATCGAGGTAAGATTGAGAAACTGGTACCCGACCAAGTAAGTTGTACGTTTGACGTTGTACGGTTTACGTTGAAGAAGCTCTGAGTGATCAGGGCTTTTTTATTTCATTAAATGATGGAGGTATAAATCCGGGTTATTCAAAAAAGCTTTGGTGAGCGAGAAATGCTCGGTTTCGGGGTAGGTGGTTTCGCGTACGCCATCCTCATCAAACTGAAAAATTGTAGCGCCAGGATAACATATTAAGATAGGGGAGTGCGTTGCGATCAAAAACTGCGCACGACCACTTTTATCCAATTCGTTAATCACCGACATAAAAGCCAAAACCCTTGCCGGGGATAAGGCAGCTTCAGGCTCATCAAGGATATAGAGGCCATTTTCAAACTGGTTATTGAACAGCGAAAGGAAAGATTCGCCATGCGATTGTTCGTGCAGCGAGCGACCGCCATAGGCCCTTAAAATGCGGTTATCATCTTCGGCCAGTTCATCAATGTAGGATGCAAAGTTGAAGAAACTTTCGGCTCGCATAAAAAAGCCGTCGGTAACCGGTCGGGGTGGCATGCCCAACATTAGTTCGCGTGCTACTACGCTTTTATAACCTTCAAAACGCCAGCTGGTAGTCAGGTTGTGATTAGGATTCCCGCCGCGCATATTAAAACCGCAGCGTTCGGCTATGCCCTCCAATAAGGTCGATTTCCCCGAACCGTTTTCGCCTACAAAAAAAGTGACATTGGTTTTGATCTTCAAACTCAACCCATTTTTAAGGCTCGGGATGTTTTGAATATAACCGCCGTTTAATTGTGGTGGGAGAGATATGGAGGATAACTGGGGCATCGTATAGTATGTTGTTAAGGGTAAATTTACAAAACATGTACTAAAAGCTACAACCCTCTGCTAAACAAAAAAGCCCCTCCGTTTCCGGAAGGGCTTTGGAGCGAAAGACGAGATTCGAACTCGCGACCCCGACCTTGGCAAGGTCGTGCTCTACCAACTGAGCTACTTTCGCATGAATTGTCAAAACAACAAAGCCGATCATCTATCGGCTTTATGCCTGCAAAAGTATAAATTACATTTGTTTTTTAAAATTATTTGTGCGGATAAATTGCAGCGGCTTGATTATGAGGGAGATTTTTTGTGTAATAAACCGATTGATATTACAATAACCTCACCTTTTGTAAACAGAAATTTAACAGTCGGTTTCTTTAAGCGGCCTTACCATCGTAAAAACGGATAAAGTAAGCCAGTTCCTCCTGTTCGGTTTCGGTAAGAGCGGTGCCCTGATAATTCCAGTTAGTGCCTTCGAAATGAATTTGACCGATGGACTGGTCTTGTTCCTTAATGCGATAGACACCGGCGGTGTGCCAGCCCTTATCGTCGATGCCGAAGTTTAATACAGGTTCGATCAGCAGCGTGCGATCGCTGTTGTGCAATTGTGCTTTTGTAGGTTTGAATAGGTATGCCATGATTGGTTTTACAATTCAACTTTTAAGCCAATTGTAATTTTCATTTAGGAACCAGTTGTAGTGGGGAAAAAACACCCCGCTGGCGGAAGTATTACATACCCTTTATGGGAATAAAATAAAATGCTTCCCAAATCAAACATATTCTCGGGCTGATGGGTAATTATTGAAAACAGTAGTTATGATCAGAAAATTGAAATCGGGTCAGTACAGAATTTATTCCCGGAAAGTAGACCCGGAAACACACAAGCGGAAAAACCTCGGCACCTTCGATTCACGTGAGGCGGCGCAAAAGCACGAAAGAGAGATTCAATATTTTAAACATCATTAAACGTCGGGTAAACATCATATTTCGGAATAACCCGTTACGAAACCGCATTTATTGCAGAGATTTGGCGGTCTATGCAGCCACCTTCGTTCAAATGGGCAGTTACAGCCACCAGTCTGGCTTTTGTAATGGCCCAGTTAGATGTTTCTATTGTTAATCTTGCCCTGCCGCAAATTGCAGCTACTTACGGTGCCAACATCACCCTGTTACAATGGGTGGTTGATGCTTACACGCTGGCATTCGCGGTGCTGATGTTATCGGCCGGCAGTATCAGCGACAGGCTGGGTTCTAAACGGATCTTCCAGGTTGGAATGATTGTGTTCGGACTCGCATCATTAGGATGTGCGCTGGCCGGGAGCGGTTTAGTGTTGATCATCAGCAGGGTAGTGCAGGGTGTTGGTGCAGCCATGATGATCCCGAGTTCGCTGGCCTTACTCAACCAACGTTTTGCAAATGAGCCGCATAATCGCACACGAGCTGTAGGGCTTTGGACAGCAGCAGGGAGCGCAGCTATGGCTGCCGGGCCAACTTTAGGCGGGCTGCTCATCGAATGGTCGGGCTGGAGACTGATATTCCTGATCAACCTGCCAATTTGTTTATTGGGTTTTTTAATGAGCTACAAGTTAGAACAGCCGCAACTGCCTCGTACAAAAAAAAGTTTTGATATTGGCGGTCAGCTGAGCTGGACGCTGGCCATCACCGCTTTGATTGCCGTGATTATTGAAGGTGCGCATCTGGGTCTTACGCCAAAAGTTATTGCAGGTATTGTATTTAGTTTATTGATGTTTGGGGCTTTTATCTTGATTGAGCATAAAGCAGCGCATCCTATGCTGCCTTTTCATTTATTTAAAAAGAGTTCGTTTAACGCCTTGCTGGTACTCGGTGCGGTGCTGAATGGGTCGTACTATGGCATTGTATTTATATTGAGCCTGTACCTTCAAAAAGTACTGCATTACGCATCGTTACAGGCGGGTTTGGCTTTTATTCCGCTTACGGCTGGGTTTGTGCTTTCAAACGTAGCCAGTGCCAATATTATTCGTCGCTACGGCACCTGGCGACCAATTATGTGGGGGCTCGGGTTATTTATGCTGGGGCTTTGCGGCTTGTTTTTGGCCGGTGCGCAAACGGCTTTCTGGGTTTTCTTTGTGCCATTTCTGTTAATTTCAGGCGGGATGGGTCTGGCGGTCCCGGCCATGATCAACGGTGTACTTTCAGCCGCGGGTGCAGAGCTATCCGGAACAGCATCAGCCATCCTGGCTACGGCAAGGCAAACAGCCGGTGCAATTGGTGTTGCTGTGTTTGGTGCGATGGCAGTAGGAGGGAATCCGGCTATTTTAAAGGCAGTTTATCAAAGCGCAGTAATAGCCATTGTGGCTGCATTATTTATAGCGGTTTGGATCTTCAGGCTGCATCGGCAGCAAGCCACATCAAACGGTTGACTTAAAAATCAGTAATTACTAATTTAGCCTGTGTATTAAGCGCCGATTAATTTCCTTAATCTTGTTTGGCTGATAAATAGCGCTAACGAGTATACCAGGGTGTAAATAATTAAAAAACAGGTGCCTTTATAACCCAAATACTCCAGCACGGATAGTTGATAAGCTTTGACAGTGCCAAATATCAGCGGCAGTAAAAATACAATTGGGATAAAGTGGATCAGATAAATGCCGTACGTTGTTTGCCTTGGTTTAAGGTAGTTAACAAACTTAAAATGACGTATTTTAAGCAATAACATAAACATGGAAACAGAATACAATATGTTACTGAAACGTAGTGTGTTAGATGCATCGATGCTTTTTTGATATAAAACCATAGACTCGGTAGCGGCCAGGCCAAAGGCTATAAGTGTGATAGGAATTAAAACGGCGTAGCTTGTTTTTTGAATCCAGGCGTCGACCGCCGTCCAGTACTGCCTGATTTGTGCGCCCACCCAAAGGAAAAACACAAAGCCTAATACGGCTGTAGTATGGTTGGGTTTTATCCACTCGTAATGTACGTTTATGGAATAGAATAGGGTGAAGATGGCAAGTATAACACCAAACGAAATCGAATAAAGATACCTTCTGAAGGCCGACAGCAGGGTAATACTGATCATAAAATTGATAATGAACCAGTAGTTGCTGTAGAGATACAGGTTTTTAAGATCGAAAAAAACGTTATGAAACGTAAAGCCGATTTTACGATATAACATATCAATCAAAACGTACACTAACGACCAAAAAACCCATGGACCAAATATAGTTTCGAAACGGCGTTTAAGGTATTGCCCCGGCGAGTAGAGCGGGAACTTATCGCCCAGCAAAAAACCGGCAATTAAGAAGAAGGATATGGTGCCAAACTTGGTGGCCTGCATAACGGTGAGGTAGGTAAAATACAGGGGAGATTCATATATAAATTTTGACCCGCCGGTAACTATGCAATGTTCGGCAACGATAGACATCATGGCGATACACCTGATGGCATTTATAAAATCGTAGTTTTCGTTCGCTTTTTGGCTCAGGGACGATTGTACAGTCATTTAGTCAAAAAAATGTTTTTCAATAAGGAAGGGCTGTCTGTTAGCTTGCGCTATTGTTTAAGAACTCACCAGCAGCATTTTCGGCCGATGTAAAACCGAATATTGCTATTGCAATAATACATTAAAGTACGCAACAATTGGTTAAAAAATTTTATAATACTTACTAAAACAAGTAGGTAGTATTGCAACCGTTAAAAGCAGCAAACAGGCATAATAAATAGCGCAGAATTTAAAGAACGGTTTTGTATGCGCTCTTAAATTAATCATCCAGTAAAAGCAGCAAACTTTATCCTGTCAAATTAAGCGCCCTGGCTTTTACCCTCGTTGGTAATACTTTCTTTAAACGCCTGTACAAACGCGTTTCGCAAAAAGCCTACAAAGGCAGCCCAACCATTCGTTTTCAGGTCTTTGATGTTGCCTTTAATAGGTACTACGGTAGCGATTTTTTTAGTTTTTGGATTTTCCACCACCTTAGTAAACAAGCCTACAACAGCTTTTTTAATAACGCGAAGTACCCCGCCCTTTTTCTTGATGTCTTTTTTTACGTTCAGCACCTTTAAATCTTTAACAAAGGGCTTAACAAAACCATTAACCTGTCCATCGGTCATCTTCAATTTGCTGAAAACATCCAGGTCGCCGCGCTCAATATCAAATTTAATATTAGCCTCTAAAAAACCATTCAGCGCCAGCAGATTGACATTAGTCAAACTCATGCCCATATCAAAATCAGGCAGTTCTTTCAAAACGTTAACCTTTGCCTTCATTTTAAGTTTCCCTTTGCCAATAGATATCCCTGTCAACGAAACATCCGACGGCAGCGGGTCATTCATCTTTTGTACGTTGGCCAGGTTAAGCGCAGTAAGGTTCAATTCGTCGATATGCAGATTGACATTCGGTTTCTTTTCAAAATCAAGATACGCAAAACGCCCGTTAGTAATCTGCAATTTGTTAATTGTAATTGGCATCAGCGCCTTAACCGTTTTGTCCCAACTGTCTTTTGATGGTTCTTTAGAAAGATCTTCGGTAGCCAGGATATGGATTACCGGCCTGTCCATATTTACTTCGCCAACCAGCCGGCCTTTAAACAGGGATTTCCACTCGAGCGACAGATCGGTATGACTGATCTGCAAAAAAGGATATTTAGCCGGATCAGTTTTCTTGCGTAGTTCCAGGCCTTTAATTACATAAGCCCCACGGAGTAAGGCGATATCGATATCATCTACATGACCGTTGTAGCCGGGCAATTCATTCAGTTTTTTGTTAACGTAATTTTTTACCATTCCCGGCAAAGCAATCCTCACCACCAATATGGAAAGTATCACAATTACCAGCACAATCCACGTGAGGTTTACCTCGCGAATGAATTTTTTGATCCCGGCTGTTTTCATGTTTATTGGTTCTCGTTAACCGGATCGGGATAGCCTTTTCCCTGTAATGCACTTATCGTAACTGCGGCTTCTTTGTCACCTTTTACTTTAGTAGTAGTTTTACCTTTTTTAGACCGTGCAATCTTGCTGGCAGCTACGCCGTTTTTGGTGTCGGGGATACTGTCGGTAGCAATGGTATTTCCTTTTGGATCTCTGTTCATGGCATCCAGCGCGTCGTCCAGGTCCGATTTTTCCTGTTCGCTTAATTTATCATAATCTACAGCGTAAATCTTCAGGATTGCTTTTGCGTTTTCCAGGGTATTGGTACCACGTTCATAAACATCGCGAAAAATATGCAGGCTACCATTTTGCGCAACTATAGTTTCGTAACGCAGATCAACCGGGACAGGCTTCTCCAATTTAATGGAATGAGTTTTTGACCCGATAGCTGGCAAAGTGGTTCCACTAAGCTGTGCCAATACTCCTGCAAAATCTTTTACCAAGGCGTTGGTTAAGCCTACGCAACCGTGCGAAGCAAAATTGCCAATCTTCTCAGGCGGTTTACCACCATGAATAAGCGAAGGCATGCCAATAGGAATTTTGATTACACCTAAGGGATTAAGATCACTCGAACCCGAAACCTTTTGCCCCGGCGCAAATTTCCCTTTTACCCAAGGCTCATCGGGCGGTGTCCAGCTTGGGTTAAAGATAATGGTATCAGCACGGCGCATACCGGTTGGCAACGGAAACTCGGGATAGCCAATCCCTACTTTATAACTTTTAATGAGTTTACCTTCCTGAAAGACGTCCATCCGGAACGCCGGGGCATTAACCACAATACGGGTATCGGTGGGTACAAAATTGGGTTTGGTAGGGGCAAGGCCTTCAACGCCGGCGCTGTAACGAGCCAAAACAAATTGCTCTAATTGCTGCGCTTTGTCATCACCTATAATCTCTTTGATCTTTTCGCGGTATTGCTGGCTTGCCGACCGTGCGGATGAACCACCATCTTCGCTCAGCTCACGCAGGGAAGTATGTGCGGCAGCTTTCAGTTTTTCAATTTCAGAAGTGGTTAAACCCAGTTTGGTTTTAAGTTCGGCGCTGAAACCTTTCTCGTAAAATAGCGCATCAAGCACGGGCAGTGTCAAAGTGCTGTTATCCGGCTTTGCCGGGGCCTTGGCAATGGTATCGACAGGAGTTTGTTTGGTTTGCTCTTTAACTTGCTGCGGCTGATTGCAAGCTGCGAATAAAGCGCCGAATAACGCAATTGTGAATATTTTTCTCATCTAATCTTTAATAATGACATCAGTGGCCAGTTTTGCGGCCTTTTTGGGGACAATAGTTTTTTGATCAATAAACGTGGCGGCTTCATCGCTGACCAGTTCTTTAAAGCGCCTGCTCATATCTTTACGGCAGGCCTTACCTTTTTCTGTCAGGAATAAATAAGCCAGTCCGATGCCGGCTGCTGCACCGAATGCAAGGCCGATATATAAACCGGTATGATCTTCTTTTTGAAATGGATTTTTCATGATTTTTAAGCTCCTTTCTTTGCCGATAAACTGCTCATTAACTGGTCGTAAAGATCATCACCTTTGGCTGCTTTCGGTTTTAGTTTTTTAATAGTCGGGCGTTTGCCTTTTGCTTTTTGCTCAATGATGTTCAGCAATTCTGTGTGATATTCATCCTTGTATTTCGAAAGATCAAGAGGTTCGGTGTATTGATCTATCAAGGCCAGGCCCATCTTCAGTTCTTTATCGCTTACCTTAATTTTATCGTCCAGTTTCAGTTCTTCCTGGTCGCGAATCTGCTGGGCAAAACGGATGCGGGTAACCACTATCGCTTTATCAACCGGGTGTACAATACATAAACTTTCGGTACTGCGTAAAACAAAACGTGCCAGCCCGGCTTTGCCCGATTTTTTTAGCGCTGCCAGTAGCAATGCATAGGCTTTATTGTTTTTAGTGGCGGGTTCGGTATAGTAAGAAGTTTCGTAATACATGGGGTTTACCGCAGCTACGTCCACAAAACTTTCAATCTCAATAACCTTAGTTTTCTCTGGCGCAGCTGCTTCAAAATCAGCATCTTCAATAATCACATAGTCATCGTCGTATTTATACCCTTTGACGATCTTATCATAAGGCACTTCTTTTTTGGTGTTCTCGTTTACCCGCTGAAACTTGATATGGGCGTGATCGCGACTGTCCAGCATATCCAGATCAAGCCGCGCTTCCTGCACAGCAGAGAATAATTTGATGGGGATGCTTACCAAGCCAAAGCCGATAGAACCGGTCCAGATGCTTCTCATTACTTTAAATTTTTGATGTTATTATTAATACCATGCGAATGATGAGCTTCGATCTTATCAGCCAGTAAATGCAGGATTTCTTGAGCTACCTCACCCGGGTTTTGGCAGATCTGTAGAAAGTCGTGATTATCCGGCGTAAAACTGGCTACATAAACACCGTTTTCGTATACCTTAAACTTGCATTTATCATCTTCCTGATCCGCATATTCGCCCACCTCAAAATGATGAACCTCCTTATCGAGACTGATGGTGATCGGGTAGTTATCCATACCCTTACAACTGTCAGTCGCAACTTTTGTTTAGCTGTTGACATAGGGTTGTCAATTAAAGCGATAGTTTAGAGGAAAACAATACGATTATGGAAGCAAAAGGCACGTTTAACGTGAAGATTAGTCCGGCAGAAGGCACCGCATTTGAAACAGAAGCTGGTATTGGCCGTATGACAATAGATAAAACCTGGCATGGCGATTTGGAAGGACATTCGCAAGGTGTGATGTTAACTACCGTTACCGAAATTACCGGCGCAATGGCCTACGTAGCGCTGGAAAAATTTAAAGGAAAACTCAGCGAAAAGGCTGGAACCTTTGATTTCTCGCACAACGCTACCATGCTTAAAAGTAACCCGGCAAGCGGCTTTTTAAATATCTACGTAATTGCCGGTTCGGGCACAGGCGATTTTGACGGACTAAGCGGCGAACTGACGATTGACAAGGATGCTACAGGTGCGCACTCCTACGTTTTCGCGCACACTTTCGCGTAAGTTTATCTAAAGTGTTAGTTGGGCCGTTAAAATATCCCCAGAAATTTTTTACGCCGATGTTTCTTTTTAGCGACTACTGTTTTTGCCGCTTTGGCCTTTTGCAGGCTATCATTGATAACTGTTTTTCGGGCAGACGAATAATTTGCGGGAGTATATGAGTGCAACATCAAGGGAACTTGATATGTTGATGTGGTAGTCGGCGGATAATAAACTTCTTTGCTTGAAAAAAGTCCGTAAGCGCTAATCACAATCAAAACAGCTACCAAAGCAATAGCAGCTTTAAACAGATTTTTAGGGACGATTACGTTTTGCTTTTTCCTGATGGCGGCTATCTCCTGCAATTGCGCAACCTGCATTTGCAGCGTCTCGTTCTCTGTTTTTAAAACAACCAGGCTGTTATCGGCAGGGCTGACGGCTGTGCTGTTTTCAATAATAGCTTCCTGCAAATCCATGCCGTTGCCGTAACGGTTATCGGGTAATTTTTCCAGGCATTTGTAGATCAGATTTAACAACCAGCCAGGTACCTGCATTTCCCGTTGTTGTTGTGCGGCTGTCCAGCTTTCGGGCAGGTTGGCTTTCCGCAGGGCTAACAGGTCGGGCACTGGCTGCTCCATGTGGGCTATCATTACTGTATTACGGGCGGTTTCGCCGTTATCATGCAAGGGGAAAGGTACCTGGCCGGCCAATAATTCGAACAACACTACGCCATAACTGTAAATATCCGTCTGGAAAAGCATTTGCCCCTGGTTTTGTTCAGGCGCCATAAACTCAATGGCCCCGGCGTGGCGCATACTGCTCCGACGCTCCTCGTCCGACATGATGGACAAGCCAAAATCGAGCAGTACATAATTACCGCTGTGGATGTTGAACTTTACGTTATTGCTTTTAATATCGCCATGCTTAACGCCCACTTTATGGCAATGGGCTATCGCGCCGGCTAATTGATCGGCCAGTTTAATGGTTTCTTTAATGGTGAAGATCTTATCGTGTGGCTCTGATAGCAATTCGCCTAAATCCGGCCCTTCAATAAACTCCATCTCTATAAACGGGAGCGAGCCGCTTTCGGTAATGCCCGAACTTAGAATCTTCACCACGTTAGGGTTAGCTACCTCGTTAACCTTCTTCAGCTTCTCCACCTCGTTTTGAAAGTTACGGTAGTTTTTATCCGAAGCATCTTCGGTATAAATAGGGGTGGGCAATAGCTTTACCGCGCTTAAAACAGGCCCCATACGGCGGCCTTTATACACCGAACCCTGGCCACCGGTGCGCAGGGCGCCCATGTTTTCCAGCCCTTCCATTATGGTGAAAACTTTGCTCATTTATTTTACCCCGCTCTTATAACTAAATTCAATAACGGCGGTTTCGCCTAAAATTATCTGATCGCCTTCGGCCAACTGGTGGCCGATATGGCTGGAGTGCAGCTTGATCAATGTTTCCGTAACTGCCGAACGGATCTTTACCTTATTACCCGGAGGGATGCCGCCTTCATCGGCAAAAAGCATAAAGCAGCCTTTCTCATTATTCCACTCAATGTGGGCGTGTTGCCTGCTGATGTACTTGTTGGCATCGTTCCCAATATCTCCGGGGAAGGCGATATGATTGGTGCGATAAAAGCCGCCATCAACCTGTGCCTTTGCTTCGCGACCGATGTTTAATTTACCATCATCGGATGTAATTTGGTATTCTGGTTGCTCTGCCTCGCCGTTCAGGATCCGGATATAAGCCGAACCAGATTTGATGATCACATGATCTTTAGTGCGGATAAATATCGCAGCTTTTACCTCATTCAGTTTAACAGCCTCGGGCGGGAACTCATCTGTAAAAACAACTTCCATTACCCAGGCAGCAGGTAAACCAATATCAAAATCATCGGCTATCCGCTGTACCTCATCTTTAAAAAGGTTAGGTTCATCCTGGTAAACAGCGGCTTCGTACATGTGCTTATCGCCGTCGCCAACGTTAATAAACAAGTTGATTCCTTTAATATTGCGGCCTTCGCCACCCTCGGCTTTTTGCAGGTTTTCTTTAATAGCCCGCAGCAAAGCATCGCGTACGCCTTTCACGTCGGTTGGGCTCTCTTTGCTTTGGCTAAATATGTTGAACATGGTCTTTTAAATTTTAGTTTAATGTGTCTGCCGCATCGGTAGCAGACGGCACAATGTTTTTAATATATCCTTTTTTAAGCAGCAGGGGAATGATATGTTTACCCGCTAAATGCACCGCATCTGCCGATCCTTTGGTCGATTCTATCCTTACGCAAACCACAATATTGCCGGTGCCTTTTGCCATCGGCGCAAAAAATACGTACCAGCCATCATTAATCCCTTCCTTCTTCCAAATTCGCTCGGGCGTACCGGTTTTACCCGCTACGCTTAGGCCTAATACAGGCACTTTAGGCGCGCTTTGCTCTATCATATACTTGGTGATCAGGGTAGCATATTGCGGGTCATTAGCCAATTTAATACTGCCTTTTACTGGCTGTAAAGTATCGTTAATTTTTAAAGCAAAACGGTTAGCAACCAGCTCACCATGATTTGCCACACCCGATGCCAGCCTGGCTACAGCAGCCGGAGTAGCAATCAGCTCACCCTGGCCCCAGGCCATACCCGATATACCCTTGGCACGTGTACGACGAATGTTGTTAGGATCGTAACGCGGTTTGGTGTTGAACTCAGTTTTACGCCATAGTTCGCGCCACTTTTCTTCCTGAGCGGCATTGTTGGGTTGTTTGCCGTAATAATAGCCGCCAACGCCGTGCAAAAACATCCCGGTTTTTAAGTAAAGGGTGGCCATATCTTCCTGCAATTGCTCTTGATTAGCTAACTTAATAAAGTACACATTGTTTGATTTGGCTACCGCTCTTTCCAGTGTAATTACACCCGTTTCATCCGGTTCAATTCCTTTGGTACGGATGCGTTCTTCGGTAGATACGGTGTATTTTTTATCGGCAGCAGCCAGTCCCAGTTTATTAAAGGCCGCCATAGTAGTTAAAACCTTGGCGGTAGACCCGGGCTGGGTGGCATAAGTAAAACCCAGATCGCTGGTGGTCATCCATTGCGATAGTTTATTTTGCTCGTTAACCGGCATAGTCAGCTGCTCCCAGTTATGAATAGGCGGCAGGGGGTACACTGCCGATGCCAGCACGTCGCCGGTTTTGGGCAGCATAATCACTACCGATACCCGGTTATTCAACAACGAAGTATCAGTAGCGATAGATTTTTGGATATTGGTTTGCAGGTCGGCATCCACCGTCAGTTGCACATCGCGGTTACGCTTTTTAAAGGTATCTACTTCGACGCTGTTTATTCCGGCAATCAGTAAGGGGGCCAGGGCGCTGTAATCCTTTTTGCTGACGGTCATTTCTTTAACACCACGTGGCAGAAAACGATCTTCCTGGTAGCGGCTGGCGTGGGTATTATAGTTGGCTATGGGCATTTTAAAGCCGCGCAGCTCAGCAGCGTGTTCGTACTCGGCAAAATAACCGTTGGTGCTGCCGTTAAATACGCCGGTGTTGGCATCGCCCGTCCAGAAAAACATCTGCTCTTCAAACGGGTAATAACGGGTAAGCCGTTTATGTATGGCCGAATCGAGGTTGTAATCAGCTATGCCCGATGCGTTGAGCAGATTTCGTTGTTTTTGAATCAGCTGAGGATTGCTGGTGGCCAGGATGCGACCTTCTCTGTCGTATAGTGTACCGGCCTGCAACTTATTCATCAAAATGCCGATGCGTGGGTTATAACTAAACATCCGCGCGCCGCTTCTGTCGGCCACTAAAGATGGTTTTACTATCCATTTGGCGTTATCAAATAAATAGCGTGATACGTTGATAGTCAATAATAAAATACCAACGCAGGCCACAATCAGGGCGGGGACTAAATTTTTATCCTGTTGTTTGGTAATAAAATTCATTTGCACCGGTGTACCCTTTACTTTAGATGCTGATAATAAAAAACCAGCCGCTAAAAAATTAGCTACCAACGATGAGCCACCATAACTTTCAAATGGGAGTGATACACCTGATAGGGGCAATGCACCGGTAGATCCGCCCGCTATCAATAAAAACTGCACGAACGTACAGATGCCTATCCCCGCGCATAAATAGAACAGGAATGGCGTACCTGTTTGCCGCCCGATGATGATGGAGCGATGCAGATAAAGTAAAAAGATCAGGAAGATACAGACAATCCCGGTCCAGCCAAATTCTTCGCCGATGGATGGCAAAATCATATCGGTATGCGCTTCGGGGATAGTTTTAGCAAAACCTTCGCCCACACCCTGACCGGTAATACCGCCGCTGGCCATGGCCCAAAGGCCATTAGCTACCTGGTCGCCGCCGTATACTTCGTTATCCCAGGCGTTTTGCCAGATGGCTTTCCGATCCACCAAGCGCTGTACCGGGCCAGGAATGAGTTTATCCAGGTGCGGAATTTTATCGATAGTTAAAAAGCCGGCAATAATGATGAGCGCCATAATTGCCGATTCGCTCAGTTGCTTGCGTTTAAACAGGGTTACACCAACCAGCATCGCCACGGTAAGCAGGGCCGATAGCCATACGTTTTTAAAGATCCAGGTGATCAGCACATAAAATATCACCGAAGCGGCCATGAACATAAAATCGCCACGGGAGAAAGAGAAGAGGATGATAAAGGTAAAGCAGATCACCATGGCGGGGCCAAGATCCCCCAGTAACAGGAATAGCATCAGTGCTGCCGCGATAGCAATTACCGCGAAACCAAAAAATGATGCCCGCTTTTTAAAGCTGGCGTACTCGCTGATAAATTTCTCGTTAGTGGCAAAAAAGCCGGCCAAAAATATAATCACCAGGTATTTAACAATCTCGCTGGGCTGAAAGCCGAACAGGTTTACCTTAACACCGCTGCCCTCTGGACCTGAACCGAAACGGATAGTCAGTGTTAGTAACACAATGGCAATGACAATCCACGGCCAGCCGTTAGCTGCCTTGCGGTTATTTTTAAAGATAAGCAGGCGGTACAATGCCGAATCGACCGTGAAACGACGCAGGTTGCAGAGCAGCAACGCCAGCATGGCGACGAAGCCCATGGCCAAGTAGACCAGCGAATCTTTAGCTAAAAACCGATCCCGTAAGGGATCCTGCAAACTCAGTAGCGTTAAAAACGAAAGACCGGTCAGCACCATAATAAAGGGCAGGATTAACTGATCTGTCGTGCTAAATTTCCAGCTTAAAATTAAATGCGCCAACGCAAAGCAGCCGAAAAAGCAAAGCACAATTATCCAAAACCAGGGGTTAAACTGTGCCGGGGTGCGAATGATAAACGACTTTTCCTTTTTCAGAATGTTAAAATCGCGGGTGGAAAGGAGCCGGATAGTATGCGGTGTACGGCTGAAGTTAAAAACGGCATCCTCATCCAAATTTTCGGTACCTGCCGAGCGGCCAAACTGGTAGTTGGGCTGCAGGGGAAGGATTTCAAAAGCTTTGCCTTCCGGCAGATTTTTGAAGGTGTAATGGCCTTCGGCATCGGTACGGGCAAAGGCGGTTAAAGCAATTAAATGCTGCTGCTTTTTATCGTCGATAAAATATTCTTTTTTAAAGCCGGGAGCGGTCTCGATCTTCCTTTTGGTTTGGTCGGCTTCTTCATCGCTATAAGTACTATCCTGCGGAAGCAGCATTTGCAGGCGAACCAATACGCCGGCTACGGGGGCTTTTTGTTCAAAAATCTGTCCAGATATGGCATTGCCGGTCAGTTGCACGTCTGTAACGGCTGGTAACACGGGTGGCTTTGTCATCTCCTGTGCAAAGCGCAACGAATCATCACCGGTATAACCTAATAACGATCGCGATACCAACACCCGCTCCTGGAAAGATTTGCCACCTTTGGTCATGGCTTCATCGGCCGCAATGAAGTATTTCTTTTTATTCAGATCGCCTATGTTTTCAAATTTGGTGCCTGCGGTTAGGCGGTCGGCAATTACGCTTTCTATCAACGCTATGTCGCGCTGATCCTCAAAATAATAGCCTTTTTGCAGCAGGTTGCGGATGTTTGCAGCCGGATTTTTAGCATTCAGGTTTACCATGGTACCGTCCTGTAAACGCTTATCTACATCAGTAAAATTCTTTTGCTCTACAGAATACAGACGAACAAATAGCAAGCCTAAAACTATTGCTATCAACGCGAGGAACAAGCGCTCCTTTTTCCGGCTGGCGGCGGGTAGGGTTAAATCCTGCTCCATTATTTATGTTTAACGTTTACAGGTGTAGTATCTACCTTAAATGCTGCCACGGTGCCGCTAATTGGTTTACCGGATGGAACAGCAAAAAAGTTTTGTATGGGGGACGTGCAGTTTACAAACCTGACCTTTTTTAATGACAAGGCGTTGTTATAGCCGATTACCCCGGTCTGGAAATTCTTTATCGTCAAACTATCCAGCATAATGAGTTTGCATTGGCTGTTTAGGATCAGTGCAGCACCTTTATAGGCAGTATCGGCTTGTAATACGATATTGCCTTTTGTTTTAAGAAACAGGGTGTCTCTTTTTATCAGGACAGGTTGGCTAATGATAATGGGCGATTTAAAAGCGCTATCGGCAAGCACCAATACGTTTCCTTTTAAATTATCTATAGCCTGCTGCAATTTAAATTGCTGTGGGCTGATAACTATTTGCTTGGCAGTCGGTACCGCAACCTGGGCCGGCAATGTTGGCTGCGGGTTTTGAGGGTTCAGGTAAAGCCAAATGGTAGTCCCTAAAAATATCAGGGCAAGTATAGCGAACAGGATAGCTAAGCCGCCTTTGCTTTTTTTAACCAATGCTTGTTCGGGAGTGGGGGCAGACGTATTAATCTGCTTAGTCAATTCATTGGATACGTCGGTGTAATTAGTTTTTTTTTGATCAGCAACGGGCTTTGTAGCTTGGTAGTTGGCGGCTTGTTTATTGTTTTGAGCAATTACCACGGTGATATTATCCTTACCACCGCGCTGGTTAGCAGCTGCAACCAACTGTTGGCATTTGATTTTTAGAGAGGTGTTTTGCGTGATAATCTCTGTGATCTCGTCTTTAGTCACCATGTCGGTTAAACCATCGCTGCAAAGTAAAACGGCATCGCCGGGTAAAAATGGAGATTGACCGGTTTCTATATAATCGTCATCCTTAACTAAGCTGTGCTCAAAACCCAAGGCTTTATTAATTTCGTTCCGTTTGGGATGGGCCATGGCGTCCATCTCGCTTAAACGCCCTGAATCTTCTAAAAATCCTACGAAGGATTGATCGTGCGAAATTTTGATCAGTGAGGTATCGCGCAGCAAATAGATGCGGGTATCGCCTACATGGGCGTAATGAAATTGATTACGTTCCAGATCTATCAGTGCCAGGCTGGCCACGCAGGCCATGCTATCATGTTCTTTTACTTTCGCCTTTTCGGCCAGGATTTTTTGGTTAGCCAGGTTAAAGCAGTCGAGCAAGATCGGAATCACCTCGCCAGCCGGCCTTTCCAGTCGCTGTAAAATGGCTTCGCGAGCCAGTGCCGCTGCCACCTCGCCACCAGAATATCCGCCGACACCGTCGATAACACAAGCTATAATAAACCTGCCGTTAGCGCTTAGCTGGGCAATAAACGTGTCTTCGTTATTCGTCCGTTCTTTGCCGGTGTCTGTAAGTCCGTAAAAATGATCAGCCATTGGTGTTGCGCGAATTTTTAATATCGTAGAAATGAGTCACTAATAAAACAATAACGATGACGAGTAAACCGGCGGATAATAGCTGCGACATATACCTACGATTTAAAAATGTTTACGCCTACAATGCCATTCAGCAAAATTTTTGAATTGACCGGCAACTCTACCCAGGCCGGCGAATTAATATCGCTTCGCTCCACTTCATTCTCGTTCAAAATCGTCAGTTCGCCAAAAGATGAAAGGTAAAATTTGCCATCAGATTTATTATACCTGATCAGCAGGTGAGGGGAGTTTACCCACTCGGTCGGGATCTTAAATATATTGTTGTCCTCGCGTGTTTCCTCATCGCCTGAGATAACGATTTCATCATCCTTCATCAGATATTCTACCTTTTTTCCGGCAAATTGCTTTTCGGGCAGGATGGTCTCAAACCGGGCGATGATCTTTTTACGGTTGTCAGGTGGGGCATCCTCATCATGCTCTAAATCGTTAATATAAGGCAATTCGTAATAACCTTCGCTGTAAAAATTAAAGCCTTTCAAAACATCCTGGCTTACATCAAAAGTTTGGGCAATACCCGTTTGGCGGGGAATGAAGGTTACTCTTAAATTTTCCTCTTTTTTAGTGCTGCCGGGCAATAACTTCCCTATAAAGCCAATATCGCCACGAGCGTAATCTGGGTGCGATACCAAACGGAAAACCCATTTTGAACTGGATGGCACTACCGTTTTACCGGCGGCCCGGTATTGCTTCAACTGCTCGTAAAACTTTTTAACGGTTTCGTTTACAATCAGCCCGAAGATACCTTGCTTGTTGTTCATAAACTCCTGGTAATCATCAGGATTAAAGCTAATGATATATTCGTGGTAGAATACGATACGGTCGGCGAAGGAGAGTTGACGGATGGAGTCGTTAAACTTATCTATCACATAGTTATAAACATCATCTGGTGTAAGGGACTGCTGTTTTTTTGTTTTAGATGTATTTTCGCTGGTTAAAAACCAGTCCTGTATCCCTATGCGTTGCCAGATAGAAGTTTTGGGCTCCATGTAAAATTAATATAACGGGTTAATGTTGATTGATTTGGTAAACATCATAACCATGGCAGATGTTTGAATTATAAGTTTTTATAGCGATGGTTAAATATACGCTAACCTGCGCTTAATTTTCGCCGGGCGGGGTTTGCGTACTATCTACCCCTAACGATGTATCAGGTTCGTATTGTTTTTTCTGTTTTTCAACCTCGTCGTCAATCCCGTTTTTTATTAGCGAATCGCCATTTTGCTGCCTTTGACGGGCGGCTTCGCGGCGGTCAAAATCGGTCATATTAGCTGCGCTGTCAGGCTGTTTGGTAGAATCGGGCACCGGGTTGGTCACTACTGGCGGCTGCTGTACAGGTCTGCGATATAAAAGGTAGCCGGTATAGCCCATAAAGCCAAGCAGTAAAATCATCAAACCGGCAAATACCGGTTTAGATACCAGTATCATATTTGCTGCAATAGGTGCGTTTGTCGGTCGTTCATAGATGACCGGCGGCACTTCTTGTTGTTCCATAACCGCTACCGGGCCGGGTACAATTACATCTTCTTTAATGTTAGCGATGCTGTTTTGAACTATGGCATCATGCAGGGCCACGCCGTCAACGTAACGGTTTTCGGGTGATTTTTCGAGGCATTTGTAAATCAGCTTCAATAGCCAATCGGGTACGTTCATTTCTGCCTGCCGTTGCGCTTTTGGCCAGTCGGCTGGTAGGTTTTGCTTACGCAGATGCAGCAGATCGGGCACCGGCGACTCCATGTGGGCCACCATTACCGTATTACGAGCGGTTTCGCCATTGTCCTTTAGCGGGAATGGTACCTCGCCGGCCAACAGTTCGTATAAAATAACACCGTAGCTGTAAACATCAGTTTGGAACAGCATTTTGCCCTCGTTTTGCTCGGGCGCCATAAATTCAATAGCACCGGCATGGCGCATACTGCTGCGGCGCTCCTCGTCGGACATGATGGACAATCCAAAATCGAGCAACACATAATTGCCCGAATGCACATTGAATTTGATGTTATTGCTTTTGATATCGCCATGCTTTACGCCAACCTTATGGCAATGTGCAAGCGCACAGGCCAACTGATCGGCCAGTTTAACGGTATCTTTCAGAGTGAAGATCTTGTCATGCGGCGGGCTCAGCAATTCGCCAAGATCAGGCCCTTCAATAAACTCCATTTCGATGAAAGGGAAGGAGCCGCTATCGGTAATGCCCGAGTTAAGTATTTTTACAACATTGGGGTTGGGGACTTCGTTTACTTTTTTTAATTTATCTACCTCGTTAAGGAAATTGCGGTAGTTTTTATCGTCGGTACTTTCGGTATGGATGGGGGTGGGTAACAGCTTTACAGCGCTGATAATAGGACCAATACGCCTGCCTTTATACACCGAACCCTGGCCGCCCGTTCGTAATGCGCCCATGTTCTCCAGGCCCTCGGTTATCGTGAATACTTTACTCATACGTTGGGGCAACAAACCGGATGAAATTTGGTTTAATGCAATTTAACAAAATGCAGATGGTTGTTAGCGCAAATTTAAAACATAATTGCATAAAACAACGCAGCCCCGAAATAATAGGGGCTATGTACAACAAAACAAATGTTTCCTCTCAAAGATCATCGGTTTATAAGCAATTTCGGTTGCAGGTGGTTTTTTGTCAGACAATGATTTAAAATTTAGCTGAACATTACTGCCCTGCAAAAAAAACGTTGTATAGAGTATATTTAACGAAATATCGTAAAGTGTTAATTTTTCATCAATTCAATGATTTGATTTTTAGTCATTTATATAATTGGTCAAAAAGTTGTAGCTACTGATGTGTTTCTTAATCTATATCAAGTTTGTTAGCACTAAAAAGCGGCAGATTTGTAATATCAAACAACAACATCATACATCACAAAAAAACAAAAACCATGAGCACTATCAAATCAAAAGACGGAACCGAAATTTATTACAAGGATTGGGGTACAGGCCAACCATTATTTTTTCATCACGGCTGGCCATTATCAAGTGACGACTGGGATGCGCAGATGATGTTCTTTGTGCAGCAGGGATACCGGGTGATTGCCCATGACCGCAGGGGCCATGGTAGGTCTGCCCAGGTTTCTGAAGGCCATAATATGGATACTTATGTAGCTGATGTAGCTGCGATAACCGAGGCGCTGGATTTGAAAGATGCCATACACATCGGTCACTCTACAGGCGGTGGCGAAGCTATTCATTATGCAGCAACTTTGGGTAAGGGCCGGGTAGCCAAAGTGGTATTGATCAGTGCGGTTACCCCGATCATGGTACAATCAGAAAGCAACCCGGATGGCGTTCCTATGGCGATATTTGATGAGATTCGCCAGGGGACTGCTTTTAACCGGCCACAATACTTTCAAGATTTTACAATTCCGTTCTATGGTTACAACCGTGAAGGTGCAAAGGTATCGCAGGGAGTAAGGGACAACTGGTGGCGTCAGGGCATGATGGGCAGCGTAAAGGCGCATCATGATGGTATCAAAGCTTTTTCGGAAACCGATTTTACCGATGATTTGAAAAGTGTAGAGATCCCTGTGCTGGTTTTGCATGGCGATGATGACCAGATTGTTCCTATTTCAGTTTCGGCCAATAAAGCTATAAAATTGCTGAAAAACGGTAAACTGATTGTTTATAAAGGCTTCCCGCATGGCATGCCGACAACGGAAGCTGCCACAATTAATAAAGACCTGCTCGATTTTATTCGTTCTTAAAAAAAGATTTACCGCTGCTCTGCGGCATTGGAATAATAAAAAGAAAAGCTGCCGTTGTAAAAACCGGCAGCTTTTTTTGAATACTAATATTATATTTCTGGATTTTATAATCTTTCAACACCCTTTATTCGGTATGGCATAAATCACATTGCCTGAAGCAGATAAATTGAAGCCGCTATTTTCTACCGAAGGAAGTGAAATTTTCTTCCATGTTTTGCCCATGTCTGATGACCGGAATGCACCGTCTGTGCTACCACATACTAAGTATTTCCCCGCTTGCTTAATTGATAAAACGGTAGATGAGGATTGAAGCCCGAATATTTTGATAAATAAACTATTCCATGAAGGCTGAAGGTCCTGACCTATCTCATTCCATGTTTTCCCACTATCCTGTGAAATGTGCATGGTGTTATTTTTAGTTATGGGGTTGTATACGATAGCAGCAAATCCCCCGTCTATACGTTCTACTGCAATGCCAAGGCCCCCTTCGCTAATCACACGCTCCCAGTTTTCGCCATCATCGGTCGATCTTAATATGCCATTTTTGCTGGTAGTTAGCAGTACCCCATCCGACTCTACCAATTGCATTCTACCGTCTCCAACATGCAATTGTTTCCAGGTTTTTCCACTGTTAGCAGATCTGAAAAGGCTGTTGTTGGAACCAACGAGAACAGTACCCTGGGCAGTTTCAAAAAGGGTGCGTACTTCTTTCTCTTTATAATTTTTGTACATCCAGTCTACCGTTTTGTCTATGCGTACGGCTTGCTGCTGAAAATCCGTGTACCTGGGCGACCAATTGCCTGCGCCGTTTGTTTTTTGTAAAAACTGTCCTCTAAGATCATAAGCAAGTATCCCGTTTTTGCCGGGAGCCAGGTTGCGTTGGTTACCGGGGAAAGATTCTTTTGTCCAAAAAGTAGTTGTAGCATTTGGTTCAGTGTGATAAACCCCATTGCCGGCCCGTAAATAGAGTCCGCCATCATTTGCTAATAAACCATTACGCCACACACCTTCTCTTTGCAAATTTTCAGGCAAGCCTTCGCTAATGTTCTGCCATGTTTGCCCACCATCAGTAGATCTGAAGACGACGTTCAAAAGTTTTGATTTAGCAGCAGCTACTGTTTTCTTCTCTGCTTTCTTTTCTTTAAGCACAAAAGAATTTAGTAGAAACAAAACCAAGAAGGTAGCAGGAACAAACACAACTAACCTTTTCATTCTCTTATTTTTCATCGCTTATAAATTTGATACAGCAAATCTACTTTGGTGTATCCCAGCGCAGAGAATTAGGATTGTAAATTAAAATGTAAATTTTGTAAAAAAAGGACTTTTACAGTCTTATAAATTATTATCTGAGAAAGAAGCAAAATTACCAAGGCTTTACAATATTATAAATTCAGTGATGAGATCATAGTCAAACAGAATGAATTATATCTCCGGGCAGAATCTTAGAAATCAATAAGTGTCATAAACGGTGTAGTCCTCGGGTATAAGTCTCGGGCGGTCACCGTTTTTTCTTTCCTCTACGTATTTCAACCAATGTTTTTGATCCATTCAAATAGATCTTCTGTTAACGGCTTTTTGATTCGACTGGTTAAAAATCACCATTAGTTTTTTAGTAAGTTTGTTAAACTACAAAGTCTTGATAGTGTTAGTTTTAGTTTTTTGTTGATAAAATGGACGATAAAAAGAAAGAGGAGTATTTTAATAAGGTTTATAACAATATTAAAAATAATGGATATCATACAACAGCAGTACTTGAAGAAGTTGATTTTACTCCGTTTGCATATTCAACTGAATATTTGAAAACTTTAAGATACCGGAGCTTTTTATCTCAGGACTTGGGCCGAATTTATCTGGAGAATTGATTGGAAACTACGTAGCCAAATTTAAATTCGGCGAAGTTCCTTTAGATAGAATAATTCAAAATTTGAGCGATAGATTTCCTGTTTATTTTATCAGTTTGAAAAATTCAGACATCGCTGAATATACCCTCACCTCAATTAAATTTTACGAAAATCGCAATTATGAATACATACAGCTTATATTTCCAGACCTAAACGGAAAGTTCCCGAATGAAGTAGGCTATAACTATGACCAAAAAATATTAGGAAGTTTGAAATAACAGTTGCTAATAAAGCTTCGTTCCAAATTTGCTTGGCATTATGCCTAATAGTTCAACTAAAAAGATCTTTAAAACGACAAAAGCCCCGACGAAATCGGGGCTTTGTACTCAGAGCGGGAATCGAGCCCGCACGCCTGTTGAGGGCACCCCGATTTAAATCGGGGCGTGTCTGCCTATCTCAAATATTATTACTTATTAAAAATTCAATATATTTTCGACTCTTCATTTTTTTGATGTAAAGTTCCCTTGAGTTGGCTTCTTGCCTTGTTTCGAAACTTTCGAAATACCTTAAAATCCAGGGCCCTTTATTTTTAGTAGCAGTAACTTGCCCATCATTATGTCTTTTCATCCTTGAATCAATATCCTCGGTATGTCCGATATAGAATCGGGGGCTTTGGATTGACTGTAAGATATAGGTGTAAAACATAATTGGGTAAAATAACAAAGCCCGATACTTTCGTATCAGGCTTTGTACTCAGAGCGGGAATCGAACCCGCACGCCTGTTGAGGGCACAGGATTTTAAGTCCTGCGTGTCTACCAGTTCCACCATCTGAGCATGGTATGTTTCTCAGTTAAAACCTGTAGCCTTGTTAAGGGCATCCCGATTTAAATCGGGACGTGTCTACCAGTTCCACCATCTGAGCATGGTAAGGTTTGTTTGAAACCTTCAAAAACAAATCCCTTCTGTATTGGGGAAGGGATTATGGAGCGAAAGACGAGATTCGAACTCGCGACCCCGACCTTGGCAAGGTCGTGCTCTACCAACTGAGCTACTTTCGCATTTTTTGTTTTAACAATCGCTGGCGTTTCAGTCGCTGATTACCCTTGCGTTTGTGGAGTGCAAATATAGGCACAATTGCGTATCATGCAAGTAATTTATTTAAATATTTTTAACTTTTTTATAACCCACTGGCTTTCAAAACATCAGAAATTAAATCATTTTCAAACCCGCGGCTCAGGGCGTACTGTTTTAGCTTGTAATGGCGTTTAAACTCGTCTTTCTCTTTAACCGATGGCGCTTTTTTCTCTAAGATTTTTTGCAGGGTCGCCAGGTAATCATCCATATTAATTTTAATTAGCGCCTTTTTTATCAAAGCGTCTGATACCTTCTTCAGTTTCAAGCCTTGTTTTATCTTGATCTTCCCCCAACCGTTCTGGCCAAATTTGCCGCGGACGTAAGCGTTGGCAAAACGCTCTTCGTTTAAAAAATTGCTTTCTATCAGTTTGCTAATGATGTTTTCAACCGCATCGGGCCAAAGCCCCCAATCGTATAATTTATCGCGCACTTCCTGCTGCGAGCGTTCCTGGTAGGCGCAGTAATGCTCGGCTTTGGCTAAAGCAGCGGTGGGGTCGGTAATCTTTTTCTTAGGCTTCTCGTCTTCCATTCAAACCAAATATCTCAATAATTTATTATTAGCATAAATAATCAGCAAATTCGCACAATGGCTACAGGCAACTACACGGTTACATCTATCGGGGAAATTATTAAGGCTAACACAATGGTGCTTAACGATGGCCCTGTTACTACACTTTTAACCGATAGTCGCCGCATAGGCAACGCCCCTGAAGCCTTGTTTTTTGCACTGAGCAGCCGCCGTGACGGGCACGAGTTTATTGCCGAAGCCTACGAGGGCGGCGTCCGCAATTTTGTAGTCAATAGCCGCCCAGCCGAACCTTTGCTGAACGCCAGTTACCTGATTGTTCCCAACGTGTTGCAGGCGCTGCAAACCTTGGCAGCCTACCATCGGGCGCAGTTTGGTTTACAGGTTATTGGTATTACCGGCAGTAACGGCAAAACCATTGTAAAAGAGTGGTTGTATCAATTGCTGTTGCCCGAACATACCATTGTGCGATCACCTAAAAGCTATAACTCTCAGATTGGCGTGCCACTTTCGGTTTGGAATATCAGACCCGATAACGATCTCGGCATCTTCGAGGCCGGAATCTCCACCGTAAATGAAATGGATAGGCTGGAAGCCATTATAAAGCCTACGGTAGGTGTGCTGACGCATATCGGTTCCGCACACGACGAGGGCTTTAAAAACCGGCAGGAAAAGATCAGCGAAAAGCTAAAACTATTTAAAGATTGCCAATTGTTGATAGGGCAGTACGAAACCCTGCTCGATTATAAAAAGCAGAACCCGGCAAGCACTACTTTTTGTTGGAGCCGCCAGTTTAATCAGGCCAATTTGTATGTGTTCAGCGAAACCACTATCAAAAAAAATTATTACCTGCGCGCCATGTTTAAGGAGCAGGAAATTGAATGCCTGATCCCGTTTACAGATCAGGCTTCGATAGAAAATGCGATTACTTGTTGGTCCACCATGCTGGCTTTAGGCTACAGCCCTGCCGAGGTAGACGACCGTATGGAACGCCTGGCCCCGGTAAGCATGCGCCTGGAATTGAAGAATGGGGTTAATGATTGTTCGGTTATTGATGATTCGTATAACTCTGATATCCAATCGCTGGAGATAGCGTTGAACTTTCTCGATCAGCAAAACCAGCATCCTAAAAAAACATTGATTTTGTCGGATATTTACCAGTCGGGCTTAAGTCAGGATGATTTGTACCGGCAGGTATCGGCCATGCTGCAAAATACCCGGATAGACCGTTTTATTGGAGTAGGTGAGGCTTTACAGCAGCATCAGGACTATTTCCACCTTACCGAAAAGCATTTTTATAAGGATACCCAGGCTTTACTAAACGATTTGCAACGCCTGAACTTTGCCGATGAAACCATCTTACTAAAAGGTGCCCGTAGTTTCGGTTTCGAGAAGATCAGTCGCGCCCTGGTGCAGAAGGCGCACGAAACGGTGATGGAAATTAACCTGAACGCCTTGCTGAATAACCTGAATTATTATCGTTCGCGCCTGGAGCCGGGGGTGAAGATTATGGCTATGGTAAAAGCATTTTCTTACGGTAGCGGCACTTTCGAGATTGCTAACCTGCTGCAATATCATAAGGTTGATTACCTGGCTGTTGCCTATATTGATGAAGGCGTTGCCCTGCGTACAGCCGGGATTACCTTGCCGGTGATGGTGCTAAACCCTGAAGTTACCGCCTTTGATAAATTGATAGAATACAAGCTCCAGCCTGAGATTTATAGCTTCGGCCTGTTAGATGAGTTTATACAATACCTGCAGGCTAACGATATTCTTAATTACCCCATCCACCTTAAAATTGATAGCGGCATGCACCGCTTAGGTTTCGAGGGGTTTGAGATAGAGCCCCTATGCGATTTACTGGAAGAAAACCCCTACATTCGGGTTCAAACCGTATTCTCGCACCTGGTTGCCAGCGATGCCGAGCAGCATGATACTTACACATTGAAACAGATCAGTAGGTTTGAGAAGGCATTTAAGCAGATTGAAGAAGCTATTGGTTATAAGGTGATTAAGCATATTGTTAACACATCGGGCATTACCCGGTGGAAGGTGGCGCAATTTGATATGGTGCGACTGGGAATAGGCCTTTACGGTATTGACCCGGCTGTTACCGAACCCGGTGCCCTGCAACCAATAGCCACGCTGAAAACAAGTATATCGCAAGTAAAAGATATTAAAGCCGGCGAAACCGTGGGCTATAACCGTAACGGTAGTTTAAAAAAAGATGGACGTATAGCCACCGTACGTATTGGGTATGCCGATGGTTATCTAAGAGCTTTCGGCAACGGCGTAGGTAAAATGCTGGTTAAGGGCCGGCTGGTGGAAACAGTCGGCAACATTGCCATGGATATGTGTATGATAGATGTAAGCGAAGTGGAAGTTAAAGAAGGCGACGAGGTAATTATATTTAACCACCAACAGGGTATAGAAGAACTGGCCAAACAGATAGGTACCATCCCGTACGAAATTTTAACCAACGTTTCGCAAAGGGTAAAAAGAGTGTACTTTTACGAATAATTGTATTAGCCGAAATGAACAGAATATTCCGCGCCTTATTAAACTACTTCTTCAAGGGGATGCTGGTGGTTGTTCCCTTAGGTGTGGCTGCCTTTTTAATTTATTGGGCCGTTGCCGGGTTGGATAAGGCCCTTAATCTGAGCGATATCTTTTGGATTGACCCTAAAACTCATAAGCCAATTTACATCCCGGGCTTAGGTATCCTTACCGTAGTTGTGGTAATTATGTTTGCCGGCATACTGGTAACCAACGTAATTACCGACCCGATAAAACGCTGGTTCCACCGCTGGTTAAACCGGTTGCCGCTGTTTAAATTCCTTTATTTTTCGGTAAAAGATCTCACCGAAGCATTTGTTGGCGAAGAAAAGAAATTTAACGAGCCGGTAACGGTTACCGTAAGCGAGGGCGTAAAACGCATCGGTTTCCTGACCCAAAAAGACCTCAGCAACGTTGGTCTGCCGGGACAGGTAGCAGTCTATTTCCCATACTCATACTCATTTGCCGGCGAAGTAATGATTGTAGAAGCCGATAAAATCTCACCTTTAAATATGTCAGCTGCCGATGCTATGAAGTTTTTGATTTCAGGCGGGGTGAGCGGGATACATTGATTTTTGCTTCGCTGGCATTTTGCCTTCGGCGTCATTTGGTCATTACGCTTCGCTGTCATTGATTTAATAGGCTTATCAGATTTTGTCATTGCTGTAATGGTTAGGTAATTCGGTAACAGAATTAGGTGTTTTTATATGTTGTTTAAGGTGCACATTTCAATAGGTTTTTTGCCTTTGATACCCTGGTGGGGGCGTTCCCAAT
>Ga0116227_10002313_pt1 | contig 43442 bp, 32 predicted proteins | sample S1TSphgellanicum_FD_89693 | JGI IMG/M metagenome (GOLD analysis project Ga0116227, IMG submission 89693) | Host-associated microbial communities from peat moss isolated from Minnesota, USA - S1T2_Fb - Sphagnum magellanicum MG | ecosystem: Host-associated > Plants > Peat moss > Unclassified... | reverse complement strand
AACGCCAACGCCTACGCCATCGCCATCGCCCACGCCAACGCCAACGCCAACGCCTACGCCAACGCCAACGCCAACGCCTACGCCATCGCCTACGCCATCGCCAACGCCAACGCCTACGCCATCGCCAAGGCTATTGATTACATCAGTACACTTGAAAAATTAACAATATTCAATAACGTTAATTTTACTATGCTGATTGACAAACTCAACAACCTGAAAACTAAAATTCCTGATCAGAAACTACCGAAGGAAGAGCATCAGAAATTTATTCAAAGCCTCCAACAAACTTTATTCAGTGCTTTCAATCTCAGCCCAGACATGATTAATTTATCCCTGGAAGAATTAAATGCAATGAAAAATTTTCTCTACGCAAATGACCTGCTCATACAGTGTAAAAAAGTATCTGTACGAGTATCACCTGCCACCTGGGAAAGCATTGAGGCACGGTTGTTGTCAATTAATGGCGAGTTTCAAATTAAATAACGCTGAAGAAGAAGCCGTTCTTAGCAATGGAGAAGGGGAGAGATTGATCTATGACTCTCCTAATCTTGAACATATTGAGGTAGTTAGTCATTGGGGACTATTCCCACTCCCTAATTAGGGTCTGCTGAAAAACTCCACAAATCGAATCTAGGTGACACACAGTGCCTAAAATGGGGACTTCGGGGGTTGGTTTTTCAAATTCACCCTACGATTTTCTACCAAAGTGCAGGAATTTTGAACATCTATTGACCATAGTCCTGCACCTGTCTGGAATAAAAACGGTTGAAACCCTTATTTAGAATAGGTTCTAGCATTATCCAGCAAGCCCTAATTAACTATCCCCCAAACCCAACCTATCTAAAATAAAGGCATAATCAAAAGCCAACTCGCGCAAACTTTCATAACGTCCAGATGCACCGCCATGTCCTGCACCCATGTTAGTTTTCAGCAGGAGCACATTCTGATCTGTTTTCAGTTCCCGGAGTTTGGCTGTCCACTTCGCCGGCTCCCAATACTTAACGCGAGCATCATTTAAACCAGCTGTAATCAGCAGATGGGGATAGTCCTTAGCCTCAATGTTGTCGTAGGGGGAGTAGGATTTCATGTATTCATAATAAACTTTGTCATTGGGATCACCCCACTCTTGATGTTCCATTGCGGAGAGGGGTAGGGAGGTGTCAAGAATCGTGGTGACGACATCAACAAAGGGGACATGGGCAACAACTACTTGAAATAAATCAGGACGCATATTCATCACTGCTCCCATTAATAAACCACCGGCACTGCCACCACTAATTGCCAGGCGATCGCTTGCTGTCCACTGTTCCCTAATTAAATATTCAGCACAGGCAATAAAATCTGTAAAGGTGTTCTTTTTATTTAAAAATTTCCCGGCTTCATACCACTTGCGCCCCATTTCTTCCCCACCCCGAATATGAGCAATGGCAAATATTATGCCCCGATCTAACAAAGACAATCGATTTGATGAAAAGGAAGCAAAATAAGGATAACCATAGGCACCATACCCTGTGAGTAATAGGGGATTTTTGCCATCTTTTTTCAGACCCTGTTTGTAAACTATGGATATGGGAATCTGGGTCCCATCTTCAGCGGTAGCCATTAGCCACTCGCTTTGATATTGGGTTTTATCATATCCACCCAAAACTTCTATTTCTTTTTTCAACTCCCGCTGATTAGATTGCATATCGTAATCAAAAACCGAATGGGGTGTGAGGAAAGATGTATAATTAAATCGCAGGATGTGAGTATTAAATTCCGGGTTATATCCTTCGGAAAATTCATACGTAGCTTCGGGAAAGTTGATACTATTTTCCTCACCTGTTGATAGGTTTTGCACTCTCGCGGTTTCCAGTCCTCCCTTTCTTTCATAAATTACCAAGTGATTAGCAAACAGGCTGACACCGGATAGCATCACATCTTCTCGATGGGGAATTATCGTCTGCCAATTCTCCTTGGCTGGTTTAACGATGGGAGTTTTCACCAGTTTGAAATTAGTGGCTGCGTCGTTAGTGACAATGTAGAAGTAATCCGTGTGATGTTCAACTGCGTATTCTATCCCCTGGGTCCGGGGGTGAACTAACTGAAAATCATGGTCAGGATAGTTAGCATCTAAATAGTGGATTTCTGTAGTCGTCTTACTTTGTAAACTCATTAATATATAAGCTTGACTGCGGGTTTTTCCTACATATAGAGAGTAAGCATCATCTGTTTCTTCATAAATTAGGATATCTTCCGTATTTGGCGTTCCCAAAGAGTGTCTAAATAATTGATAGGGACGATTGGTCTGATCAATTTTGGTATAAAATCCAGTGCGATTATCGTTAGCCCAAGCAAAGTCAAAGGAACTATCAGTAATGCTTTCTGGGTATAGTTGATGTGTAAGCAGATCCAGGAAAAATAGCGTGTATATTTCAGAACCAGTTGTATCCACTGAATAGGCTAAAATTTGATGATTGGGACTAACTGCAAATGCACCTATGCTGAAAAATTCATAACTTGCTGCTAGTTCGTTTTCATCTAATAAAACCTCTTCAGGCGCATCTAAGCTTCCTTGTTTACGGCAGTAAATGGGATAAGCTTTTCCGGTCTCCGTTCGGGAATAATAGTAGTAGTTATCTTTGCGGTAGGGAACGGACATATCAGTTTCTTGAATCCGAGCTAGCATTTCAGCGTACAAGTTGGCTTGCAGTTCTTCCGTGTGCTCCATCATCACTGCGGTATAGGCATTTTCTGCCTCCAGATAGGCGATGACTTTTGGGTTGTCAACTTCCCGGAGCCAAAAGTATTTATCCACACGGCGATCGCCGTGCAACTCTAGAACCTGTGGTTGTTTGTCGGCAATAGGTGCTGGGAGCTTTTTCTGTAAAAGATGATTTTTGTTCATATTCCTTAATTAAAAATGAGAAATTCCTTTTTCCTAGTGGGATTTTTTTTAACATACACAAGCCAATTGCTGGTATCATCCCCAGAATTACAGTTGTTAGGGACTTCCAGAAATTAAATTATCCCAATTTATGAACTCGACACGACTGTTACTCCCTCTGCTCCCCTGGGAATTCGATATTTTTTTAGTTGGAAGTCCCTTAATCCCTGCATAGTCCCATAAAATATTAGCATCTGGCTAAAATGGGGTATAAAGTTTTGTACCAGAGAAAGTCACCAAATTACAAGACTAATGCAACCAAAGGAAATTGACGGGAGAAAATTCCAGTATATGCTGACCGTATAAGACACCTACCCCAACACCAGAAAAAATGCATGCGCTAGTTGACAGTAATTCCTACACTAACACTCCCTTAGTTGATCAAGCTGCTAGGGATGAAATTATCGTAAGTACCTGTGCAAAATTAATTTCATACTCACATCGCCTGAAACGCTTGTCAAATGCTCATTCCAGGTTTTTAAAATATGTAATTAATTTGGGATGACTGCTTAAACCATTCACACTGACCTGAGGGTAGAGTGTGGGCTTTCAGCAGCCATGAAGAGTCAGCACTGAGAAAATATCCACCCACAACCCATCCCAAGACGGTAATCAAGGTAAACTAGATTTAAAAGTTCGGCGCTGGGAGCTATGGGAATCTATTGGCAGATTAAAATTGAAAATCACCGAAACTGGGAATTCGACTTATGATCCTCACCAAGCACATTCTCAGAATGATAAGCTAAACTGTGGCATAAAAAAGTGATTGAGGATGAAGTGTTAAATGGGCGTTTCCTTAAAGGCTCCTTGTCTCCTGCGGGCTGCTCACGGTGAAGTAGTAGATCGTCCCCCTGTATGGATGATGCGACAAGCGGGACGATATATGAAAGCATATCGAGAGTTAAGGGAGAAGTATCCTTCATTTCGTGAGCGTTCGGAAATTCCTGAAGTGGCGATAGAAGTCTCTTTGCAACCTTGGAGAGCTTTCGCTCCAGATGGAGTAATCTTATTTTCCGACATCGTTACCCCCTTACCGGGTTTGGGTATTGACATGGATATTGAGGAAGGTAAAGGCCCAATCATTCACTCCCCAATCCGTACTCAAACACAAGTCGATCATCTCCGTCCCCTAGAACCAGAATCCGCCTTACCATTTATCAAAACTATTTTGCAAGCTTTGCGGCAGGAAGTAGGGGATAAATCAACAGTGCTGGGTTTTGTGGGTGCCCCTTGGACTTTAGCAGCATACGCAGTGGAGGGTAAAGGCTCAAAAACCTACTCCATTATTAAAAATATGGCCTTCACAGACTCAGCAATCTTACATCAATTATTGGGTAAATTAGCCGATGCGATCGCTATCTACGTCCGTTACCAGATTGACTGTGGTGCCCAAGTTGTGCAAATGTTTGACTCCTGGGCAGGACAATTATCTCCCCAAGATTACGATACTTTCGCTCTCCCTTACCAGCAAAGGGTCTTCCAACAGGTCAAGCTAACCCATCCTGATACACCTTTAATTTTGCTAGTTAGTGGTAGTGCGGGTGTATTGGAGCGAATGGCAAAATCTGGTGCAGATGTAGTTACAGTAGACTGGACTGTAGATATGGCCGATGCGCGGGACAGATTAGGTAAGCAGGTGAAAGTCCAGGGAAATATCGACCCTGGAGTTTTATTTGGCTCCAAACAGTTCATCCGTGAGCGAATTCTAGATACAGTTCGCAAAGCAGGAAGTTGGGGACATATCCTCAACCTCGGCCATGGTGTACTACCAGAGACACCGGAGGAAAATGTCGCTTTCTTTTTTGAAACAGCACAGCAACTCCAAGCTCTAGTTTAATGAGGCTCCAGGGTAGGAGGCAGGGCACAGGTGGCGTATGATGGTCCCAACTTCCTACTTCAAACTTCTAAACAAGTCTTGAATCCCTTCTAACTTGAAAGAGGGGTTTAAGGGTGTGGGCTATAGGGAAGGAACCTGTTTCCTGCTTGGCAGTGAAATTTTTTTCATTGGGACTGCCTTAAATTTATAACTTAATTTGCTAATTATACTAAAAACGGCTGATTTCTGGACTTTTACCTGGGCAAAAAAACTTTGCCTGTAACTTCAAGCGCGATTTTAAAAGTAAAGCGCCAAACCGTGCAGAGTATATATAATGAGCCATAGAGTAAATTTGGCTCTGTTTAAAGAACAACTAAAACCATAATACTTCATGTCCCAGAAACGGATTCTAGTCACTGGTGCTAGTGGCTGTATAGGTCACTACATCAGCGATACCCTGATTCAAGAAACAGATCACGAACTGTACCTGCTAGTAAGAAACCCCAATAAACTGCAAGTAGATACTCAGGCACGTCCAGGCATCACTGTTTTGCAGGGTGATATGCAAGACATTAGACGCTTTGCAGATTTACTATCAACAATTGATACTGCTGTGCTCACAGCGACAGTTTGGGGTGGAGATGGAATATACGATATTAATGTCTTCAAAACTCTAGAATTACTAAATCTACTGAGTCCGGATAGATGCCAACAGGTAATTTATTTTTCCACTGCCAGTGTTTTAGATCATCACAATCAACTGCTCAAGGAAGCAGGGCAAATAGGTACTGATTATATCCGGTCTAAATATAATTGTTTACAACAATTGGACAAATTAGCGATCGCCCCAAAAATTACTTCTGTTTTTCCTACCCTCGTGTTAGGTGGTGATGCCAAAAAACCTAATTCCCATCTCACAATGGGTATCCCAGAAGTTGTGAAATATATTAATTTAATTCGCTTTTTAAAGGTGGATGGCAGTTTTCACTTCATTCATGGGCAAGATATTGCTACTTTAGTCAAATATTTGATTGACTACCCACCGGAGCAAAATGAACCGCGTCGATTTGTCTTAGGTCAGACACCGTTAACCGTCAATCAAGCGGTGGAAGATGTTTGCGCCTATCTTAACAAAAAGATTTACTTTCGCATCCCCTTATCTCCATCCCTAGCTGATTTGCTGATTGCTTGGTTTCGGATTCAAATGGCTGCATGGGATAGGTTCTGTATGCAGTACCGTCATTTTACTTATACCCCTGTAATCAATCCCACTGATTTCAACTTGCCTAATTACTGTGTAACCATCGCCGATGTCTTGGAAATTAGTGGGATTGATAGAGGTGTCAAATAGGATTGCCATAGTAGGTTTGGTAATAAGCCAATATCTGTTGGACACGCTGCCGACTCTCCGAGCTAGCTTTGAGTGTCCACGAAATCCACAGACTGCCGATTTGACTTTGATTGTAATCAAATTGTTGGTTGGACTGGGGAATTAGCTCTACATCTACCCCTTCTACTTGGTGCAGATGGGCTGCTATCTCCCGATAGACAGCCAAAGGCATTCCGGCAAATTCAATTTTTTCCCGAGTCTCCATTTAGATCTAGTTCCAGCACTAATAATTATTTTAAGACGGCACCAAGTCCAAAACCTAAGAATTTGCTGTTCTTGGTTTTTCAGCGTTAGGTGGCTTTTCTCCCACCATTTTAGGCACCTCAATCCCGTCTTGTTCCAAAATTACAACTGGGTCAGAGTCACCATTCATTTCAATCCGCTTGACTAATACACCACCTGCTAGTGGCTGTCCTACTTCCACGTAGCGACTGGTTGGCTCATTGGGAACTTTGATGATAGCTTGGGGTTGATCACCAACAAGAATAACGCCTGTCACCATCACCGATTTTGCCAATTCAGCCTGTGGTGGAGGGGGTAGCAAGGGCTTTAAATCAGGGCTGGGAACGACTTGAGGTATTACCTTAGGTAAAACAAGAGGGGGAGTTTTTGGCCTATAGCTAGTAATGAAACTGCTCGGTTTTTTCGCGATGGTAAGGGGTGGTAACTTGGGTACTATTTTTGTGGGTGTATCATCAGGTGCTGAAGGCACTAACTGGCCCACAATTTGAGCGAAGGGGTCAGGTCGCCCTTTTTGCACTAAACTTAAGTCGGCTGAAACGTTGGTGGGCGGAATTAGGTCTCTGTTACTTGTGGAAAATTTACCAGGTACCACTGGATTCTGAAAAGGTAGTGGTGATGATGTAGGACTTTTGCTTTGTGGTAGTTGCAGTGCCTTTGCTACCACACTGGGATTTGGTACAGGGTTACTACCTTGAGTAGCAGTAGTTGTAGTATCTGAGGCACACCCAGCCATTGCCAATGCGAAAATAGCTGCAACTGTAATCTTTGAATTTTTACCCATGAGCTGCTCTCAAAAGCTGTAGGAAAATTTACTTAAAGCAATAGACTTACTGAAAATTTCCTTCCCAGTTAACATCTGTTCCCTTTATAACCTAAAACAAGTTGTTTTTAGCACTATCAGCTCTGGCAATTAACTCTCTGCTACACCCAGCATTGTTTTTAAGGAGTCTAATCCTTTTTTGACTCTACGGGAAACAGTAACTACACTAATTCCTAAGTGTTCAGCTACTTGTTTTTGTGTTAAATCATATAAAAACACACACTCTAGAACTTCCTGGGTCCGTTTTTCGAGGAGGACTAGTGCCTGTTGTAGACGAATTTGGTCTTCTTGAGCCAGTTGAAAACTCCGATAGCGCGGATCTGGAACCAACTCTCCCAAACATGTAGCCCCTTCCTCTCCATCCTGTACTGGCACATCCAAACTCAGCGGAGAACGGTTAGTCCAGGCTAATTTGATTTCTTGCCATTCGTTCAGGGAAATTTTGAGGGCTGCTGCTAATTCTGAGTCTGTTGGCTGACGATTGTACTTTTCCCGTAAGGAGCGTGAGACTCCTATTGACTGCTGTTGTAAAGCCAACCACCGGCGGGGAATTCGCACGGTAACGCCTTTATCACGGAGGTAGTGTTGAATTTCTCCCCGAATATAGGGAACAGCATAGGAACTAAAAGCATTTCCTTTGGATAGCTCAAATTTTTCAATGGCTCTGATTAAACCTAAGCAACCCACTTGCATTAGGTCATCATAGCTTTCTTGGCACTGATTTATCCAGTAGTGTGCTTCTTTTCTAACTAGTCCAAAATTGAGTTTTACTAGTTCATTACGTACAGCTTCCGAGGGAGATTGTTCGTATTTTCGTAACAACTGTAGAATCTCGTGCTTCAATTCATTAGCGGATGTGGTAGGCATGGCACCATGTTTAAATAAACAGTCTAGTTATCTCTTTTTAAAAAATCGCACTATTAACGTCTAAGGCACTCAAACTCTTTGAATCCCCAAAAATTCTCTCGTTCAGCTTATTTAGGTCAGCTAAGTCTAAATATAAAATTCAAATTACAGTAATTTTATATTTAGACTGTGTATGATTTATGGTTCGAGAAAGTCTCAATAGATATAAAATATACAATTTACGTCCGGACTTAAAACCGAGATTGTACTTAAATAGTGATTATTTTTTGATAAAGATAAATTATTGCTCTTCAGATCCTGCGCTACCCACACCTGAGGAAGGGACAACTCCATTCCCTCCCTAACTCCCTACTCCCCTTACATTCCCTCGTAGTAAGCCATTAGCAAAATTTCTTTACTTTTGAGAGGTGGAAAAAGCTTGGGCAAATTTGACTTCAGTTTTACTGACATATTCTATGTAATCTCACTTAAACCAATAAAAAAGGGCATTTCGCCCTTGCGGTCTGGTAGTTTCGCCTAATGCCTCCTTTTCCGGAGGCATTGGGTGTGTGATTAATTAGGCAGATTTGCGGTTGTTAGATACTGGTCGGTTCAACACGAGCGTAAAACAGACCGCGAATCTTCACCTCTTTAGGTTCACCAGCACCTAAATCAGTATCAGATGGCTGTGTGCTCTCGAAGGTACCCGCAATTTCTCCCGAGCTGCCATCTACTCTAGCCACCTCTAGGGAAATATTGCCGGTTAAAACTTCTGCACGTTTGACGTTAGTGCGGGTGAGTTCTTCTTTATCTGCTTGAGCAGGGAGAGCCACAGCGTTATCATAACCAGTAACAACACCGCGACCTTTGGGGTCTAAGAAGGCAGCACCACGATAGGAAGGAACTTTGAAAGTACCTTTAAAATCCGTGGAGGTATTAATACTATTGAGATTTGGCTGGGTTTGAGCAACCAAGTTTTTGATAGTGAAGAGGAAAGGTACTCGCTCACCACCGGGGAGCTGCACTGTAATAGCTTGGAAGTCTAGACCATCTGCTTCTTCAAAGGTAAGGCTGTTATCTGAGTTAATTTTCAGATTGCCTTGTACCTGGTCGATGGTGGAAGTGTACCTAGTCAACAATTTACCAGAAATAAATTCCGCTTTTTGTCGCTTGTTAGCAGGTTCTTCTTTGACGAAGAAATTAGTTGGTTCTAGACAGAGTTGTTTGATGCTGTAGGACTTAACAGGATCAATGGGGACTGAACCACGGCTAATTTCTATCAGTTGGGGACATTTGTTAGCTAAGCCAGTGCCGCGAATTTCTTCGTAGGTGAGTATATCCTTACTGCTGGTAGTTGGGCCTTCGCCACAAGCAGTTATTAGCCCCAGGCATAAAGCCAAGAATGCAACAATTAAAGCGCGATACCTCATGATCAACCTCAATGTCAAAAATTATATCTAAAACGTACTTAAACGCTTGGTGTTCTTGAGTTGGGGGTTTAAACTCCGTTAGAGGCGGCACACCAGAGGAGTAAAAACGAGTAGCCTTCGGGCAAAGTTATGCCCTAGGTCTTGTAGTACGTATGTGTTGCCACCACATACAGTCCCTAGTTAGAATTGGGAAATAAGCCAGATCATACGATTTTTTTTCACTCAAAATCAAAGTCTAGATAAGAAGAGGGAAACTAAAAGATATATGGAGCAATTCTCTAAAAGAGGGAAACAGATTTAAAGATGGGAATTCCAGCAATCCATACTGACAATCGGAAAATCTTGGGTAAATTTGAGTTGACCTCATTTACACGGAGAGTGTTGCATGAGCAACAACAAAAATGTTGAATCGGCAAAATTGTCTGGCAAATTGCAGGCGATAGCTTCTGCAACAGATGATGCAACTCAAGCTTGTCTTGGGGACACTATTGCGCTTTTAGCTTTGCTGCGGCAGTTGGAGCAATTACACCGAGAGATTCGAGATGGGGTTTTTCAGGCTAGCTTACCTGATAATCGCCAGGAACTATACTCGCTGCTGAAAGATATTGAGTCTGAAGGTGGCTGGCCTTATATTGAACGGATGCGGCTCCAAGCATTCTTGGTAAATAACTACAACGACCCAATGGAATTCAGGAGTCAGACCAATTCAACATTCCTTTTAGAAGGTTCGGGACCGAAGGAAGCCTAGATTGATGGTAAATCAATGTAAGTTGCTTCTAACTCCTGTTGTTATACCCTGGCAAAGAAGGCGATCGCTCTGGTCAACGTTCCGGTTATGCTGAAGATAATCACCTACCCAACTGCAACTTTGCAGTAGCAGGTCATCAAGGCGTAAATTCCAGAGAATTACTGTGTTATCTTCACTGGCAGATGCGAGAGTTTGTCCATCAGGGCTAAAGCTAACACTTAATACTGGACCGCGATGGCCATTGAGGGTTTTAATCAATTCACCCTCACGGCTCCAGATTTTAGCTGTGCTATCCCAACTAGCAACTGCCAATAGCTGCCCATCGGGACTGAAGGTAACAGCATTAACGCTGTCACTGTAACCTTTTAACAAGGTTTTTAACAACGTCCCATCCCATCGCCACAACTTCACAGTATTATCCCAACTGGCGGAGGCCAGTAGCTGATCAGTGGGGCTAAAACTTACACCTAACACCCAACTGTCATGGGGTGAGAGGGTTTTTAATAGCGTCCCATCTCGTCGCCATAGTCTGACTGTTTGGTCGTCGCTAGCTGAGGCTAAAACTTGACCATCGGGACTCCACGCAACGCTATTTACCCAACCCTGATGCCCAACTAAGGTCTTGAGTAAAGTTCCGTCACGTTGCCAAAGTTTGATTGTTTGATCCTTACTAGCTGACGCCAACAACTGCCCATCGGGGCTAAAACTCACGCTCATCACACTATCTCTGTGCCCTTGGAGGGTTTTGATTAGGGTCCCGTCCCGTTGCCAGAGTTTAATTGTTTTGTCGTAGCTGCCAGAAGCTATAATTTGACCCTTAGGATCAAAACTGACACTAGGAACTCTCTGTGTGTGTCCTCTGAGAGTTTTGTAGAGTCGGGTTTCTACTCGACCGTTATTGGTGTATTGCTGCCAAAGTTTGATTGTGCGATCGCGGCTACCGGTAGCTAACATATGCCCATCGGGACTCCAGGCGACACTTAAAACTCGATCCTGATGTCCCCGCAGGACGGGCAGTTTTGGCGTATCTAGACTCCACAGTCTTATGGTTTTGTCGTAACCTGCTGATGCCAATAATTTCTGGTTGGGACTCCAAACAACACTGGTAACGATATCTGTATGTCCTTTGAAGGTTTTCAGTAATATGCCATTAAGACTCCAGATATTAATAGTATGATCATCACCTGTGGCAGCTAATCTTTTGCCATCAGGACTAAAGTTCAGGCTCCATATTGGATCAGAATGCTCCTGTATGCTTTTTTGCAACTCAAACTTGCAACCCACTTGGGTATTAATGCACTTTTGTCGCCACAGTTTCACCATTTTGTCCCGACCCCCAGAAGCCAGAATCTGACCGTCAGGGCTAAAAGCAACTGCGGTTACACCCTGCTGATGTCCTGATAAGGTTTCCACTAGGCTCCCATCCCGCCGCCAAATCTTCACGGTTTTATCGTCGCTGGCGGAAGCAAGAAATTGACCATCGGGACTGAATGTTACCCAGTTAACCCATCCATGATGCCCCCGCAGAATTTTGACTAAGGTGCCGTCTTTGCGCCACAGTTCGATTGTTGAATCATTGGAGCCAGTAGCTAGTAATTCCCCATCCGGACTAAAACTCACGCTAGACATCCAGTTCCCATGTCCGCTTAAAGTTCTCACTGGCTGCGGAGCAAACTTACCTGTGGTTGGGTCTTGCTGCCAGAGCTTCACGGTTTTATCAATACTGGTGGAGGCGAGGGTTTGACCATCGGGGCTAAAACTGACGCTAGTGACAGCATCGGTATGACCTTTGAGGGTCTGGAGTAAAGTGCCGTCAGTCTGCCATATTTTCACCGTGTGATCGCGACTGCCTGAAGCTAACAACTTACCATTGGGACTAAAGGCAAGGCTCCAGACAATATCGCTGTGCCCCTCTAGACGATTTAACTCTGTTACCCCATACACTGCTTGTTCTAGGGCTGTCACTACCCGAAACCGTGTATCTGGTTCAACTTCATTTGCTGCTTGCTTGAGTTGTCGCCAAGCCCGTAAACCTTCTAATAGAGAATCAAATTCTTTATGGGCGCTGAATAAGTCCTCACTGGAGGCAGCAGTTACACTAATTTCTAAGTTGGTTTGGCTCCGTTCAGCTGCTCTTTTTTGGCTGTCGGCTTGCCACCATAAACCCCCAATTGTTCCGGCCATCAGTGCTAGAGATACGCCGACGATTCTCGCTTCTTGGAGTCGTTGTTTTAGGGCTAAATTTAGCTGTTCTTGACTTCGTTTATGGGCGGCTTCAGCTTTGATTTTGGCAATTTTGACCTTTTCCAATTCGGCTACTATACCGTAATTGTTTTTTTGCCGGATCGGTTCAACTAGATAATCATGAACCAGTTGGTAGCGATCTCCTGACTCTTCTCGGATACGTAGGACCAATCCCGAACCTACCAAAATTTCGATAATCAATTCCCAAGCTGACTCAAAGTCTAAGATTTCTTCTAGATAATTATTACCCAAACCAACTACTAAATCTGCTCTAGTTTTTGGCGGGCGTCTACCTTTGTCATCTGTTAACTCAAATAGTATTTTCCAACTCAACTCTTCATTTTCCTGACCGCAATCTTTGATTACCTCCTCTAACCAGCGTTCTACCAGTTTTTCTGAGCCACCACTACTTTTATATTGTTCAAGATTGGAAATGTTTTCGGCTTGGAGTTGAGCTCCAACTATTTGAAGTTCAATTGGATGGACTTCACCTGTTTCTCCTGCTAAATCTTCAACTAGTTGCTTAATTAGTTCCTCTTTAATCTCATAGCGGGATCTTTTCGCTAAGTTGGTGATGATACTTATAGCATCTTGACAAGAAAAATTTCCCAAAAAGTAACGAATATCTTTGTCAAGAATATTTCTATTGATTACCCCCAAATTTTTATGGCTCTTCTGACTTAAACGCTCAACTTCTAATAGATAATGTAAATAATCTTCTCTTAAAGCCAGAATAATTTTTACAAACGGTATGTTTAAACATTGACAGAAAAAATTATAAAACTCAATTCTTTGACTGAGGGAGTTGATATTAAAGAAAAATTCTTCAAACTGGTCAAAAATCAAAATTATTGTCTGATTAGATTCAGTGAGTAACCGGATTTTCTCAATAATGAGATTGGGGGTAATTTCCGTCAAAGAGATTTTCGATGTTAGCGTCTGGTTAAGTATGCGTCCTAAAGATAAAGTCCAATCATTGTAAACAGATAAAATTAGCGGCAAAGGCAGACGGTGACCGACTACTTTTTTCTCTAAAGTCGGGATTAAACCAGCTTTAATAATTGAGCTTTTGCCAACACCTGAAGGACCATGAATAATTGTGAGTTTATAATCTGGGCGGTGGATTCTTTCCACTAAGCGTTTAACATCTTGCTGTCGTCCAGAAGTAGCAATCTCCTGGGCAACTTCCTCCATCATAAATGGGATTTCTGGTGCTGCCAAGATGGAATTAATTCTGTGGTATCGTGGTTGCAATTGACTAGCACCTATAAAAGCACGGAAACCATACTGGTGTTCAATTTGAATGATTTCTTGCTTGAGGCTAAAAGCTTGGGCATAGTCATGGCATTTCTCGAAGTAGAGTAATTGCAACTGGGTCAGAATTTCCAGGTACAGTAATGGTTCATACTGAAGTTCACAAACTACTCTTGCCCACTCGAGATTATTGATCGCTTCCTGCCATGCTCCTAGATGTTGCTGGGTTTTAGCTAATAATAAAAGATACCAACTTTCTTGCTGTCTAGATACCCCTGTTGCCACCTCGGAAATCGTTAGTGCTGTATTCACTAATTCGTGAGCTAGTAGCCAATTTTCCCTAGCCACTGCTACAGCGGTTAAAAAGCCATAATCCTGGGCAACTTGGGCTGGATTTCCATAGATTTCATGTAGCTGTAATGATTTTTTAGCCAGTAGTTCTAGGTCGGACCAAGCTTCTAAACGCAGTAGCGTTTCACAAGCTGCTAAAATAAATTTAGCTACTAGATCCTGCCTGTTAGCTGTTGCCAATACATCCAGGCATTGCTGAAACCAACACAGGGCTTCTTTCCAATATTTACTGTTATTAGTGTGGTTTAAATCTGCTAGCCGACGGTAACAAAGCCCTAGGTGGAAAAGTCCCACTGCCTGATGTAGACAATAGTCTACTTGCTGTTGCCAAAATACCAGGCTATTTTGGTAATGGGAAATCGCCGGTTCAAGGCGATCATTAGCATACTCGTCACGCCCTAACACAAATTCCAGACTTGCTGCTAATTCTGGTTCTAATGTGACACCATACAAGCGGAGTAGATCATTACGAGCTGATTCAATTTCATAACGCTGCTGAGATTTAGGGTCTAAATCTAGGGCAGCATTAGATAAAAACCTTTGAGCATCGGCCTCTAAAACCTTAGCAAACAGTGATTCTGTTTCTTGGCGGATTAAACTGATTAAATCGGCTTTGACCATTTCAAACTTGATCGTCGTTGCCGCCCAACTCTTAAAATCTGGTGCTAATCTAGATAGTAATGATGCCACTTCATCCTGTAGCCATAACACCAAGGGAAACTGAAAATTTGCAGCATAGATATCTCGGGCTTGGTTAATCCCAGTTAGTAAATCCTCAATCTTGATCACTGACTCCAGACCAAAGATGATTACAGATGAGGGTAAAGAGTTTTGTTCTCCGAGATCCTGGTCTGGGGGATATAGTTCGGTGAGAATTGTGTTGTGTAAGCTAGTAGTTGCAGGATGCAGGGAAATTTCTCGTACATCAATGTCATGGGTAAGAACACAGAGATTTGCTAACAATTGCTCCCGCAAATACCTATAGTTACACCTAACTAAAATCAAGGCAAACTCACCTTTAGAAAGAGCGATCGCTCGGATCAATCTGGTGAGTTTTTGCTGATTCTCCTTGGTAATCAATCCTGTGAATTGGCATTTTGTCATACTATCGATGTCTAGTTAATTTGCTGCCGAGCTAGGACTTTTTCTGTTTCTGCTAGAGCCGGACTGATACCAAACCAGCGCCCTTGAGGATCACGGTATTCAAACAGATACATACTTCGCAGTAAGCTTTGGTAATCAGATTCACCTTTGATGTTCTGTTGGCATATGACTTCAAATAGCAATTCCCATTGGCTTTCGTCGATAGCCAGTAGTAAATCATCGCGGTAGTCCTTAATCACTGATTCTAGACATTCTCTGGAGAAAGGTGGATCTTGCCGTTGTAGACAGCTATAGAGCAATCCTAATAAGTTACGAATATGACCCCCACTGACGCGACAAATCCGATCTAGGGTTTCGGGATAATCAAATAACTCAGCAACTAACAATGGCCTTTGATTCGCAGCCACTTCCGGAAAGGCTCTAGCTAGGACTAGCTGGCGTAATAGCGACATCCCTGGCTCGTAGTCCCTTCCGTCTCGTTGCCGGATCAGTACCATTGGTAGTACCTTAGGGGCAATGCCTCCCCCTAAACGATTTTTTAGTGTTTCGTACTCATTGGAAAAAATTAAAGCTAGGGGAATTGTGTAAACTAGGTGACATTTAAGTCGGCGCAACTGTTCTCCCCGATCAATAAAGAGATATTCCGGTTGGGTACGTCCCGATGCCACAGGACGCATATCTACCCGGTCTAAGTTATCGACAATTACTACTAGTCCTTTTTGACCACGCTGCTTTAGCTGTTCAATAGCTTTTTCTAGTACTTCTTCGTTAATTGCTTGCAAAATACTATTAGTGCGGGGTTCCAGATATTGTCTGAGTTGATTGCGGGTTTGAGCACTATCTTTGGTTTTAGCAGTAATTTTGGCAATTCCTAAGGAAAATTCTGCTTCTGTCGCTAGCTCAATCGGGGTTTGCAAAAATTCCCCTATTTCTCTAAACAAATTGGTAAAGTAACTTGGTTTGAGTTTAATGCCAATCTCTTCTAAACTGGTACTGACTTGACGAGCCACACTGAGCAAAATATCACTGATATCGATATCTGCCATATCCAAGTCTTGACTGGATTCAAAATAAACTACATGAAATCCCGCTAGTTCAAGTTCTGCTTTCAACCGCTGCAATTCAGTAGATTTACCACAACCAATATGCCCCGTAAATAACTGACAGGTAGGCTCATCCGGAGAAATACGGGTGATAGTTCTTTGCAATTCTTCAACAATCTTGCAACCTCGCACATCAGCAAAATCTATATAGTACTGACGACCCAGCTTATCACCCATATTTAATGTGTAGCTGGGGTTACATGCTTTATAAAACCGTGACAAATTCAGTTTCGTTTCCATATTGTGCCTTGTAGATGCAGATCTCCCTAGTGGTGTCCAAAAACACAATTAACAGTTAGTCGTGTCTTGCCACGATGTTAGAGATGAAATTGTTGATGATTAGTTAGGCTTATATGTCATTTATACAGCTGCCATTGATCTTTTGGCAATCGAGTAGTGGTGCACTGTACAAATTAACCATAGTATGCATCACTTCCAGTGGAAGGGTATGGGAAAAGGGGTGAAGGGTAAGATTTTATGCCAATGTCCCAATAAATAAAATTCTCTGAGGTTCAAGGTAGTGGTTTTGCGACAATAACCTAGCCTCTTAAGTAATCGTGCAGAATTATTTACACAGGACTTTCCAGTCTAGATAAGAGTTTGATGCCTAAATTTTGTGCAATTAATTTTGCATAGGTACTTAAGCAGTGGGAGTAATAAATCAACCCAAATACTTGCTGGAATTAAGTAACCGAACAGAAATATTTACAAACTAATATCTAGTCTTATCTAGACCGGATAAAGGATTCCAGCAAGAGAGTTTGTGTAATTAATTCTGCTCAAGTACTTAAAGGTTTAATCAGTCCCCACTGTTCTGGATTTGGGTTACTGAAGTGTGCTTTATTCATGGCTCTCCCTGGTATTTGATCTGCTGTATGTATAACATACAGCTTGTAAAGAACTGATAAAGAGTAGCAAATTTATCAAAAAAGGTAGTTCTTCAGAGCAGAAGGGATTTGAACCAAGGGAGCAAGTATTTGAGCCAAGAGGTACGGGACAGAGCTACCTTCTTCAACTGGTCATGGGGTAGCCTTCGGCATAGGGGTTTAAAGGGTGTTGCACAATTATCAGTTTCTACTGTTAATATAGATAATTTGATTACATCATTGGACTGAAGCAGAAAGGGGTTGGAATGGCTGGCATAGTATCAGTTTCCCGCACGGATTTAGCCCAGCGCCGTCAGAAATTACGTCGGCAACGGCAGATTAAAATTATCCAGGCTATTTGGCGAACTGCTGCTGTTATCAGTCTGGCAGGAGGCTTACTATGGACAGCAACCCGACCAATATGGGTACTAAATGCTCCGGCACAGATCAAAATGAAATCAGGCAATAAATTTATTTCATCTCAAACAATTCAGTCACTGCTCGGGTTGTCCTACCCTCAATCTTTGTGGCGAATTCAACCCTCAGCTATCGCTAATGCCTTAGAACGACAACCAACTATCGCCCAAGCAACTGTCAGCAGACGGCTGTTTCCCCCTGGGTTATTCATTGAAGTCACCCAGCGTGTACCAGTAGCGATCGCTCAAACACCCACGGGGAAAATAGGTTGTAACATCCAACAATCTCACTCCTGTCCTCAAAGTCAAGCAGGTTTACTAGATGCCAGCGGAGTTTGGATGTCTTTAGCAAAATACAAATTACTCAATTCCGTGGTAAAGTTACCTACACTTAAAGTGATTGGCGTGCCAGAACAATATCGTCCCTACTGGACTCAGGTTTATCAAGCTATCAACCAAAGTAGCGTCAAAATAATGGAAGTTAATTGCCAAGATCCGACAGATTTAATTTTGAAAACAGAATTGGGAAATGTCCATCTTGGTGTCCCAGGTCCCCAGATAACCGAACAAATTAAGGTCCTAGTCCAAATGCGTCGTTTATCAGCAAAACTCAGTCCCCATCAAGTAGAATACATTGACCTGAAAAATCCTGAATATCCACTAGTACAAATGAATCAGAAAGTCCAGACTGCTAACCCCCAAGTCCAGGCAAAAATTCAAAAGCGCTGAGGTTCTGAGCTATCAAAATCAAGTCTAAGTGTTTTTGTAAGGTAAAATGCTTTTGCAGCCAGTTTCTACTCAATAAAATTTTGCTTAACATTTGATTAGGCATTTAATCAACAGCTTAGTTCTAGCTTGAGTGATATTTCCTCCATTCGGAGTAAAATATCCTTACATTGAGTGATAATCTGCAAAATATTAAACTCCAGGATAATGGCAAGAGACCAAAATTCGTGTTTTTCACCAATAAATCCGACTCAAAAGGAAAATACTTTCTTAACATAATGGTTGAGGAAAATTCTCTTTAAGAGTAAGCTCCAATATAATAAGTGAAACTAAAGCAAAGTTTGTGATTAAAGTTACATTTTACCCGATGGAGCAAATTATTACATCTTTAATCCTGTTAGCGTTGGCAGCAAAGGTAACGATAAAGTACACTGCCATAACCTATGGCAGTGTAAAACTATAGTTGACTCCTAGTCGTTTATTTAGCATTGACAAATCTAATGACACTTGATAATAACCAAGGACTTACCTATAAAAACTCCCAATCCGTGGGACAGCCAGGTTTCTCCATCGCAGTAAACTCGACTAATCCCTTTAATAACTCTGGGTTGAACTACGGTCAAAATCATGACAGTAAAAAAGTGACATCTGAAGATAGGCGCATTGGCGAGATTGTGCCAGGTCGGGTAGCCAATATCAAAGTAATTGGCGTAGGTGGCGGAGGGGGTAATGCTGTTAACCGCATGATTGAGTCTGATGTCGCGGGGGTAGAGTTTTGGTCAATTAACACTGATGCTCAAGCCCTAACATTGGCTGGTGCTCCTAGTCGGTTGCAAATTGGCCAGAAACTGACACGGGGTTTAGGCGCCGGGGGCAACCCTGCCATTGGTCAAAAGGCAGCGGAAGAATCACGGGACGAGATTGCTACAGCTTTAGAGGGAGCAGATCTAGTATTTATCACTGCTGGCATGGGGGGAGGAACTGGTACAGGTGCAGCGCCCATCGTCGCAGAAGTAGCAAAAGAAATGGGCGCATTGACAGTGGGTGTAGTTACCCGGCCATTTGTCTTTGAGGGTCGCCGCCGTACCAGCCAAGCAGAGCAGGGTATTGAAGGACTCAAAAGCCGGGTAGATACCCTGATTATCATCCCTAACAACAAGCTTTTAGAAGTAATCCCAGAACAAACTCCTGTACAAGAAGCCTTTCGCTACGCAGATGATGTGTTGCGTCAGGGGGTACAAGGTATTTCCGACATTATTACGATTCCGGGCTTGGTCAACGTTGATTTTGCTGACGTTCGCGCTGTGATGGCCGATGCTGGTTCGGCATTGATGGGGATTGGAGTGAGTTCTGGGAAATCAAGGGCCAGAGAAGCCGCAATTGCCGCCATTTCCTCACCACTATTGGAATGTTCCATAGAAGGTGCTAGAGGTGTTGTATTTAATATTACTGGTGGGTCTGATCTCACCCTCCATGAAGTGAATGCAGCAGCAGAAACAATATATGAAGTAGTTGATCCCAATGCCAATATTATTTTCGGGGCAGTGATTGATGACAGGCTCCAAGGAGAAGTAAGAATTACCGTAATAGCTACTGGCTTTACCGGGGAGGCTCAAGCAACTCCACAACAAAATACCACCACTACCAGAGTAGTTACTCCTACCACCAAGCGTCCTCCGTCACAGCCGCAAGTTAACACCCCCAATCCTATCCCCGAACCAAAGGAAAAACCTGGCTTGGATATTCCTGATTTTCTCCGCAACCGCCGAACACCCAAAAATTAATTGGTTTTGGATTTAAAGTTATAGACCAATTTTGCACTCTCAAATCAAGCTGAGTGCTGTACCTAATTTGTGATAGAAAATTTAGGACCTTGAGTAAGGGGAGAAATCGTTATCTATATGGGAACCCACCAGCCAAATTTGTTCTGACCGTGGGTTCAAATGACCCTAAACAGTTCTTTGCGAAGCTTGTTCGACCCATTGAATAACCTGAGGACCCAAGGGAATTCCATTCAATCGCTCGATCTCGCGGACTCCCGTAGGACTAGTGACATTAACTTCTGTCAAGTAGCCACCAATCACATCAATGCCCACAAAAATTAAGCCGTCTTGGCGGAGTTTAGGGGCTAATTGGGTACAGATTTCCTGCTCTTGGGGTGTGATTGCAGTTTGAGCGACTGTACCACCTGTTGCCATGTTATTGCGAAAGTCACTATTGCTGGCAAGACGATTGAGAGCTCCTATTGGTTCACCATTGAGCAGGATAATTCGCTTGTCACCTTCTTTAGCTTGTGGTAGGTAGGTTTGCACCATAACTGGTACTCGACCTTGGTGGGTACTCAGCTCCACAATGGAATTGAAATTGCGATCGCCCGATTGCAAAAATAAAATTCCTTCCCCAGCTTTATTACCTAGAGGTTTCAAAACTGTTGCCCCTTTAGCATCCACAAATTTGCGGATCACCTGTTTATCGGCACTGACAATGGTTTCAGGAATAGCTTGAGTAAACTGAAGGGCATACATTTTTTCGTTGGCCCCACGGATACCACGAGGGCTGTTAATCAGGAGGGTTTTGTTCTGGTCGATGTAATCTAAAATGTAGGTTGCAAACAGGTAGGAATCATTTACAGGGGGATCTGTCCGCATAAATACGGCATCTAGGGTTTCTAATGGAGTTGAAACCCGATCACCCAATTTGTACCAAGGATTTCTTGCTACCCAACGTCCTTCCCCTAACTCCACTGGTACAAGTTCTAATCGCTGCAGAACAGCCCACACTTTGCCATCCACCACACTTAGCCAGTTTGCTTGAGTTACCCAAACTTCGTGTCCTAAAATCTGCGCTGCCTCCATTAGGGCAACGCTAGTATCATGACACGGATCAAGCTGAGGGATGGGATCAATGATAAAAGCTAGTTTCACGCTTTCTACCTTAGTCACCTGGAATTTAAGAGTTGTTTAATAGCCATGTCACCTCTTGCTTGCGTCATAGGGAGGGGACGAACAATTATAATGTGCTCCTGCACCAGTTTGTGGGACTCAACCTAAATGCTCAGTAGCCAGTAAGTTGTTCAGCTTGCCTTGACGGTCTAAGGTATAGATGTCATCACAGCCACCAATATGATTATCATTGATGAAAATTTGAGGTAAGGTGCGTCGTCCATTGGCTCTTTTAGCCATTTCAGTTCTTGCTACCTCATCTCCATCAATGTCATATTCAATAAAATCGATTTCTTTGCTCTTAAGTAAATTTTTCGCCCGGATACAAAACGGGCAAGTTGTCCAAGTATATATTTCTACTTTTGCAGCCATGGTGTCCTCATTGTCTTAATTTAATCCTACTTAATTTTAGAACTTTAATACTGATTGTATATAGGCTTTCGATTTGGTCGTTGAAAAACCTAGCTGATTTCCCTAATTCCTGTTTATTTGTGTCAGTTTGCCAATTTAAGCTATGTTTAATACATATAATCAATAGCCTACTTAGTTTGCTCTCATCCTACACTTGACATAAAGCATTGTGAGTGCTAAACGTTTACCAGAAACTATCGCCCATGTCAAAGTTACCCGTCAGTCCTGGCAACACGGTTTTCTTGAAGGTGATGTTACCGCAGGGGATTTTGAGTGGCATTTTCATTGGCATTTCCGTCGGGGAGAACTTTCTGTTAAGCCTTCTCAAGGTCGCGCTTTAATTAAGGAACCCCTTGGTCGCTTTTTGGAGCAACAGGATTATCAGCTAGAGCCAGGAGGAGACTATGCTTTTACTATTCGGGCTGAGTTTTAAGACTCAGGACTAATAGTTAGGCGATGTAGGTACCTCTCAATCAAAAGAATAGCAACAATATCATCTATGGGGCGCGGTGGTTGCCGCATTCCTTGTGGTAGAAGCTTGGTGAGTCCTTGCGGTGGGTACATCTGCCAATAGCGATCGCGTGCTTCTAAGGTCGTATAGCGTTCATCTACTAAAATTATATTGAGGGAATTGGCTAACTCTTGATGTAGTTGCTGTTTCCACTTCCCGGCGGTGGTTTGATTCCCCATAACTACTAAGGAAATAGGAAATCTTAAGCGCAGATCTTCAATGGTGGAGACCACTTCAGTCGCTAGCACAACTTGGTGATAGTGGAGTTGCCGATCTAGTCCCATCAATGCTAGACCACACTTATCTCGCCCTGGATCAAAGCCCAAAATAACTGGTTGTGTAGGTAAAAATTTATGGTGATTCATAGAAGTTTAGTTATATAGGAATCCTACTTGATTTTTGAAATGAACTTAGTATACTGAATTCTTTGTAATCCCCTACGTAAACAATTTCTCCGAATCAAACTGGATTCCTATAGGAGTCCGGTTTGATCGGTGAGAAAGGATCCGGGTAGACAGGAGGGGTAAGGTGTACGGATTTTCAAAAATCAAATAGGATCCCTATATTATTGACTCTTGATCATTAATTGCTTTTTAAAGTACTAAAAATAATTTGTCCATTGGCTGTTGCCACCAAATCCACCCTCAATGGTCCAGCTGTATAGGTATCTTCTGCGGCGATCGCTTTAATTTCCAGTGGTTTATCATACTGTCTTAGTTGGCTGACAAAGCGCACAAAAGCACCATCTATTTGTACGTCTTCGAAAATGTCAGCATTTCTGGCTCGAAATTGTGAAGCTGAAATCACCAGGTCTAGCCTTTGTCTTAGTTGATAAGATGTCATGGTTTTCGGATCAGCTGTAGCTGTGGCTATGACTTCACCTGCGGAAAAGACTAGTTGATTTCGGGCCAGATCAGCAAAAAATTCGATTTGCTTTTCTCCCCTTACATAATTGCCCGCTGAGAAAATCCGCACCACATAATCTCGACCATCGTCAATTTGCTTGATTAGTTGCTCTATTCGGTCTGGGGTAATGTGGAGGATATTGACGGCAGGGGTAGCTCCTGGTTCAGTTAGTTCGCTGTCGGCATAGCTTTCTGCATCCTGCAAAATTTGGTTGATTGCTTGACGGGCATTGGTGGGTTGGTTAGTGCGAACTATTCCCTCGGCTAGGACTTGACCCCGGACCAAAGCCAGTTTACCTAAACGCAGATCCCGATAGGATTGATAATATTTTTCTAGCCTTGCTACTTCCCCTTCTAAATAATTCTGTTGTTTTTCCAATTCCTGAAGTCGAGTTTCCCGTTTGGCAATAATCTGCTCTCGGACGGCAATTTCTTGGTTGCGGTTTTGAATCAGTAAATCCAGTTGGGCAATTTTTTGATCCCGCTTTTCAATTACTTTTTGACGGTTAGCTAGTTCGCGATCGCGCTTTTCAATGGCTGTTTTAGCCTGATCAATGGCTTTATTCGCTTCAGTGACTAATCTTTGGCGTTCTGCTCCGAGTTGTTCAACGGCTATCTGTAGTTCTTTTCTTTGAGCGTAAAGACTTTGAACTTCGGCTATAGCTTTTTGGTACTGAGTTACTACTTGGGCTAGACGGTTCTGGGTGCTAGAGAGTTGGATTTGGGTTTGGGCTTGTTGGCCAATTGTCCGGTTAAGTTGAGCTTGGGTGATCTGTTGTTTAGCATTCGCAGCCTGTAATGACTTATTAATTGCTTGTAGGTCATGCTGGGCTTTTGCTTGTTCCATCCTCGCTTGGTTTAGCTGTTGTTCTACCTGGCTTTTCTGATCTTCTGTGGTCTGGAGCTGTTCCCGCTTATGCCTGAGGTCTTTTTGAATATCCTCTAATTCAAAGACTCCCTTTCGCAATCCCTCATCGGCAGTAAATAAAATCGCCAGGGTTGAGGTAGAAATCAAGCCACCAGTTAAAATAGTTATCAGTATCGCCGTATTTTTGGGACGAAGGTTAAATAGTGAGAGACGGGCCTTGCCAACTCGTGTGCCAATACGGTCACCCACAGTGGCAATTACGCCTCCCACAATCAAAATTGCTGCAATGAGGATGTACCCAGTGGTCATCTTCAGCTACCGAAATGCTTCCAGATACAGCCTACTACTTTCAACCATTGTCTGTGAGGGATTAGAGATTGACAAGAGCTGAAAAAAGCTCAACGCTTTTAGGTGAACTGTCTACTTAAGGTAACAGGTTTATGCACAGTAATCTTCTTTTTGTGGATCGAAATCATCTTTTTTTCTCGTAAGTCCCCAAGTAATCTCGTGACAGTTACACGAGTGGACCCAATCGCTTCAGCGATCGCCTGGTGGGACAGCTTCAAGTCAATTGTGATCCCATCTGCACAAGGAACGCCAAAATCTCGGCAGAGAATCAATAAAAAACTCACTAACCTTGAACCCATATCTCGGTGAGCTAGGGTTTCGATCATCATTTCTGTCTGTAAGATCCGCGAAGATAGTCCCCGCAGCATCAGCATTGATAATTCTGGATTCTCCTTGAGTGCTTGCTCAACTTGTTCAATTGGTGCTGACAGTAGCTCTACAGAGGTAAATGCCACCGCATGGTAAAACCTATCTGACTTATTTCCTGTCAACAGTGACAACACACCAAAAACACTATTTTCCCGAAGTAGTGCCACTGTTATTTCTTCTCCTGCCTCATAGACCCTGGAAAGTTTTACAGCACCCCTTAAAAGAAAATAAACTCGTTCAGCAGGATCGCCGGGAAAAAAGATCGTTTTATTGCGTTCAAACGTCTCCACAACCGGCGGAAACGCCCCGGTTGCCATTTGACGAAAAACATTTGCTAGGGCTTTATCTTGTGTCACGATCATCTCCCTTCCCCTACCCAATGCCCAAAAAATAGAAACTTATTACCTAAGAATACACCTGAAAAATCAATAATACACCGTCAACCTTTCTGTACTTTCCTATACTCAAAATTCCAAAATCAGAGCCATTTGTTTATTATGATACATAATTATTGTTCTTTTTAGCTACTAATCGTTGAAAAGAAGTTAAATCTATCTATATTTCCTAGTATTTTTGGTCAAAAATTTTAGATATCTTGAGCAGATCTTAATAAATAACAGGTGATTTTGCGGCTGCAAAGGCCCTGATACTAATTATCATTTTTGCTCATCTTGCGCTAAACCAGCCCCAGATTCTAGTATGCTCCTAAATGATCAATAAAATTTAAAATTTATATGCTGAGTCTGTCCGGAAAAAATGCCCTGGTTACAGGTATTGCCAATAACCGCTCCATCGCCTGGGGCATTGCCCAACAACTCCATAAAGCTGGGGCTAATCTGGGCATTACCTATTTGCCTGATGAACGGGGCAAGTTAGAGACAAAAGTCGCAGAATTAGTAGCACCCCTCAATCCCAGTTTATTTCTTCCCTGTAACGTTCAAAATGAGGCTCAAATTCAGTCTACTTTTGACACTATCCGGGAGAAATGGGGAAAGTTAGACATTTTGATCCATTGCCTGGCCTTTGCCAACAAAGATGATCTGAGTGGGGACTTTAGCCAAACCTCCCGTGCTGGCTTTAATCTTGCCTTAGAAGTTAGTACCTACTCCCTGGTGCAACTGTGCGGTGCAGCCAAACCGCTGATGACAGAGGGTGGTAGTATTATTACTCTGACATATTTGGGTAGTGTCAGGGCGATTCCGAACTACAATGTGATGGGAGTGGCTAAAGCTGGGTTAGAAGCCAGTGTCCGTTACTTAGCCACTGAACTTGGTCCGCGAAATATCCGAGTTAATGCCATTTCAGCTGGACCAATCCGCACATTGGCATCTTCGGCAGTGGGTGGAATTTTGGATATGATTCATCATGTAGAACAAGTGGCCCCCTTGCGCCGAACTGTAACTCAGCTAGAAGTAGGCAATACGGCTGCTTTCTTGTCCAGTGATTTAGCCAGTGGCATTACTGGGCAAGTTCTGTATGTGGACGCCGGGTATGAAATTATGGGAATGTAAGAGGCAAGGGAAAAGGGGTGAGCAGAAATTCATTCCCTACCCCTTGCCGTTGGGGCAGCTTGTAATTAAGCTCAAATTGGTAGTTGTCAATTTAATTAAGATGAACTCTGTGACGGAGAACGCTGACACCGAAATCAATACTTTAACTCCACCTGTTGTCCTCACCTCCGAGTTGCAAAAAATCTATCGCACTGGCTTTTGGCTGAATCAAAAAGTTGCTTCCCTCAAAAGCTGTTCTTTACAAGTTTTTCGGGGGGAGACCTTTGGACTTCTAGGACCAAATGGTGCGGGAAAAACCACGCTGTTAAAGCTATTACTGGGAATTATCCGTCCCACCTCTGGACGGGGACTATTGTTAGGCAAGCCATTGGGAGATCGCTCTGTCAAGCAAAGAATTGGTTATCTGCCAGAAAACCCATATTTATACGACTATCTTACAGGTTGGGAATTTTTGCAGTTAGCAGCTGGAATTTTTCAAATCCCTAGGAGTGTTCAACGTCAACGCATTCCTCAACTGTTAGAATTGGTTGGGTTATCCACTGCTGATGCCCGAAAAAAGCAGATGCGCCGCTATTCCAAAGGGATGCTGCAGCGTGTGGGTATGGCTCAAGCACTGATTAATGATCCAGAATTAGTATTTCTGGATGAACCGATGTCCGGCCTTGATCCTTTAGGACGTTACCAGATGAGGGAAATTATCCTCTCCCTACAGGAAACTGGGAAGACAATTTTTTTCAACAGCCATATTCTCAGTGAAGTAGAGCAAGTGTGCGATCGCATTGCGATTCTGGCTCAAGGGCAATTAATCTGCTCTGGTTCCCTTGATGAACTTTTGGGGAGGGAAAACACCTACCAAGTTAAGGGCCAAGGTGGTGACTTGGAAGTTCTCCAAAAATGGTTACCTAGTCTGGAATTTTCCCTTGATGGTTCTTGGCAAGGTGTACTCCAAGAAAATTACTACGATTTTCTGGCTAGCCTCCGTCTGATGGGGGGGGAGATTATGTCTATAACTGTATCCCGACAATCTTTAGAAGAGTTTTTTATTCAACAAGTACAGGGGCAGGATAACGAAGGGTGAAGACTATTTAGGCTGGTTTAGCTTTAAATTAAATTCGCTAAAAATTCAGATTGAGTAGATATTTTACCTCCGGAAAGCCTCGCTTCTCCTAGAATATTAAGATTGTCGATGACCCAGAATGTTTCAGTAGTGTCAACCAGAAAATGGAATATGGACTAGTAAAAATAAAGATTGTTGAGAAATTATCAAGATTTAATGTAGAAGCATTCATGAAACTGGCTTCGAGGATTTTGAATTTTGAATTCTTACATAAAATGATTAGACAGTACTTTACCAATCCTAGTTTCAAAGTCCCAGGTAGATATGCATAATCCAGGTTTGAGTCAATTACTCACTAAGTCAATTACAGGTGTGGCCTTGTTAACCACTTTTAGCGTTGCTTTCCCTGTGCCTAGCTTAGCTCAAATACCACCAGGTTCCCCAACTGTACAACCCAGACTGCCTACACTACAACCAGGTTCCCCAACTGTACAACCCAGACTGCCTACACTACAACCAATTTCCCCAACTGTACAACCCAGACTGCCTACACTACAACCAGTTTCCCCAACGGCCAAACAGGAATTTCCTACATCACAACCAATTTCAAATTATACACAATTAAGTACAGATTACACTTTAGGCGGCGGTGACGTTATTAAAATTAACGTCTTTGAGGTTCCAGAGTATACAGGCGAATACTCAATTCCTCCAGGTGGTGCCATTGATCTACCTCTAATTGGTAGTGTCCCTGTCCAGGGATTAACAACTGAGCAGGCAGCAGATGAAATTGCCAGCAAGTACTCACGCTTTCTCAAACGGCCCATAATTTCCGTCAACTTGATTTCAACCCGACCGATAAATGTTGTCGTGGCCGGGGAGGTAACACGCCCAGGAGCTTATACTCTTAACTTCCAGGGGGCACAGCACCCCACTGTACTAGCAGCATTAACAGCAGCTCAAGGGGTAACACTATCGGCAGATATCACCCAGGTTGAATTACAGCGAAAGGCGGAAGGTTCTTCAGACCAAGTAGTCACCCTGAATTTGAAGCAATTCATCCAGACAGGGAAGATGCCCATAGATATGACCTTACGGGACGGCGATATTATTACGGTGCCCACGGCCACCAGTTTCAACATGGCAGAAGCACGTAATTTAGCCGCTGCTAACTTTGCCGCTAGTGCAGCTACACCACGCACAGTCGCTGTCATTGGTGAAGTAAACCATCCTGGTTCTTACCTTGTTACCTCAGGTGGAGGAGGTGGAACAGATACAAGTGGAAGTGGTCTACCAACCTTAGTCCGAACAATTCAACTCGCTGGGGGAATCACATCACAAGCTGACATTCGGAGTATTAAAATCCGCCGGCCCACAAGAACAGGTACAGAACAAACTATAGATGTAAACCTGTGGCAACTGTTACAAAGTGGTGATATCAATCAAGATACAGTTGTGCAGGACGGAGATACAATTATTATCCCCACAGCAACCGACATCAATGCAGCCGAAGCGACTCAACTAGCCACTACAACTCTGTCGCCAGCAAAAATCCAAGTTAGCGTGGTAGGAGAAGTTAAAAAGCCAGGCTCAACAGAGTTGCAACCAAACAGCTCTCTAAACCAGGCACTGCTAGCTGCTGGTGGGTTTAATGATGCTAGGGCTAGCCGTGGTACTGTAGATTTGATTCGCCTCAACCCCAATGGTTCTGTGACTAAACGGGAAGTAAGAGTAGATTTTGCTCAAGGAATTAATGAGCAGACTAATCCTATACTTCGTAATAACGATGTTATCATAGTTAGCCGTAACGGTATAGCGAAGACTGGGGATACTATTGGTGCAATAGTCAGCCCTATAGGTGCCCTGTTTGGACTCCTGAATCTTTTCGGGCTTTAATACTAGGCATATTAACTTGATCTATGGGTAGGACACCATAATTTTACATAGCTAGTTCCAATAAATGAGGGCAAATAATATTTAATTTGCCCTCATTTGTTAAGTAGACTATTCAGCAGCTTTATTAACAGCTCGATGAGCACGAGATTCAGCTGAAGCCATCACCTCAGTCAAATTTTCCAACACTTCACCAGGGAAATTTTCCAATATCCGGGTAGACAGAGCTACCCGACCTTTACCTTCATCTAAATCAATAATCACAGCTTTGATAGTTTGACCGATTTGAAAGACCTTTTCCAGGGAGTCAATGTATTTTTGACTCACTTGTTTGATGTGTAACAAAGCACTGATCCCATCTAAATCCACAAATACACCAAAGGGTTTAATTCCCGTTATCTTACCTTCTACTAGCTGACCATTTTCTAACAGACTGAAATTGCTGGAACGTGCTGCCAAGCGCTGAGAAAGAATCAGTTTATTGGTGCTGCGATTAACTTCCAAAAATCCAGCAGACAGGGTTTTACCTTTAAGTGCTTCTAAGTTATCACGTTCTTGCAGGTGCGATCGCGGAATAAATCCCCGCAGGGAGAGAATATCAACGGTGATGCCACCTTTATTCACACCAATAACTCGTACTTGCACTGTTTGGGCATTCTCCCGCATTTGTGCTAGTCGCTCCCAAATGTGTTGAATTTCTAACTGCCGACGGGATAGGGTTACTTGTCCCTCAGCATCCTGATCTCGAATAATCAAGAACTCCAGGTCCTCATGCATCGGCAGCACCTCCGATAAATCGGTTACTGCTCTCAAAGAAGCCTCATCGCGGGGGAGGAAAGCGGACGACTTGCCACCAATATCGACATAGGCTCCATCATGGTCAAGTTGGAACACTTTGCCATGTACAACCTGTCCCTTTTGAAACTGGTAGTCGTGTTTTTCCAGCGCCTTGGCAAAATCGTCCATTGTAAATGGCGAATTAGCTATTTGAGAAAGTTTGGATTCGGAATTCATGACTTTTGAAGATAAATAGTTATTTGACCCGATACTATTAGAGTCTAAGCATCCAATAATATCGAGTTCTGAATAGAAGCCGCTTCGAGCATCAGCACATTTAGGTCGCCAATGCACTGCTAAAGAGTTGTTTTACCTGTTCCCAGGCATCACTTGCAGCTCTTGGATTATAGCTGGCACGATGGTCACAGAAAAATCCGTGATCAGATCCATCGTAGCGAAACACACGATGGGGAATGTTATATTTTTCTAACGCAGCGGCAATTTCATCTACCTGTTCTGGAGGAATACTATGATCTTCCGTGCCAAAGAAGGCATAGATTGTACCTTTTATCTCTGGGGTACGGGTGATAGTAGGATCACCACCGCCAATTGTCCGAGTAGGAATTCCTGCACCGTAAAAAGAAGCAGTGGCTTTGATATCTGCTAAAGTAGCAGCTAAATATGCAGCATGACCACCAAAGCAAAAGCCTATACAGCCGAAGCGATCTTTTTTGACTTGGGGGAGGCTTTTCAGGTAGTTAATGGCTAGTTGAATATCGCTCAATAACTCAGCGGCTGTTGTTTGCATAGCATAGCCCCTACCAGTTTCAATACTTTGGGGTGTGTAGTCAGTTTCAAAACCTGGCGCTTGTCGTTGGAAGAGTGCTGGAGCGATGGCTACATATCCCAGTTTGGCAATGCGTTCTGTCACCTCCCGAATATGAATGTTAACACCAAAGATTTCCTGTAAAACGACAACACCTGGGTAAGCACCAAATGCTTCAGGTTGCGCTAAGTACGCAGCTATTGGCAAATCAGCTTGCGAAAGGTTAACTGTTGTGGTATTAATTGCTTGCTCTGCCATAATCATCTTTACCCATGTATTGTGATTCTTTGATATAACTATGCCAGTATTTTCAGGCTATGGGAACTAGGGACTGGAACTAAGTCATGTGCAGCTAGTAGTACACAGGAGGTTTGGTGATGATCCAATTCCGTATTCAGCCAGACAGTGAAATTCCTGCATCTGACCAACTGTTTAATCAGATCCGATTTGCGATCGCCTCTCGGCAATATCCACCTGGGTTTAAATTACCTAGCACAAGGGCCTTAGCAATGCAAACCGGGCTACATCGAAATACAATTAGCAAGGTTTATCGCCAGTTGGAAGAGGATGGGTTTGTCGAAAGTCAGGCTGGTTCAGGAATTTATGTCCGCGCTCAAGGCCATGAGGGCGGTAGTAGGCTACAATCTCCAGTTTTCAAACAACATCCCAATGCCTATAAACTTGTCCAACAAGCAATTGATGAGTTACTCAGCCAAGGTTGTTCCCTCAATCAAGCACGGGAGATCTTTCTGGCGGAAATAGATTGGCGCTTGCGTTGTAGTGCCAGAGTACTGGTAGCGGTACCATCCCAGGATATTGGGGCTGGGGATCTGATGGTGTATGAACTAACGGATTCTTTGAAAATTCCCTTACAATTGGTTGTTATGGAGGAATTAGCTGCGGTGCTCGATCAAACTACCTCGGCTACAGTCATTACCAGCCGATATTTTATCGCGGATGTGGAAGAAATCGCCGCCCCCAGATCTGTACGGGTAATTCCTCTAGATATTTACGACTACACTAAGGAACTTAATCTGCTGAAAAATCTGCCCAAGGAAAACTGCGTGGGGATAGTTAGCCTGAGTTCAGGAATTGTTCGTGCCGCTGAGGTAATCCTACACGGCTTGCGGGGTGATGAGTTACTGGTGATGACGTCCCAACCCAAAGATGTCTATCGACTTCAGGCAATTGTCAAGCGAGCTGAGGTGATTATCAGCGATCAAGCTAGTTATGCCTCAGTGCAAGCAGCAGTGCAAACAGCCCTAGAAGATATTATTCGTCCACCTCGGCTAATTAAGGTGGAAAATTATATCTGTGTGCACTCGATTAATTTACTCAAACGAGAACTGGGTCTAATTTAAGCCCATACGGTTCTGTTCAAGTGGCTTTGATGCTCTGACTTTTCCCGTTAAGTCCGAAAACCCCTGTACTCCACCAGAGGCAGGAGGCAGTTCTTGCAGGAGGGAATTCTGATTCCTGCCCTGGAGCCACGACCAAAGGGAGTAAGGGTTGAAGCCCCACACCACAATCTCTGATTTGGTGTCCTGCAATCAGTGTAGGTCTGAAGCCTACACTGCAAGAGTAAACCTCCATGAAAAGATAATGGGAAAAGTCAGATACAGGAATCCGGTTTGATGGGCGAGAAATTATCTGTGTGGGCTTCTTAACTCTTAACAGGAGTAGAGGTGCACGGAGTTTTTTTCAAGAATCAAACAGGACTCCTATAGTACCTCTACCGTACTTGTTATGCTAAATTAATTGTTCAGTAAAAGGGAACTCTTAATAATAATGTGAATAAATAAGCAAATAACGTTTACCTATTACTAGGTGGTCTGGTCAGCACAGCTTGTTTGATTTCTCTTACAGAGCTTCAGCCCTTAAAGGGCAGGGTTGCTGACAGTAAGCTTCTTCAGATTTTTCTATTAATTTTACTACAGATTAAAAATAGTCAAGTAAGATGATTATTAATCTTATCAAAAAGCTCAAAATTAAAATCTTTCTCCTGTGAAGAGTTCCCTTTTACAAACAACTAATTTGCAAAAACTTGCGTACTTGTTCCAGATAGGTTTGGGGGTCTTCAAGCATGGGAAAATGAGCAGTTTTAGGGATTATGGTAAATTCTACCTTATCATTCAGCGCGGCTGCTTCATACCCCATGTGGGCAGGAATAATTTTGTCGTACTCCCCAGCTACTAACAAAATCGGTATTGTCAACTTAGTAAACTCCGAGGGCATTAATTCCGCTTGTGCTTGGCTAACAGAAGTAAAAATTGTGCCTAATGCCGCATCTTCGTCAGCAGCCAAAAAATCCTCCAAAAAAGCCCGCCGTTCAGAACTGGGAATTGGAAGATGCAAAAATCTGGCCATAAATATTCGGTCTGCTAAGGGGATTTTCGCTAGCCACTGGGGACGGAATTTAACTACATAGCCCCCAAATTTATAAAAAGCGGCAAAGGCTTTTTCATCGTATTCAAAAATCCCACTACAGGTCAAAACTCCTTTTACCACTCGTTGGGGGTGACGATTAAAAAATAGAGTTGCCACTGAGGCACCCATTGAATGGGCATTGACATAGACTTGCTCAAGGTGCAGTTCATCTAGCAAGTTGGCTAAGTCTTCAGCGTAGTCCTCTAATTCATAAGTTAATTCTGGGATTGCTTGGGGAGTCTGGGACTCAACCACGAGTTTGCCGCGAGAACGCCCAAATCCCCGCAAGTCGTAGAGCAAACAATCAAAGTGGTCTAATAAAGCTTCCGCGGTGCTTTTCCAGTACCTAGCTGAACCAGCCCAACCGTGGATAAACACCATAACGGGCTTGATTTGGAAAGTATCTGGTTTTTTTAGCCATTCGTAGTAGTGTTCAACACCACGAACTTTAATGTAAGCCATTATTAAAATTCAAAGTTACTGAACTCGGGAATTAAATGGAAATGAGATTGGGGGTGGGGCGGATCTCTTCCTAGTCCCCAATCTGAAACCGTTACGCTGATTCTGGCTTGGGCAGGGAGGACGGATGTACTATTAGTTCGGCAGTTGAACGTTTCTCTACCATTTCCCGTGTAACTGTACAGCGAGTCACATCTTTGCGGGATGGCAACTCGTACATTACGTCTAGCATTAGTTCTTCGACAATTCCCCGCAAGGCGCGGGCCCCTGTTTTTCGACGGTAGGCCTCTTGCGCGATCGCCTTCAGTGCGTCTGGTTTAAAGTCTAGCTGAACGTTGTCCATTTTCAACAGTTTTTGGTACTGCTTGACTAGGGCACTGCGGGGTTGGGTGAGAATCGCCATGAGGGCTTCTTCATCTAGGGGCTCTACCACTGCTACCATTGGTACTCGCCCTATAAATTCGGGGATCATGCCAAACTTCACCAGGTCGTCTGGTTCTAAATAACGCAGGGTATCTGCTGCCCGTTTCTCCTTGGTCTGTCCTTCTCCTGGCTGGACAAAGCCAATGGATTTTTTGCCAATTCTTTGATCTACGACTTTCTCTAGGCCGACAAAAGCGCCTCCACAGACGAACAAGATATTACTTGTATCAATTTGGATGCAGTCTTGATAGGGGTGTTTGCGGCCTCCTTGGGGTGGGACGTTGGCGATGGTTCCTTCTAACATTTTTAACAGTGCCTGTTGGACACCTTCGCCGGAAACATCGCGTGTAATTGAGGGATTCTCACTCTTGCGGGCAATTTTGTCGATTTCGTCGATGTAGATAATCCCCCGTTGGGCTTCTTCTATGTCTAAGTCTGCCACTTGCAGCAGTCGGAGTAAGATATTTTCGACATCTTCTCCCACATAGCCAGCTTCTGTCAGTGTTGTAGCATCGGCAACAGCAAAGGGGACATCGAGAATTTTGGCTAGGGTTTGGGCGAGGAGGGTTTTACCGCAGCCAGTGGGACCGATTAACAGGATGTTGGATTTTTGCAGTTCTACTGCATCTTCTGTCCCTCCTTTTCCGCTGCTTTTGGCTTGGATAATTGCTAGCCGTTTGTAGTGGTTGTAAACTGCAACTGACAATACTTTTTTGGCTTCGTCTTGCCCAATTACATATTCATCTAGATATTTTTTAATCTCTCGGGGCTTGGGTATTTGATTGAAGGAGAGATTAGAGCTCCTTGTCCGGCGTTTTTGAGGTGGTTCTGACCGGGGTGCTGGTGAGGATGCTGCCCCATTAGTGTCAAGTAACTCCTCATCTAGGATTTCATTACACAAGTCAACGCATTCATCGCAGATGTAGACTCCCGGACCCGCGATCAATTTACGCACCTGCTCTTGAGACTTGCCACAAAACGAACATTTTAAATGGGAGTCGTACTTAACCATACCAGCCTCTTATTTCAGAATGGTGACGTTTTCCCCTGGGGTGGGAATGTTTTGTCTGGAAATGACTTGGTCTATCAAGCCATAGTTTTTTGCCTCTTCTGCCGACATAAAAAAGTCACGTTCTGTATCTGCCTCTATTCTCTCTAAGGCTTGACCAGTGTGCCGGGCTAGTAACTGATTCAATTTGTCCTTGATGTACAGAATTTCCCGTGCTTGAATTTCGATGTCTATGGCTTGTCCCTGAGCGCCACCAAGGGGTTGGTGAATCATAATCCGGGAGTCAGGTAAAGACATTCGCTTCCCTGCTGCTCCAGATGCTAACAAAAATGCACCCATGCTTGCAGATAATCCGTAACAGATAGTAACAACGTCGGGGCGAATTTGTTGCATTGTATCATAAATTGCCATGCCAGCGTAGACTGAACCGCCTGGGGAGTTAATGTACAGTTGAATATCCTTTTCTGGGTCTTCAGCATCAAGGAATAGTAACTGGGCAACTATGGAATTGGCGACGGTATCATCTATCGGAGTTCCTAAAAAGATGATTCTCTCTCTGAGTAGACGTGAGTAGATGTCAAAAGCCCTTTCCCCAACACCAGACTGCTCTACCACCATCGGTACGATGTTGCTAGGGTTGCCCAGGTGGGAGTTAATATTTATTGCTTTGAGGCTGCTAATTGGGTAATTCCCTGATTGCGATATAAACATACAAGAACTATTTAACACTAAGTAAGATGGAGGTTTAAGCAGTACAGACTGCTTTTTGATGTCTGGGGTTTTGATCTGAGCTATGTGTTAACCATTATGCCTCATCTCGATTCCTCCCGTGTAAATCGGAGGCATGTAGGGGTAGGGGATGGGGTTTTGGTATCTCCTGCCCCTGCTTGACCTTTACTCTGGGTTTAGTTCTTGGGGTGTTTCCTGTGGGGCGTCCGAAGTACTTTCGGGTAAAATTTCAACTGTTGAGTGTTCTAGCAGCCAGTTGATGATTTTTTCACTTAATAGATCATTTTTCACTACTGAGTGCAGCTTTTCTGGATCTATGTCTTGATTTGGGTGTTGCTGTAATATTTCTGTAACTTTAGCTGAGATTTCCGTTGCTGTCACGTTGATCGCCTCCCGTTGACTAATTTCCCTCAAGGTCAGGGAACGTTTCAGCCGCTCAATCGCCTCTGGACGCGCTTGCTCCCGCCATTTGGCTACTAGATCTGGAGTAAAAAATTTCTTCAAATCCATTCCTTGCTGCGATAGCCGGAGCGCTGTTTGGCCCACAATGCTATCAATTTCTTGCTCAATCAGTGTTTCTGGCAGGTCAATTTCCGTGTGCTTGAGCAGCTCTACTAACAGGGCTTCTTGCTGGTTTGACTTGGTTTGCTCTTGGGCTTGTTTTTGATATCTGGTTTCTAGGGAGGCTCTCAATTCCTCTAAGGTGCCAAAGTCACTAATCTCTTGGGCAAATTCATCGTTTAGTTCCGGTAGCTCTTTTTCTTTGAGTTCTTTGAGCACCACTGTAAAGACCGCTGCTTTTCCTACCAGCTGTTCATCGGGGTATGCGTCTGGGAATTGAACTGCTATTTCCTTGGTTTCTCCAGGATTCATCCCAACTATGCCAGCGATGAATCCGACGATAAATTTATCTTCCTGTAACTCTAACTGAAAGTTAGCTGCCTGTGCCCCTGGAATTGGTTTTGGCTCGGTGGATACTTCTTCTCCTTCAGTTTTGGCAAATATTCCTTGATAGTCAATGACGGCAACATCATTGATTTGAGCTGCACGTCCTTCCACTGGTACCAAGGTTGCTAGTCCCTCCCGTTCTTTTTGGAGGAGTTCTTCTACTTGTGTTGGTTGGTATTGGATTTCCGTGGTTTTGATTTGCAGGTCGGTGTACTGCTTGAGGTTGACTTCCGGTTCCACATCAACTGCAGCATCAATGAATAGGGGTTGCCCTGGTTCATAAATATTAATCAAATCATCAAAGCTGGAAACTAACTGCGGTTGACCAATGGCTTTGATCGCTTCTTGCTGGAGTGCTTCTTGGACACTATGCTGCACTAACTCTTCTAGGGCTGTAGCTTTAATCCGCGCTATGCCTAACCGCTGTAGCAACACCTGCTTTGGCACCTTACCTTTACGAAACCCAGGAATATTAACGGTACTGGCTAAGTTTTTAATTACCTTTTCATAGGTTTGTTGGGTCAGTTCCGGTGTGATCTCTATTTTTAAGCCAATTTTGCTGGCGGGAAGTTTCTCCTGGGTGACTTTCATGCTTTGTCTCGTTGATTTCTGCTATTTTAAACTCGCAAGCGGACGACAGCGATGCGAGATCGCAAATGCCAGCTTGCGGCTGGTTGCTATTGAGCAAGGATGGCATCGCGGACTAAACTGATGGTTAGTTAGCTCGCTTGTGATCTTCCTAAAGTTTTACTATATGGAAAAGTACAGCCACTGTCCTGACGTAAAGCGCCAGTCCTTTTCGGATCATAGTACATCTATAACTATTAGCTAACCACTTTCTAGGTGAGTTATTACGTCTACCTTTCTGACTGCCTCTGGTGCAATCCGTAAATTATGATCAAAAAATCCACTAGCTGCGTTCTTGCTGATGGCGGAAATTTCTTGGGACCAAGCCACCCAAATCCCACCTCCTGCCCTGGAGAGCAAAAGTTGTTGTATACTAAGGCTTAGTTTCAAAAACCAAACTAGCTATAGTCCTCTAAATTCAAATTCGATGCTAATATGGGAATGTCTAAGTGATTATATTAGTATATAATATGACAAATACTTTTAAGTATTAAATGAACAGGAGTGGCTAGAAATAACTTAAGTATTTAAATTTTAAGTCTGATGAAATTGCCAATCACCTCGTCAAGGAGGAAGTAAGTTTGTCAAAATCCTATCGAGTAGCTATTTTGGGAGCAACTGGTGCAGTAGGCACAGAGTTACTGGAATTATTAGAGCGTCGGAATTTTCCTCTAGCTGATTTAAAACTGTTAGCATCAGAACGGAGTGCAGGACAGAAGCTAAAATTCAAAGGCGAATATTTGCCAGTAGCAGCAGTGAGCCATCAGTCTCTGGAAAATTTAGATTTAGTACTAGCAAGTGCTGGTGGTTCGGTATCTAAAACCTGGGCAAAAGTAGTTGTAGAAAAAGGTGCAGTACTGATTGATAATTCCAGTGCCTTTCGGATGCAACGAGATGTTCCCTTGGTGATTCCAGAGGTAAACCCCCTAGCTGCGGCTAGCCACAGAGGTATTGTAGCCAATCCAAACTGCACAACAATTTTGATGGCAATGGCAGTGTGGCCCTTACATCAAGTAAAACCAGTCAAACGCTTGATAGCTACAACCTATCAATCCGCTAGTGGTGCTGGTGCTAGAGCCATGGCAGAAGTTAAAACCCAAGCCGGCGCTGTTTTAGCAGGAAAATCACCAATCACCGAAATTTTCCCTTATCCTTTGGCATTTAACTTATTTCCCCATAACTCCCCAATCAACGATTTGGGATACTGTGAGGAAGAAATGAAAATGGTCAATGAAACACGGAAAATCTTTGGCACACAAGATATCAGAATCACTGCCACTTGTGTACGGGTTCCCGTACTTCGTGCTCATTCAGAAGCAATTAACCTAGAATTTGAGACACCTTTTAGTCCAGAAACAGCGAGGAAAATCCTCAGCAGGTCCCCTGGTGTTAAATTGGTAGAAGATTGGCAGGCAAACTATTTTCCGATGCCAATGGAAGCTAGCGGTCAAGACGAAGTTTTAGTGGGTAGAATTCGTCAGGATATTTCTCATCCATGCGGCTTAGAACTATGGTTATGTGGAGATCAAATCCGGAAAGGTGCAGCATTAAATGCAGTTCAGATCGCTGAGTTGTTGGTAGAAAAAAACCTGCTCAAAGCGGTGGAGGTTTGCGCTTCTAGCTAGGATTAAATCCAAGAAATAACCATTAAGAAGTCAAGTTGATCTGACAACAAGAGAAATTATACTCTGCACGGGTTGGCGCTTGACTTTTAAAATCGCGCTTGATGTTACAGGCAAAAGTCGAGAAATCAGCCGTTTTTAGTATAACTAAAACAAAAAGAATGGGTAATTTAGGAGTGAAAAAAGGGTGGGAGATTTTGGCACCATTTTAACCGCGATGATTACGCCGTTTACAGCGGAAGGCAGGGTAAACTATGACTTAGCAGCAGAACTAGCAGCACATTTAGTCGAGAATGGCACAGATACATTAGTGGTGTGTGGTACAACAGGAGAATCCCCAACCTTGAGTTGGGAGGAAGAATACCAGCTGTTTGTCGAGGTATTACAGTCAGTATCAGGTAAAGCTAAGGTAATTGCTGGATGTGGTTCTAATTCAACACAAGAAGCGATCGCTGCCACCCAAAAAGCAGCTAAGATAGGAGTGCATGGCTGCTTACAAGTCGTCCCCTACTATAACAAACCGCCACAGGCGGGACTATATAATCACTTCCAGGCAATAGCCCAGGCATGTCCCGACCTTCCATTGTTGTTATACAATGTCCCCAGCCGTACTGGGCAAAACCTCACACCAGAAACCGTTGCTCGGTTAGCGGAGGTGGCGAACATTGTCGGGATTAAAGAAGCTAGTGGAAATCTAGACCAAGTGAGTGAAATTCGCCGCTTGACACCAAAAGAATTTCAGATCTACGCTGGAGATGATTCTTTAACCTTACCTCTATTAGCAATTGGGGCAACAGGGGTGGTCAGTGTAGCGGCTCATCTGGTGGGAAACCAGCTACAGCAGATGATCCACGCCTTTAGAGCGGGGAAAATGGAAATTGCCACCCAGATTCATCTTCAACTCTTCCCGTTGTTTAAAGCCTTATTTTTAACTACCAATCCCATTCCAGTTAAGAAAGCACTAAAACTTCAAGGTTGGGAAGTTGGTTCTACTCGTCCACCCCTGTGTGAAGCTGACGCCCAAACTTGTCAAAAATTAGAGGCTGTGCTAAAAGAACTTAGTTTAATCTAAGCAAAACATATAGATTAAGAATTCAGAATGGTTGTAAAAGTATATTCATTCGACTCCCCAATTCCCGCACTGAGACCGTCTTGAAATCATCATATAAGGAAAATTACGAATTCTAGATTCTGGTGATGTATCCACTTAGGATTTGATGAATAATTGAACATCGAAATTAGAACTTTAGCTGCTTTCAGACTAACGTTATAGACACACTTTGTAGTCTTTACCACAAAAGACCTAACTATCAACTGATTAACAACTACTCAAGGAGAAAATGACTAAAAACGAAACTGAATCTGCCCTAAAAATTATTCCTTTAGGCGGTCTACACGAAATTGGTAAAAATACCTGCGTTTTCGAGTATGACAACGAAATGATCCTCTTAGATGCAGGATTAGCTTTTCCCACGGAAGCAATGCACGGAGTGAATATTGTATTGCCAGACATGACATACGTCCGGGAAAATCGCCACAAGATTAAAGGTATGGTCGTCACCCACGGACACGAAGACCATATTGGTGGGATTGCGTTCCACCTCAAGCAATTAGATATCCCCGTAATTTACGGACCGAAACTAGCAATGGCAATGCTAGAGGGTAAATTGGAAGAAGCAGGGGTACGCGATCGCACAGAATTAAGGACAGTCCTCCCCCGAGATGTGGTGCGAATTGGCAAGTCTTTTTTTGTTGAGTATATCCGCAACACCCACTCCATTGCCGATAGCTTTACCGTAGCTATCCATACACCTCTAGGGGTAGTTATCCACACAGGTGATTTCAAATTCGACCACACCCCAGTGGATGGAGAGAAATTCGACTTGCAGCGCCTAGCGGAACACGGGGAGAAAGGGGTGCTGTGTTTGCTCAGTGATTCTACAAACTCAGAAATTCCAGGATTTACCCCATCGGAACGCTCAGTGTATCCCAACCTAGATCGGGTATTTGCGGAAACAAAAGGGCGGTTATTCGTTACCACCTTTGCCTCCAGCGTCCATCGGATCAGCATAGTTTTGGATTTAGCCAAGAAGCACAACCGGGTTGTCACCGTAGTTGGGCGATCGATGCTCAATTTAATTGCCCATGCCCGGAACCTGGGTTATATCAAATGCGAAGATAACTTGTTACAACCGTTACACGTTGTTCGCAATATGCCCGAAGAGAACGTGCTGATCCTGACTACTGGCTCCCAAGGGGAACCAATGTCAGCCATGACCAGGATTGCCAACAAAGAACACCCCCACGTCAAAATCCGCCAAGGGGACACAGTAGTTTTCTCCGCCAACCCAATTCCTGGGAATACAATTGCCGTCGTCACCACCATCGATAAATTGATGCAGCAAGGGGCCAAGGTAGTCTACGGTCGGGAAAAAGGGATTCACGTTTCCGGTCACGGTTGCCAAGAAGACCAAAAACTGATGATTTCCCTCACACGGCCCAAATTCTTCATCCCGGTTCATGGTGAACATCGGATGTTAGTCAAGCATGGGGAAACAGCCCGGAGTTTAGGTATCCCCGCCGAAAATATGATTATCATCCAGAACGGGGACATGGTGGAACTGACCGAAAACTCCCTACGGGTAATTGGTAAAGTCCCATCGGGAATCGAACTAGTAGACACCTCAGGTTCGGGGATGGTGAGTGCCAATGTCCTGCAAGAAAGACAACGCATGGCCTCAGAAGGGATTGTCACCATTGCTGCAGCCTTAGATTGGAGTGGGAAACTCCTGGCAAAACCAGAAATTCACCTGCGGGGAGTGGTGACAAATCTTGAGCGATCGCTCCTGCAAAAATGGGTGCAACAGCGGATTGAGGAAATCCTTGGCCTGCGCTGGTCAGAATTTGCCACCTTGGAGGGAGAGCGAGCCGAGGTCAATTGGGGTGGGTTGCAAGAAACCTTAGAGCGAGAACTGCAACGCTCCCTCCGCCGAGAATTACAATGTCAACCATCGGTGACATTTTTGCTGCAAATTCCCGATGAGCCACCGATGAAAGTGGCCGATGGCAGAAGGCGGCGCACTCGGACTGCGGCTCAAGTGGCGTCGTAGGAATTATTTTCCACAAAGACGCGAGGACAATAGGTGCTTCCCTTGTCTTCAGCGTCTTTGTATTTGTATAAGTCTAGAAATTGAATCTAGGGTTTACAAAAGTCCGGTTTGGATAAGATTAATAATTGGCAAAAGTGGAATTTCTGTTTAACCAAACCGGATTGGGGTCGAGAGAAGCTCTGAAAAAATGTTGCTAAAATTTGCCTACTTTTTTTCATAACCGTACAATTCTTATTGTGTATATTTACGTCACACCAACCCCATAACGTTGCAGATATTTAGTAAAAAAAGTTGTAAACTTTGGTCGGATAAGGGTTATGTAGTTCTTCAGCAAACCCTATATATGAAAATGAAATTTATAGGTACGTAAATCTCCTTCAATTGGAGTTTATCATTCTGGTAATTCTTCTAAATACTGCCGCGCCATTGCTGCCCAGTATTCATCTTTATATTCAACATATATCTCCAAAGCTGTCTGTAAATTAGCCCTGGCTTCTGGGTAGTTTGACTCTGCGGCTGCTAGAGCACCTAAACAATAGTAGGTGCGGGCTTGGGAAAAGCGATCGCCAAATTCGATTTTGATAGCCAAAGCTTGTTGATAATAGTCCTGGGCGGCGGCAAATTCCCGCTGTTCTTGGGCAACTATTCCCAACTGGTGGTAGGTGCCAGCTTGCTCATAGCGATCGCCAAATTCGATGTAGATAGCCAAAGCTTGTTGATAATAGTCCTGGGCGGCGGCAAATTCCCGCTGTTCTTGGGCAACTATTCCCAACTGGTGGTAGGTGCTGGCTTGGGAAAAGCGATCGCCAAATTCGATATAGATAGCCAAAGCTTGTTGATAATAGTCCTGGGCGGCGGCAAATTCCCGCAGTTCTTCGGCAACTCTTCCCAACTGGTGGTAGGTGCTGGCTTTCCAAAGTTGTTTTTGTCTTTCTTCACTCCCTAGCTGATCCCAAAGGTTTAAGATCTTTTCATAAGCATTTTTACCCTCTTGGTACTGCTTGGCTTCTAGATAGCAGCTTCCCAGTCTTGAAATTGCGAGTGGAATCTGATAACCTAATCCACCTTGAATAAATTCCGCTGGATAACTCTCTAACCGTTGACAAACCATTAGTGCTAACTTCAAGTTACTAGAATTATCTGTGGTTAACTCAAAGTATCGATATAAACAAAAATATATCTTGAGACTTGCTTGCTTTGCTAAACATATTTGCAGTGCATTGTAGAGATTTTCATATTCCCATTTACACAACAATATTCCCACTTGTCGTTGTTGAGGATCTTTTGATTCCATTAGTTGCTTGTAATAACCAGCTAAACCTAAATAATGGTTTTTAAAACCTTCTGGCAATGCCTGACGGGTTGCTGGCTCAACTGTTGCTAATTT
>Ga0116227_10002312_pt1 | contig 43446 bp, 31 predicted proteins | sample S1TSphgellanicum_FD_89693 | JGI IMG/M metagenome (GOLD analysis project Ga0116227, IMG submission 89693) | Host-associated microbial communities from peat moss isolated from Minnesota, USA - S1T2_Fb - Sphagnum magellanicum MG | ecosystem: Host-associated > Plants > Peat moss > Unclassified... | reverse complement strand
TTTGCAACTACATTGTGCGGTCACTAGGTTGCCACATGGCATGATCCTGATAATTAAACCCTATAACCCTAACCCTAATATGTGCCACGTGTACAATGACATAGCCTTAAACCCAACACATGTCCGCACCCCAACGGCTACGACTTGGACGGTCTAGATTAATCAAAGTAATTCTTAAAACTAAATATTTAATTACAAAATAAAAGTACACATGTTCGCATACAATTGGGTTAGTTAATTAACATGTAATGCAGTGTGAACGCAACCCCTATAGCTGCATGCAATCACACGACCAACTGTTAGTATAGAGTATGGGTGGATGAAACCGTATAACCCAACCATATGTACTTGTATTATATAATTGTCGCATGCAACTACAATTTTCATGCAACTTGTCTTAGGCAACTGGGCGAATTTCCAATTGCATGTGTCGCATACAACTGAAAACTAGTTGCATAAGACAATTGCAAAATGCCAAATTTCTAGTAGTGTTTCCCTTCATTGAATTTCCCAATGATGGTTAAAACAAGTTTTATTAAGTTATTTCTTGATTTGCCAACCTTCCACTGAAAGTTGTAATTTCATTTTATAGCTTATGTGTGAACCATGTTCCCTAGTTGACAATCCCTTCTTCAATTGCTTGAATAATGGCAACAAATGTACCAAGTGCATACTTGTTGCCTTGTTTGAGAATTATTACTTCCGTTATAGTTGCTAACCTCATGACCTTCAAAGGGCCATCTACTTTGGCTATGAAATATGTAGAGCATAGTGTTATGCTTCTTCCCCTATGAAGTACTCCATAATGGAGACATTGTAACCTTCTTTACCTCCTACAATTGCTTTAGTGCAAGGAAGTTTGAACACCTCAACAACAAACTTCAACTTGCAATTTGATTTGTTTCCATTGCAACATCATCATTTCATTGGCGATTTGGTAATTACAAATCATCTTTGTAACAATGGAAAAATCGACTTCAATCTAGTCAAACTTCCGAAATTAGGTGAGGTTTACTTTATGTGCCCAACTTGCCTTTTGTTTCTCCATGGACCAAATCATTTCACACATACATCCAACAAAATTAATCATTTTTAGTCCCTTTGGATTGATATTCCTCTCCACTTCCTTGACACATTGTCATTTAGGAATGACATTACCACTGCTACCTTCTAAATTATGCTTCATTTCAACGATTTGCTCCTTATATAAATTAAACTCCTAGTTCTAGAGTACTATCACCAATTGTTGGTGAGGAAATAGTAGAGGTTCATGATACACTCCTACAAGAAAAAAATTGAAACCAAATTGTAATACATGAGGTTCCAAACATTGTTGTTTTGTTATAAAATATTGTGGCACCTTGCTTTTTTGCCTTGCTCTCAAGTATTATTGCACCCACAACTAGTCTTGTTCAAACTCATGATCACATTATGCATGTTCCCCTTCTTGGAAGACCCTGAAAGCTCCCTTCGGTATGACCACCTCTTTTCATCGAAGCTTGTTTCTTTGATCCTTCATGGTGATGCTTGGAGTTTGAAAATTGGTAAATTTTTCTAAATCTTAACTCTTTATGCTATTCTCTTTCTCATCTATACTCTCATTTTTCTGTTCTTTGAATTCTTTTTGAGCGTTCTCACAACAAGATTTTTGATTGTCTATTATTACAAAGCGTAATGTGTGCCTTTTTTTTACATAATTTTTTGCAAAAACATCTCTAGTAGTTTCCTCTTTTAACAACATTTCTCTCTATTGTCATTCTTTTTTTTTAAATTTCTTTATCCCATTCCTCATGTGCCTTGGAGTTCCATTCAATAATACGCTCATTGTTTCATCTTGCAAAATCTTTCCATAATGAATACATGTGTTTAATGGCCCATAATTCCTCCTATTCTCTAAGACTTTGTAAGTGTAATAATGGCCAAAGAGGCTATTGCTCATCCATAGGCATTATGAATAGATCATTGGAGTGTTCTTTTGTTTTCTTTTTCATAACAAGTGTATTTAATTTAAACCCCTTATTCATACTTTTATTAGCAACAATTGTTGGAACAAATTTGGGTAGGTATAGTTGGGTTGATGTTCTTCAAGTTTGCACATACTTGGTTTTCTTGAATTGTGACACATTTTTTTGGCTTTATTTCTTTAAACCTCATTTTGCCATTTCTCAACCATTCAATTTCATTTGTGTTGTCATTTTTTCTCCATAGCTCAAGTTTGAGTTCTTTCAATCTGGTTTTACAATTAGTCCAAGGTAGATTGGTAGGTGTGGTATGTTCATTCTTCTTTTGTACTGACTTAATTTTTCCTTAACTATTCACAGCAGTTGTCATTATTATAGTAGGTGGTTCACTATGATGATATTTATTTAGTTTATTAATATTTACCCTTCCCACATCATTGGTAACTTAAACTAACTCCCTTTAATCTTTGTTGCCTTTGGTAACCATACTATTAGTTCACCTTCTTAAAAACTTTTCATTTTGTTTTTGTCATTTCACTAAGATTTTTTTAACAACTAGATGTGATTCATATTTTCTCTGGCTTGCCAATGTTTTTCATCAATATGGACCAAATCATCCATTCTTACTCGAATTGTCGCTTCAATATCATCGTTAGGTACATCTTGGATTTGTTGAATAGGGACCAAGTACTCTGCTATCATCACAAGTTGGGTTCCAGAAACCAACTCAAAAGGGTTATATTGAGTGGTTACTTTGTACGTCATTCAATATGCCCATAGGGTCGTAAATTGCATAACATCCTAATATATTATATTTGCACTCAACTTGGTTGAGTATTCGTTCAATGTATAGGAGATTGGTTAATTACACTTTTCAATAATGTTCTAGGTCAACATTATTCCTACTACAAGCTAGTTGAAAACATATGAATCTAGGTGGAACTCTAGCTTCTAGTTAGGGGTGATGAGGATTGGGGGTTCCACATACTTTTGCTTGATCAACTTCTAGGCCTCATCACATTCTATATTCCATTCAAATGGTTTCAATTTTTGCATGAATTTTGTGATGAAGACATGATGAATGCAATTGTTTTATAAAACATTGGTAGGGTTGAACTAACCCATTAAGAACTTGAATGCCATGGGATTCTTGGGAGTTAGCATGTTGATGATTCCTACAATATTTTTAAGATTTAGTAGTTTGCCTTCCTTGGACACTACAAAACCCAAAATTATTCTTGAGAATTCTATGAAGCTTTTTTGTTGGAATGTACGGTCCACATGGTGTTAAAACTTGCAAAGTACACTAAAAGTGGACTAGTGCCCCATTTGTGGAATCCAAGCCATGGTGAGTCCATGTAATTTGATGTGAACCCATGAAGTCATTTTTTGGTTACATTTCGTGTCATTTTTTTTCTATTCCTACAATTGATGGGAACAAAAGTTATTTTTGAAATATAGTAGTTCATCTTAGTCATCTTGAAGAACCAACACCACCCCCCTCAATTTGATTTAAGGAATGTGCTTCAAGTCTATCATAAAAAAATCAAAATTATCACTAATACCACTTCACAAGTTTGGGGGTGTGCCATATAACAAGTGATTGGTTAATGTTGTTCATGTGTATAAATTCAAAAAGAATGCACACATTCAAAAAATGCACATGTATATAGTATATGTACATTTCATTCTTTTTCTAAATGTGTACATTTGTAAATGATTCTTTTAATCCATCTATGTTGTATAAGTTATGTGATGATTTCACATCATTGTTTCATAAAAGATCTTGAAATCTTTCTATAAATGTTAACAATAATATGGCCAAGAATTAGCTATAATAAAAATGACCAAATGTTGTTGACTTTTTAATGTTGTGTCATCCAAATCTATTAGCATAATTTTTGAAGGATATATATATATATATATTTGATTTTATTGTGTTATATTATAGTTATATGTTATATGCTTCTAAAATATGTTGTGTGACTTTTTCTAGAAAGGAAATGATGGTATGAACAATACTTGTGCATTGGAGTACACATGGTTTCAAACACAATAATGCAATGTAATCCTTGATGAGGATGGCTACTTATCATGATAATTTGACAATTGTTCTTTCATAGGTTCATATTAATAATAACCTCCTAAACATGTATTTGCATTGCAATTTTCATAAACTTTACACTTTAATCACATTTGAATGTCCCTTGATGCAAAACATGATGCATTTAAAAGATGGTGTGGTGTGGCTTTGAATCATGCTTGTCAAATTGTCAAACCTTTTTTTGTAGGTCTCTTAGTCACTCTTGGCTCTCAAAGTGCAGGTAAGTGTGTATTAGTAAAACAATTACACAATCATATGAATTTTTTTCTTCTTTTTCATCTATCCATGTTTGTGAACCTCTACATCCAATATCTCATTATTTCAGTATGCCATCCATACACACTTGTGTGATGGAAAATTTGTTACATAATTCACATACTTTGTATAAGTTTTGAATTATTTTGAGATGCACAGATTTCAATAACACTTTTGTGTGGATTTTCATGTAAAGCTTTGCATTTCTAGATATGATCTGTATCTTATAAGTAATGACAAGACTCAAAAGAATGAAGGCCTTTTGATTTCATTGCATTCGTTCTAACAAATTAGACGTTTCTTCATTTCTCCTTAAAAAAGGATGACCAATACACTTTTGAAGATAATTTGATCATTCTCCAACTGAACTCTAATTAATTGTGTAATTTATAGTGGAGAAAGCTTCCCAAACATGCTCATCCATTTGACTTGCCCTAGCCCTTTTCATCACCACCACAACATGTTCATACTATGTTGAAACCTTGTCAACCCATGATAGCATTGATTGCATTATGAATCAACACAGTGAAGTATGTATGTCCATCCAATGGTCTCAGTGTGGAGAACACGGGCTATCAATCCAAATTTCCTGAATCACAGATGCAACTTGAAAACAAGTTTAGTGAAAGCTTTTCAAAGGCCATAAATCATTTACCAGGCAACAAATATGTAATTGAAATTTGTTTGTGGAAATTTAATGGGAAACCTCATATGAGGTTTTTGTCAAAGGACTTCAGCTGTTTTCCAAATGCACAAGTACATGATCCAAGTTCATAATGATGTGTATGACTTCATTTTCATGGGGTGTTATTGGAGAACGTTATTGCAAACTTAAACAATTATCATGAACCTAAAACATGGTAGCTGCTGAGATGAGTCAAGAAGATCTCTTGTAACAGCTGCCAACATGAGTGAAACCAATAGAACTTTGCAAAAGAACTTAGCAAGAGAATGGGTTTGTATACCCAAAGGCTGGTCATCTTTTCACAGAAGATAAAATTACTCCTATACTCTGTGACACTGACAAGAGTCCCAAGAAGGAAAAAAAACACTTTAAACCAGCCATCACTAATCCAAGACACAATGGAAACTGTCTCAGTAGTCTGACTCTCTCTCCACAATATGGAGTTGCAGGAGTTGCAGATAATTTACCTTTGTCTTGGGAAGCTTATGATGATTTGTAAGTGTTACAGACAAGGTGTGTTCCAACATAGGGTGGGAATGTTTTCTAGGGTCTAAAAAACCTGTGGACATTCTTCCCATATTCTCTGAATTAAAAAATAAAATTTTTGCTGTGCTGTGTGACATTTCTGCAGTCACAAAGCCAGTTTCCGCTTTAGCCACCCACCCTGCTATATGTTTTCTTGCTCTTGGAACACAATCTTCAAGTGTTGGAATATGTTATCGCTTATTGCAGCATTTGCCATCCCCTGACTCCCACATGCATAGCATTGTTCGTGGGGACTGATAGTGTGCTGTGAAGAAATGCTCCACGCATCCAAATTGGCAAAAGCGCAGGCTATTCTCATAATGTAGTGGCACATTTTTGTTTGTCACCCCAAATTGTCCAACCCACATTCCCATGCTCACATCCTCCATCTTAAATAACTGCAACCACCCAAATCAACCCATTAGAAAACTGACCCAATGTGGTTATATAATGGAAGGCATGAAGCCAGGTGTATACTTTGTCAGCAGGCCTGCAAAAGCATTTGAAAGCACTGCAAGCCTTTTACTGGCAGTGGCAGGATCAATCTAGCACAAGAAGCTCAAATTAGTTTTGTTACATGTTTTTGCTCTAGAGTTTCATTGCACATGCTGCAATAAAATTCTAATTTTGTATAACACACAACCTAAGGTTCTACAAAGAGGAGGGTTTCATACCCGTAGAGTGTCATTTCTATAACATGAGGCTATGAAATGAGCAATATCTTGAGAAACAATGTAACCAGGTCCATTTGCATAAGTAGGGTACACAATCTCTGGCCATTCCTGGGAACACAACCAACATGGATTCAGCTTCTATTGCCATGTTAAACCAGCCATCATATGTTCCTGTAACTGGTCTTCATCAGGCTGATCTACATGTAAATAGACCAACAGATTGTGGTGATGTACATGAGAGAAGACAAGTGAACTATGACCATAGTAAGATGCATGCATTGTGATAATGAGCCATTTTGGCAGATGAACTGTACTGTGGAGAGCTCATAGCAAAAGTCAGGCATTGAATAACATCTTTAGTCCAATGACTATATCACATAAAACAAAAAAAGAAGGCATTCATCTACATACCTCTCCAGGTCAATTACAAACCCTACTCTGTACAATTGGGTACAGTGCATCTGATCACACAAAACAAGGAACTTGTTATGCAAAGTACCTCAAAAGTGACAGCCCATTTCCCGGTGCGGAGAGGAACATGGTACTCATTCATGTTGCCCATGTAAAGTCCTCGGCCTGTGGAAACACGGCTCACCTCCTGAAGCACCCGATCCACTCTCACAAATGTGTCGTCATCACACTTCATTACATGTTTTGCTGATACATTTCGTACCTGCCACAGCCATTTTCTTAACCATGAATACCAAGACTCACTCCAAGGTAGTATCAATATAAGGTTGTAACTCATCTTTTACCTGTCTATTTAGTGCTAGATCAATTTGCACATTATTGAGTCACAGCTAAGAAGTTTGAGCTCAAAGTCAGAGAGGTAGAAGTTAAGAAAAGTGACCCCGAAATCGCAGATTGCCACAGTCTTGAGTACGACAAGGTCATAATGGTCAAGGAAGGGCACAATTACAATGTCCCCAAAATAAGCTGCCTCCTTCTTCAGCTCAAGGTTGATGCTCTTGCTGCTGTGCTGCGTTCCCCCACCAAAAACAACTTTCCTCCTACAGTCAAAAGCTATACATATAATGATAATTGCTTTGCAGAAACAAAAATTGGGTTTGCTGTGGGGAAGAAGATAGGGGAACAGTTGTAAGAATTATACCAGGGCCACAAAAAACCGTGCAACAACATTTGATGATTGAATGGCTTGATATTGTAACCATGTCTTCCTTATGGCCATGCGTGCAGCAAAATGGTTGCTTGATGAGAGAATCCCAATGAAAAGGTCTATTGGTCCAGTTGGCAAGTGTGGTGCCTTCCATGCCTCAGAAAATTCTAGAACAAGCTCAGGGGTAAAACTAGGATGGGTGTGTGGGAGCTCAGTGGCCATCACTGTGTCCACTTCCACATCTCCTGCTACAGTCACTCCTGTTGCTTCCTCCACAACGTACCCCTGTGACATGACCTAACTATTTAGTCAATCAAGGGGCTGAAACTGAGAAGGCAACTTAAAACTCCATCTTCCAACTAGAGCATTTGGTGGTGGGTCCAGATTGTACAAGGAACACCACCTCTGCATTTTTACATGTATTAGCTTTCTTAGACCTCATTCCCAAATCAGTATGTGATGGGAAAAATTGATGTTCAATGCAGATGCAAACCAAAACCAAGGAAGACTCTTGTCAAGAAGAAAACACTACTCCGTTCAACTACTTTTTTGATGTGTTAGAAAACTAACAAATCTGTATGGAAAGGAGCTGATATGTCGACCATCCACATTAATATGGAATCCTTGGTGGCCTGCTTGAACCGTTAGCACAAATGAGTGGCCTTCAGCAAATGGGTATCCCCACTCCATGGTCTCCTGTTGCCCTAATAACTTTCCCAGCCACCCTGCCATCTCAGGCTCTGGTTCCATTTCATCCTTCCGCAGCCACTTCTCACACTTTGGTTTCCCATCAACTAACCTTGCAAACAAGGAACCCCTCCAAAAAAAAGTGTCACAACTCAAAATACTACACATGGGATACCACTACCATAAAATCCAACAACTAGCCCCCAGGATGTGGTTGCGGTGTTGTGAATCACCTAATTTTAACTTAGTGCACATCAGGCCCCCAAGGAAGGAAGCAAAAAAACAGCATGACTCACTACTTTTAACTTCACATAAATAGAAGGAAAACTCTTGAATGAAGGCACCTGCATGGAATCCCTCAAACCACTTTTCTTGGATCTGCCACAAATCTTTGATGGAAAGAATTCAGAACATACCCAGATTGTTGGAGTCAGATGCCTCCCAACCTTCACAGCGCAAACCCTGACCCCATTGGCCTCTGTAGCAAGTGTTATGCTCAATCACAGGATGTGAGCTCCAGTCACCCTTTAGACGAGGATTTACATGAAGGATGCGAGGAGGCTCCTCACCATCTACCGCCTTCAAGCCCTTCAACTCTACAACAAACTGAGAGACATTGGCATACAAAATTGCACCTGTTTGTGCAATCCTGGGCATGTATTCCACATGTGCTGCATGCGGCTTCCCTACCACTTTTATGACTGAGCCTCTCTGAAGCCCACACGGAAGTAACATCTCTCCATTTGCTTCCTTCAGTTCCTTTCCAGTCATGGACAATGACAATGGACAACTGAGATCCTTAGTCACTAAGGGATTTGTCACACCCACATTTCTTCCTTCTGCTGTTTTAAGTTGCATCCTATTGTCGATCTTGGTCTCAAAACTGTTCTCAGTGTTGTTGTTGTTGTTTCCTGATGCTTCTTCAATTTCAATCCAAGCCTTGGCACCAGCAAACCAAGCATTTTCTGCCATTTTCTTAAGTGACAGACTGGCAGGAATTGCCCTGCCATTTCTGTCCCTTGCTAGTCTATGTTGGTGCCTGAAAGCAGAGCCAATGGGTGCTTCTTGAGTTTGTTGCAGAGAGTGCTTCTGTCCATCCCATATAAATACTGTCCCCTGCAATTATTGCATTTGGGTATCAGTGAAATTCAAGGGCTGACTTTCTCAGAGTTCAGCAAACGATAATCGCATATTTGTCACATGACAGAATCCTCCTCACTAAAGCATGCGGTGCAATTGAAACCTAATTGTTCACATGACACAAACCACTAAGGGCTTCTTTTTCTTTCTTTTTATCACTGATCTTACTTTGTGATTGGTTAAGGATCACCAGTGGCCACCAGAAAAGTAAAAGAAATTCATTCAGTACTATAGAAACAAAGAAGGGGGCTAGAGCTTCATACCACAATAATATTGTTGGAGGGAGTTTGATCATCTCTTCGATCCCAACCCAATTCTGAGACGGAGTTTGATGATGATGATTTGGATTGAATCTCAGGATTGCTGTGATTGGTCTTGAAAAGAATATGTGGAGCTTGAATGCATATCACAATCATGCCCATTGCAACAACAGCCACCAACATCTGCACATACCTCCACCTGTATCCCAGGAACCGGAGCCCTCCTGACCTTCCAGCTCCTCCCGCCCTCCTCATCTCTTCAGTGATTTTGCAGATGGAGCAGAGTGGCCATACAATAATAACATCAACTTGTATGCCAAAACCCTCAAAGGGAGGGGGCTATGTATCTATCTATCTCAGAATTGTATAAACTAAGACAAGACAAGAAAACCACTTCCAGGGCCCCCTTTATCCCCTCCTCATACTCATAATAATAATAATTACAACACCTGAGATTCTCTGAGGACTTGGTTGGAGGATTTTGAGATTTCTTATCCTGCTCTGTAACATCTAGAGAGCTGTAAACTCTAATTGAAAAAATAATTTCTGCTTATGTAGAAGGAAAACAATAATTGGGTTGCTCCTACGGCTGAAAAACTTGCAAGCTTTGCAAATCTCTGCTGCTACTACTACTACTTTCCACAACATTCAGGGGTTTTTCGATCTCCTCCTTCGCCATATGGGAGGATTTAGGCTGTTCCTCGTTTCCATCTCTTCTTGTGAACCACTCAGTTGTTGAACTGTGGCAGAGGAGGAGCTGATCTTGCATCCCTGCTGCACACATCATCATCTATCCGCTACATACTCGTTTTCAACATCCCAGTTGTCTTCAAATCTGGGCTTTCTCTCGTTAGGCTTATCGCACAAACTTCTTCAGCCATGACTGGAGAAGAAGAACAAGAAGTATTGAATCTTGTGTTGAACAATCCAGACAAGACTGGTGGTAGCAAGAGGGGAGGATTTACAAAACTTACTCCACAACCCTCTCGTGCCATCCTCCTCCTCCTCGAATCCTTCAAAATCCACACTCATAACTTCAATATCAAAGAGAGAGAGAGCGCTCATTTCCCCGACAACCCAACTTCTTCTCCTTCCTCTCTCTCTCCCTCTCTCTTCACCAAATACCCCACCACCACCACCACCACTAATCTCCTCGAAAATCCCGATCACTCACTTCCATGCCCAAAAACCCACCCACCCACACAGTTGTTGGTTTTCCCAAATTCCCCACACAACCCAAAGCGTTTTTGTTCTTCACCTTTGTACTTCAAGTTCTCCCAATCATCTTCCCCGTCAAACTCCTTCACCATCCACCCAAAAACATGAGGAAAAAAAAACACACACACTACCTCCTTCTTACAAATCTAAACTTCTCACAGTTTGCAAGCTCCCCCAGAACCACCCCACACCCAAAAAACAAGAAAAACAAAAATTCAAAACATCCCCCACCATCACCACTAGAGACAAAAACTGCGATCTTTTTCTCTCCGCGGCTGTCTTTGGATTTTGCTGCTCATCAACAGTAATAAGATGAGTCAGAAAACAAACACACATACCCCAAGCAAGATCTGTGCATTACAAAGCCAAGATCCAGTTAGGGCAGGTGTGATTACAATACACAAAAGCTTCACAATCTTCTTCTTCGTCTTCTTCTTCTAGTGCTGCTGCTGCTGCTGCTGCTGCGTAGTCGTCGTCCTCTTCCCTCCCTCCAACACAAGAAGAAGAACAACAAGGAGAAGCACTCTTGTGGATTTGCAATTTTTTAATTATTTATTTAGTGCTAGCTGCTTTCACTCTTTCATGTTTTTTCTCTTTTTTTTCCTTTTTTCTTCCCCCCCCCCGCAAGTTCAGTAAAATATTTTTTGAGAAAAGCAAGTTTAATTGAAAAAAAGGAAATGGGTTTTAAAAAAAAGTTTTTACATACTTTGCTACTTAATGAACTGACTTTGTTAGATAATATTCTTTTTTTTTGGGCTTAATTATTAATTATTAATTAATATATATACTAAATTATTAATTTATTTTGCCTAATTTTCATTTCTGTATTTACCTTAGTATATACTTACCTTGGCGGCTTTCAGCACAAATTAAATTATTTTTATTTTTAGAAATGATGAAACTTTCAAAAACTAATTTTCTCCAAAAACAATTTAATTAATTAATTTAATCGTGCAGACATGATGTGCTGAAGACGCCCCTGTACTACTACGATATGTTATTTTTTAAATACTCCATTTTTACATTGGGCTTTTTATTTTATTTTTTTTCTTTTTAAATTTTTTTGCTCTCGCCTTTGTGTCCTTTCTGGTTTTTTTTTAATTGAATTTTTTAAAATAAGTTTAGTCATTTTGGGGGAAAAAAGGAATAAATTCTAATTGAAAATAAAGGTCCGGTTTTGCCATATTATATTCCATTTTTGGCAATGATAAATTCCTATGCAAAGCTTTTAAAAAAAAGATTGTTAAAAAATTGGACTTTTTCCTTTTTCCATGGGAATTCTTTATCTATTTCTTCTCGATTTTGTTTTTCCAAAAAATGGAAATATATTTCTTTTCTCTATTGAATAGAAGTTTCAGTTACCATCACTACTTTTAAATTGACTGGCCTATAGGTGAAATTCCATGTTTATTTTTAATTTCAAAGTAAACATATTCCTTTTTTTGGGGAATAATAAAATTCACATGCAACAAAAGGGGATTGTTAAAAAAAAAAGGGGGATTTGCTTTTGTTCAAAGGGGATTCTTTTTTCTATTTTCACTCATTTATCTATATTTTAAAATCGGGCCATTTCTTTGTTTCCTTGATAAAATCCTTTTAATTAGTTGGACTTTTTGTTGGGGTTTTGGCCTCAATTGCCTTAGAAGCCAAAGTTTCATAATTCATTTGATATGGCCAACAATGGTTCCAATTAGTGTTTTTTTCTGACCAAAACTTTGGATTTTAAAAAAAAAATTCTCTAGTGGAAACTTGACTAAATTTTGCTAATTTTTTGGGAAACTTTTGATATCACAAAATTGAAAAAGAAAAGAAAAAGAAAAAACCCAGACTCCAATCTCCCATTATTTTGTAGAAGCTTTGGGCAATGTTGCTATTCTTTGGGAATTTGAACTCCAAACATCCTTCTTGTGGAAGGACCTATTATTCTTTGAAGATCTTTGGCCATGTTTGTAAAATAAAATAAATAAGTAAAGAAATAAAAATTGCTTGGTAGATGATATTTGTACTAATAGCTTTTCATTGCCCATATTTTGACTTCATAATAAGTGGTTGGTTAATTTTTATGAAAATGCTTGTAGAGTGCCCTTCTTATGTATGTAATCAGCTATTCCAGCACTTTTAAACGTTCTTTCCGGCATGGAAAATGTGGTCAATGCTTGCTTCACTTTTGGTTCTGCTAGTTCCACTTGTGATGTGAATCAATTGTGAGGAACATTTCAAGTGATGCAAAGCAACAATTGAGAACGTCCCTTTACTCTCAGGAAGAGGCGCAGGTGGAACACATAACCATGTTTTAGAGCAGCTCCAGGAGTGCTCAGTATGTGCCCTGCAAACGAAAATTGGATGAAGAAAAGTCAAAACATGCTGGTTTGCCTCAGCAAAATGGTTTAAACTATTTTTGCACAAAGGCATAGCAAAGCCTAATAACACCTTGCTGTTGATTGGCTAAATAGTTTTGATTGGTCCAGGTGGGTTGCTATTTACTAGCCTTCCACCCTATTTGTTATCCCAGTTTTAGTTTTATGGGTAGGGTTGGAAAAAAAGTAAATAACTAAACTTGGATGTGAGAAACATTTTATAAGCCACACACTGTGAGCACGGTTGGAGATGTAAGAATGGGCCCATTAGGCGCCTTTTGTAGTAACACAAAAAAGTTCAAAGTGCTATTTATTCCCAAGAGTTGCAAAGAACTGGAGATTCCTCCTATATGATGGAGATTTTTAGAGAATCAAAATAGCCCCATTTGGATATTTTAAACAAAAAAGCATAAAAGCACCTGCAATATAGGGACCCTTTATTTTTTATTTTTGAAAAAAACTTGGGAAAAAAAAAAAAAACCTTTTATTCCAAAGAAAATCCAGAACAAGTTTTAAGGGGGTTCCATTAAAGTAGAGGCTAGAAAGACAAACTCTTAGCCAAACAAATTTGGGCTTGCCTAGTGTTCTGCTTTTCTTTTTCTTTTTCTTTTTGGAAGGTTTTATTTGGCTTCTGTATATATATGGTGGGTGAATCTGTTTTATGATTGTGTGAAATCATTTGCATCATAATTTCCTTTTTCCCCTTTTCCAGAGATAAGATATTATAAGATATATAAACCCACATCAATATCTCATCTGGATTTCATGAGGATTGTAAGTAATTTGTTGGTCTGGCATCCCATTGTCAAACTACCCTGGCAATAATAATAATAATAATTTGAGCTGCACACTACCAGTGACAATCAACTATTTTATTTTATTTTTATGTCATCATATGGTTTTCAATAATTCATCATTATTTATGTCAATGTCCAATTTAATTTAAATTAAATTACATTTTATGGACATGAAAAGACATATGCTAATTTGTTTGATCATATTCATGTTGGTGGGTAGGAAAAAAGACTGAGATAGTTATAAAATGGAGATAGTTATTTAAAAAGTTAATAAGGAAAATAAGTAGTTATTGAAGTAAGTTAGGTTTGAAAATGAGATAGTTATTTCTGAAATTGTTTTTGAAATAATTATTTATAAAAAAAAGTCCATGGATGACCATACTAAGGATTCCAAGAAATCCCCCATATACCAGTTCTGATTACTCATGGCTGGAATAATAATGAAGAACAGCTTTCAAAGCGTTCTTGAATGCATCGATGATGAACGGTGTCATATTGCATTTCAAGGATGTATGAAGTTTGTATTTTGGTGGATGCTGTTGTTGCTCACTGTGCAATTTCTTTGTGTTTTTTGGCCTTGCCTAGCAAGGCAAGGATATTGTGTTTAGATTCATAATAGAGTAAATAGTAGCTTAAGGGATTTTGGCCCCTACCTAATAACGGATCTTTTTTTATATGAGGATTTGTGAAAGATTGTATTTTGGCTTGTGTTGAAACTTGAGATTAGGTTATAAAGTTATAATATCTCAAAGGATTTTGGTTTCTTTTGCAGGATTTTTTGAAGAATATATTTTTGCATGGTGAAATATTTGAGTTTCCATAATTCTTCTTTTGCCTTAAGATGCTTTTTTTAATGTAAATAGCAAGGCCACGGTGTGACACACCCCTTTTTTAAATTGTTGAACATGTCCCTGTGAAAGCTACGGCCAAAAACAAGAGAAATTGGCAATTGGTTATACAAGCTAATGATTTTTTGCATACTCATGTTAAGAAAGTGTATCACCCCAAAGTGACCCACTTTAATCCAAATCATCAACCAACAAAATACACTGTTGCAACTGACAAAATAAAGACTCTAAACTGCAATCTCACTATCAATGAACTGAATATGCACCTGCAACTCACAGATAAAAACTCATAAGTGCAATCCAAAACCTTTACTTGCCACCCCACCCACCATCATGCTGCTCCATTTGCTTGCTTGAAAGTACTTGCGGTCCTGAACATTCATCCTTCTTTTCTCACCTGGAAGAGAAAGGCCGATGACATTACTCAATTCCTGAAAGCCCAATACACACACACAACACTAGCTCCCCCTAACACTTTGACCACCCAATTCCAATTTGAAACGGTTGCCTTGAATTATATTTGTAGCGGCTTTTCCAAGCTCATCTTTTGTGTTGAAACTTGTTATGGTTTGCATCAAGTGCCCAACTCCATCCACCATTTTTCCCCCTTCCCCTCCACACCCTAGTCCTTTTGGTAACCAAATTGACCATACCATGGTTAATCTCATCCATATAAAATCCAATCATAATTACTTTTCCTTGGCCATAGATTTTTTGCCCTTTCTCGCACTACCCAAAAACATGCAAGCATCTTCCACCCAATTCACGGCACTCACTACTTACTCATGGTTAGGACTCCCACATATCCCTCACTCTTCCCCCAAGGTTTTTCTTTCTAAAGGTCCCTCTACTATTTTGACATTTTGTTTTTCAAGTTTCTTTTTCCTTTGCCAACCCCCAAGTTTTTTCTTGCTAAAGGGTCCCTCTATTATTTCGACATTTTGCTTTCCAAGTCTCTTTTTCCTTTGGCAATATAGAATGGCTCGTGTTCACATCTTGATGATATTTAAAACCTGGTTTGGGAAAGAGAGTTCATATTAGTATAAGTCAATTTGCATGTTGGCTGACACACATAGTAAAAAATAATTTTCAAATAGTTTTTTTTTTTTTTTTTTTGCTGAACTAATCTTCACTAGCCTACCATCCTCAGTAGATGTCATTCTTCTTACATAACTGCCACCAAGTGTGCTGACAAAAACAAAAACCTCCCAGTACTTGATGATCTACAAATGAACCTATCTGGACCCCATCCGTTGTTAGGGGCAGCAGCACTGGTCACATTGTAACAGTTCACAATATGGTTTTTGCAATACCATAGTACATAAGGCCAACTTCAGCACATGTCTGTTGATTAATAATTAATTAATTTTGAAGATTCCATGTTGAAAGATTGAATATTTCTGAATATTTCCCCAAAAAACAACAGAGTCCTTATTTTCCTTCACAAAAAATTTGTTCATTGAAATATATATTTTCGAAAGAAAAATTCAATATTTGTACATATAAGACAATTAGTGCTGAAGCTGCAAAGGTGCTATGGTAGTGGCCCATGGAAGAAGCAACCCATCAATTTGTAGTTCATTAAAATGGCTTGTTCCACATAGGGTAAAGCCGAAGGCCATGGGCTTTATGAGAATGAGGACCCATGCTATCCAAGTGTGATTCCCATACATCCTGAGACGGTGGGCTTTACTGGAATAAGGGCCCATGCAATCCAAGCATGTTTCCAGTGCAGCCCAGAGTCTGCGTCTTTACCAAGCAATAAGACAAGCTACAATTTGTTTCCCCATGAAAAATTTGGGCAGGGGGCCCGAGGGTGGGCAACACCCTTCAAACAATGGAGGAAAGAATACAATGGGTAACATGCCTTTCAATTACACTAAAAAAAAATTGAAGCAGGTTTTATACCTTAAATAAGTTACCATGATTCATTTACCTCTTAGACTTTGGGTTAGAAGATTAGGGATCCACAACTAGGGTTGTAATAAGGTTATAATGAACTTGAGAAAGTCCCCCCCCCCACACTTATAATACTTGTTTTTTACATCATAAATGCCTTTAGAAATTCAGTAGGGGTTTGTTACATCAAGTGCGGGTTCTGATGCATAATTGTGGCCCATTCTGCTACCCACCTAAGACCCCTAGAGAACCCTAGAGATTGAAGTTCTACATACTAATACTAAAGACCCTAGGGAGTGTTGTGGGAGATTGTCAACATGGTTGATATGAATATGGGATGTGATGATGTCTATGCCAAGGAAGTACTCTTCCTGAGGGAATTCCTTGCCTCTCCCCCACCCTAATTCCTTGCACTTTTCTCACCACAAGCCCCTTGTGAGCATTGGAGCTTCTTGCAACAATTTCTTCAATTATGTGATTCTATTGAAGTGGAGTTTGGAAGTGGTCTATGGACCTACACATTGGTTCAACCAAGGGGATGTGCATCACTTCTTCGCCTTCTCGTCTAGCTTTTCATTTTCCAATTCTTGTTGCCATGTTAAACTTGTAAATTGATAGTGTGATTCCCAAAAAAAAAAAAAGCTTAATAGGTGTTTAATGGTAAGGTTCATTGGCTCTAGTTGTAGCATGGAGTGTGTTATCTTGTTTAGTGCAACACTTGATAGACCACCTTTCATCTAGCATTGCATGTTTGGTGAGCTCCTCCTCAAAAATTTCAACAACTTTTCAATCTTTTGATGTCAACATCTCCTCTTTCTAATGCTCTCATTTTTCAATAGTTGTTTTCTTGTGGGTTAGCTTGTATTCAAGAGCACACACATAAGCATCAAAGGTCATCATAATATATTTCAAATAATTTATTAACAAATTTTCCCTCAAAATGTAGCACACAAGCTTGCATGGGGCTTTTAACAAAAACAAAAAAAACAAGACATGTGGCTACTAGACTATAGTGATAGCTTCAATGTCACAACAATCAAGTTTGCGAACTTTGCCTTGGTTGGTGCGCTACTTGGATCACTACACAACCCCAAGGCAAAACCTTTGTGAGGTACTTCATATTTAGAAGCATTGACTTCAACATAGTAGTGGCAAATGCTTTCACTTATTGTAATCGATTCACCTAAAAGCTCTTCAAGATGCAAATTGACTTGATTGAATTATGGATCAAGTGTTTATGTCTCACAAATGCCTCACTAAAATGCATCTTGTTTGCCATAGCATCTAGCTTAAGACGCCAAATTTTGGTCACCTTGAACCCCATTGCATATGTTAAGTAGGTTCAATGTTTCTTTGAAGGCTAAAGACACCCATTTCGCTAGGTCTTTTTTTCCAACACCTATATTTTATCAGTTAAGGTCCACCCATCCATGTAAACTATGAATGTCATTTTGAATGGTTTGAAACACGTGACATCATATGTTATTTGGGTTCAATGTTTTATGGGGGTTATAGACACCCATTGTGCTAGGTTTTTTTTTAGCACCTTTTATTTTATTAGCTAGGGTCCACATATTCATGTAAGCTATGAATGTATTTTGAATAGTTTGAAACATGTGACATTAAAGGTTGCAAAACATGATTTGTGTGTGATGAAAATTTCAAAGACTTGGCCATGCAGACCTAGAATAAGCAAATGACCATGTAGATGAGGTAACAACAAGAGAGTTTCTAAAACTTCTAGCATTGTGGGAGCTAATTTTGAAAAAAAATTGTTTTTACTAATTATTGTTGGAATGGTAAAAGTACTACTATATTTTTTTGTTGAATATTCAAAAGACATTTTTGATAATTCATGAGTGATTAACATTATAGTAACAAAGGGTTTGAAGTAAACCTTTCAAAACCCATGTACCCATTGAAGCTTTGGATCTAAATAATCAGCCATAATGAATTAGCACCCACCAACAAACCATGAAGGATGATTGGTTAGTGGTCAAGAAACAATTTTCTTTTGGGTTCTAGTTCCTTAACTAACCATAGTGGTTATTTCAATTACTGTTTTTTCTACCTACCTACTAACAACCCAAAAGCAGGTTGTTAATATGTAGGCAATAAAAACAACCCTTACATATGTAAAATCCATCTATTTACCTAATAGTTACTTATTTTCCTACCTATTTGTTTATATATGACACCTATTTCCTACAAAATTTATTACAAGGTGGAACCAAATATTAACTTAGTTGAGGTTCATCCACAATTAAATAATAACAATCATCCAATGGATGGTGTGCTTGTGGGTGTTGGTTATAGTTTTTTTTAAAGGTGAGAGAAGTTGTCATTTCACAAAAAGAAATCTTATCCTTTTCCACCCCCACACATTGCGACTATTGTTCAATTTGACTACATTTCAATTACATTTAACCATCTTAAGTTTACAAGTGGCTTATTGCATAATTAATGGTCAATATTATTCATAATTGTTATGTTCATTATGTTGTTGACTTATGAGTATAATTTGAACCTTATTTAATCATCTAATAATTTCAAATTGGTGACATGAAAATCGAACTAACCTTTAACTTTATTTACATAATGCATTATAATGGGTTAGTGATATTTTTCACGTTTCTTGAACTATCAACATTTTTACATGAGTCAAATCATCCATTTTGAGCTTATTGAAACTATTAGTCAAACGTTGCATATTGCATTTATTAGTATGTATGAAAACACACATAACAACTCAAGGATTCACATTCATATTTAAATGAGTTAGTGATTAGGTCAAAATGTTCATGCATGCAAAGTTTAGGATACATGTAGACCTCTAAATTATATTTTTTTCATTTATTAAACTCATGGTTATTTATGTAAATTATAGTAAAAAATTTCCCCCTAATTTGTTTTAGGCATCATAGACAAGTTTATTATTATGAATGTTCATGATGACACTAAAAAACCCCAAAAATAATTCTTAATTTTTTTTCCATTTTTTAAATTGGTGTGTGAAAAAAACATCCATGATAAAAAAAATGGAGTAAAAATTAAAATTATAAGTATTATTACGAAAATTTATCAATATTTTACACTTACTATTTTTTTTTTTAAATCATGATTTATCAATTTATGTAAACTTGTTTTGTTATAGGTTTATGTTTCAATATTAAGAGATGAATTTAAAATTTTCATTTAAAAAATGAAAAAATTAATGAATTATAAATGGTGATAATAATAACAACATCAATATTGTTTTCATTTTTTCAATTTTTAAAATCTTCTTCAAGATCATCCATAAGAAAATTTAACTATGTTTTGGTTGTAAGTTATATATGAAGGTACAAATTTGTTAAAATATTTTTATAATTTGGCTACAAGGTTTAGAACCCATTGTAGAATTATATCATTTAAAATATATAAAAATGTAAAATTTTTTGGAAATATTTAATGATGTTGATGGCTTTTCATATGTTCACAAAATGGTGGAAATTCATCACAAAAACATCAATTACATCATGAATATTTATTTTGAATGTTCAAAAAATTTGGGAAAGGTTTATAATGATTTCAAAGATTAAACCTAAATTTGATATTAGAATTGTTTATGTGTTTAATTTTGAAATTATTAGAATTACTTTTTATTTTTTACTCATTACGAGTAACCTATTTTCTTTGAAATTTGTGATTTCAATTTTTTGGCAATTTTTTTTGTTGTTTACATGTTTTTTGAATTTGCACTACTTTTTCCTTTTTTTTTTCCAATAAGAATTGCCAAGTTAGGAAAATTCAAAACCAAAAAAATATGTTAGTTCTATGTGTGGTGGGGGGTAATCCAACTATTAAAATAAAAAAATTCACTAAATTAATTAATTTTTATTTATAGAAAGAAAAAGATGTAAAATATATTCTTACATCATTAATAATAATAACAACAATGTGTTGAGATTTTTTTTCACAGTTAGGTAATTAATTACTTGTACTAGTGTATGATTCATCTTATTAAACAAATATGGTTTTGATAATTAAATGATTATATTGATTACTTAATTAATGTTTTTTCTTGTGGCCTATTTTTGTCAATTTAAGGGGCAACAACATTAAAATAAAAAAAATTTTGAAAGATTTTATTTTTTCAAATTTAAAATATTTATTCTCAAATTTTTATAATAAAACATAGTAAGTAACCATAATATTGAAAGATTTAAACAAGTTTCTAACTACACAACTTGTCTATAGCTAGATGTGGCAATTTTTTTAATGGATGATTACCATTTTAATAAAATCGCAAAAATAAATTAAAAAATTGTACCTAATCATATTGGGAAAATAAAAACTTGCAATTCCATAAAAATTGGACATATTTTATGTATTAAAAATAAAATTGTAAAAGACTTAATGAATGCATTTTTGAATTAACATTGAATTTACAAAGATTTTAGGACAATTTAAATTTTTAAAAATTGTAAATTTATTCATGACATGCAATTCCAAGTTAATTTTTATTTTTTAATATTATTTTTATGAATAAATTATTGATTAAAATATTTTAATATTTTGATTACAAGTCCTAAAACCCATTGTAGAATTATATCATTTTTTAAATTAAAAAGTAATGCCCTTTTTTAAACCTTAAACTAAAATATATATTTTTTAAAAGATTAAAAGAATCCTTTGTTGATGTTGATGGCCTTTTTTATGTTTACAAAATGGTGGAAATTCACCATAAAAAAAACCTTTGGTTACATCATTAATATTTATTTTGAAAATTTAAAAACATTGGATAAAGTTTATGATGATTTCACATATTGAACTTCAACGTTTTCAAATAAAATTGATGTTAAAATTGTGTATGTGTTTAAGGTTGGTATTATTAAAATTATTTTAAAATTTTTATTCATTAGGAGTAACATTTTTTTTTCAAATTTTTGATTGCAAAATTTTCACAAGTTTTTTTTTTATTTACATTTTTCCTTGAATTTCCACTATTGTTTTCCCTCTAAGAATTGCCAAGTTAAAAAATTTTGAATTAAAAAAAATGTTGGTTGGGAGGGGGGGGTGCTAATCCAACTATTTAAACCTTAAATTTCATCAAATTAAATTATGTTCCTTTTTATAAAGGAAACAAATGTAAAATTTATTCTTAAATCATTAATAATATACACGTTGTGATTTTTTTCAAAATTGTGCGATTAATCATTGGTATTAATTTATGATTAATATTCTTAAACAAATATAATTTTCATAATTAAATGGTTATACTTATTACTTAATTAATATTTTTTCTTATGACTAATTTTTGCCAATTTAAGGGGCAACAACATCACACACAAAAAATTTGAAAGAAAAATTTCTTAGGCCAAATTCAAAATATATATTATTGATTTTTTATAATAAAATAACATAAATAACCATAATATTGAAATATTTAAACAAGTTTCCAACTACACAACTTATCTATAACCAAATGTGGCAATATTTTTATCCAAATGATTACCATTTTAACAACATCATAAAAATAAATAAATAAATTTACACCTAATCATATTTGGGAAAATAAGAACTTGCAATTCTCCAAAAAATGAAATTTTTATTTAGTTGAAATTTTTATAAAAGATTTAATAAATACACTTTTGAATTCACATTAAATTTATAAATCTTTGTTGATTTATTCATGAAATGTTATTTTAAGTTTCTTTTTTTACATTGTAAATTTGATTTTTGTAAATTATAATAATTTTTAATATACATTTTTGAATAAGTTTCAAGATCATCTTTCATTTTTAGCATTTGAATACATTTTAGGAAAAAAAAGTATGTTAAAATTTGAATTTTCTAAACAATTTCATGCCAAACATGATAAAGTTAAACTTTTTCATTGTTATTCATAAAGTGTTAAAGTGGTTTGGTGATTAAGACCTTAGCGTGTTTCCAAGAGGTCATGGGTTTAATTTTACATGGATACATGTTTTAATGTATATTGTACAAATGTAATTTACAAACATATACATCATGATGAATATGCACGCATCTGCATCATGCTCAAATGGTGTCAAAAAAATTTGTCAACAAAAAAAAAAAAAAAAGTTTATATTTTTTCATGCATGTAAATTTGTCACATCATGTTGTGATGAAAATGTTCTCCATGATTCCACAATTCGAGGGGAAAAAAAAGAAAAAAAGAAGTTGTATGATGATGTAGCCACATCATATTAACTTGGGACCTTATATATCCATGTCATAATTTTTAAATTAGAAACTATTTAATGCAACATGTAATTATTTAAAATGACTAAAAAAAATTTCATTAAAAAACCCTAATCAACTAGTTTTTTTTTACCAAAACCATACAAGTTACATATTAGTGAATGTTGTCATATTTGATTAGAAACCTAATGAATTTGGGTGGTGAAAAAAGGCAAGATTTCTTTTTATGTTTGTTGGTTTTACTTTTGGTTCTACTTGTTCAATATGTGGTGTGAATTGACAATTTATAACACTTGAGTGATGTGAATCAATGGTGAGAACATTATTTATAGTTTAAAATTGGCCATAGTATTATTAATACATGTTAAAATGGTGTCTCATCCTGTTGGGCTCAATGTATTCCTAGGTGGAATGGGCCCTATGTTCCATAATACTTAAATATAACTTTATCTACCATTATGTATTTTCCAAATCATGACCTTTCCATAGTGATGCAAAAAATCCAATAAAAACCAATGGCTAGAACCGTCACACGGAAGACAAAAGAGGAGGCCAAAGAAAGGCCAAAAGACACGCAACCCATAGGAACAAAAAAAGGGAAAGAATTAGTGCATCTCATGGTAGGAAGCTATCTCACCCACAATCCTTATAATGTTGCTTGCATGCAAATCATGAGATCTAATAATAATAGGAGGTCAAAAACAAGCATTTCCCACCAACACAGTCTTCTTCTCTATAGCAGAAGTTAAAACATGCTAAAAGGTAATACTAACACATTGTTTAAAAAATTGAATGTAAAAGGACAAGGATAAATGACCTCTTAATAATCTATTATGGAAAAGATAAGCACATTCCTTGATGAAATTATTCATATCATGCTTGAATGTGTCGTGCACCTCCATGGCCATTGGAATAAAATGGTGCCTCTTAGGAAGCCTTGTATACTTACGGATCTTAACAATGGCATTAAGTTTTACAATTGCACTTGCTAATCAATCAATGACATTCATAACCATGGTCTCCCATGTTGGGTCAATAACCACCACATTGGCAACAAAAACCTAGTTTTCATGAATCATGTAGAGATTGATTAGTAATGAAACTTTTGACATAAGGGTGTACCACCACTTTCTCCATATAACATGTCCAATCTTTTGAATGAAGGCATACATGACGTCTCTAATGAAATCATGTGTGGATATTCGTTGACCTCGAAACAAACAATGTGCTAGACATGTGTTAGATGCGTCTAAATCATGACCACATTCACATTTGAAAAGACTAGATGCCAAAGGTTGAATCAAACTACGATGAAAATGCAATGTTGAGGTGAAAATAAAGTAGTAATGCAAAAAACAAATAGATGGCTTAACAATCAACCATAGCCTTGCCCCCTTGCCCGAACAAGAGCGAATGCAAGTTTTGGATGCTAAAAACATGGAGTCATCCTCCAAGATAGACCGAAAGGATGCATCATGATGGATGTCCAATAAAAAATGCATGCAAATTTAAGGCGTTGGTAAATACCAAACTCTCAAAAGTTTGGTACAGGAAAAAAATTATTTCAAACTACACGAAAGCATGATTAAAAGAGGTGTGGGTTCCCTTTAACTTGAGAAACATACTCCTCTAAAATGGGTTTATTGAAAATATGAAACTTGAAGCATAAATACAGAACCACCAAAGCCCAATTCCTTTAAAAAAAAAATGGGGCACATCTTCGATAGATAAAAAATTTATACCACCAAAGGAGATCAATAGTCAAGCTTGACACCTCATTAAGGGGCCAATAAATTCCCATGACCCTGGACCCATAATGTCCCCACACGCCTACATAATTTTCTTGTCAAACCAAAAGAGACAAGAAGGAAGAAGGAGGTAATGTTTGAATGATATAAGAAGGTTGATGAATGACACATGAAGACAAAATGCCGAATGCAACTTGTGTGTCTCACAAGATAGAAAAATTGTTAATATGCACCACATTTTGAAAAAAAAACGTCATCCAAAAAATGGGCTAGAGCAAATAAAAGACCTTTTAAGGGGTCACCCTACCTTGTGCCTAAAGATGACTCAATAATGGTGACCTTTTCATGTTGCCAATGCTAACAGTAAGGAGAAGAATGAACATCATAAAACGATTTGGTAAAGGGGACAATGCTCGCCAAAGGTCCCCCGTCATTTCATAGTTCTCTAAAAATAACAACCCAAAAAATGTTATTAAAAGTGTTTTCAATGTCAACTTGCATCACGACCCATTCAAGGTGTAGGGTAAGGAGGGTTATAATTCCAAAAAAGACGGTTTCACAACCTCCAACGGTTTATACTTTAAACTACTGGGGGATAGGTGTTTCTAAAATGGCCCCCAAAACTATAGGATAATGGAGTGACTAATAAGTCGAAGAAATGTTTCGCCTATGGCAATAAGACAAAAACTTTTAATGTCCTTTGTTATTACAAATAATCTGTTAGTCCCTAGCATAAAAACCCACCAATCTAAGGATATCACCACGAGTAACAATATTAACATCTTGGAATAATTCTGAAAACCCTAAAGATGGGTCCTCTAATATGAAGCATCCCAAGAGATGTTCTTAAACCATCCCAGATAACCCACCCAAAAATAAATGCGGAATAATGGCTAAGGCTTGTGTAAACAAAATCTTATCCAGGACAAATGTGTGTTTAGGTTAATAGTAAAACATATAAATGGAGGGACATGGTTTGATGGAAAGGGGTGTGATTGACATAGAGTAGCAATGGTGTCCTTCAAGGGGATAACTAGCATCACGGGTTAAAGAGCTTTTATAGTGTAATTGTATTCTTTGACTTTACCCAAAACCAAACATTGACAAAAATGAGTGGTTGAAGAATCATCCAATGAGCAGTGGGAATGAAGAACATGTGATGCATGAGAGGATTCCTTTTGAAGAAAAGATCAGTCGCCCACCATAAACCTTTTAAGGTGGGCATAAACCTTTCACTGAACTAAATGACGTCTTTGAATATAATACAAACACCAATGTGACAATAGGAGGAAAAGGAACCATGTTGATTCATCCATCAAATTTCAAGAAATCCGATCAAGAGGAAAGCTTGCTTGAACTCGTTTTGGATGGCTTGAAGGATCCTACGAAACAATCGAAGGCCCTTGAACAACTGTAAAACGAAGCTAGACTGAGCCTAAAGTCAACTCCAAGAAGCAAGAAGGATAGAACCAAGGTGAAGCACAAGAAGGGAGGACACCTGCAAAGACAAAACAACCTACCTAGCATGAGAGATAAGGTTAACATGAGGGTGAACACTCTTGACATGCTTCAAGAGGCCACTTAAAATGTAAAGGCTAAAGCAATGTGAACAAGGGGCATCTTGAATCGATAGAGGGAGCCATACAAAAAAGGGCTACACCCAAAACACTAGGATGCAAAAGCCCAAGCAAACCCTTAAAAACAAAATTTAAAAGAAGAAGAAGAAGAAGAAAAAAACAAAACAAAACAAAAAACTAAACTAATATATATATATATAGATAAAACAGGTTTTGGAAAGATCTGAAGATCTCGCGCCCCAACTTTCATTTGGGTTGCATTGTCATTAGAAAAGATCCTCATATGTCATTGGGCTTTGGTGGGTGCATTGCCACCCATTCTGGAGTTACTAAAGGAACTATTTGCAATTTCTCAGTATAGATGACTGTTGATAGTGCCTTTATTTTTATTGTTGGCTTTGCCTACCAAGGCAAGGATATTGTGTTTAGATTCATTATAGAGTATAACAGCTTAATAGATTTTGCCTCCTAGGTAATAGGCTATTGTCATATGAGGACTTTTGAAAGATGATATTTTTGCTTGTGTTGAAACTTGAGATTAGTTATAGAGGTATAATATCTTGAAGGATTTTGATTTGTTTTAGAGGATTTAAGATTATATTTTTGCATGGTGAAATGTTTGAGTTTCCATAATTCTTCTTTTGCCTTAAGATACTTTTTAATATAATTGACAAGGCCATAGTGTGACACACCCTTGTTTTTTGTGGTGATGTAGCTGAAGTGGTGATCATCGAGAATATTATTTAGTCAAATCTGGTTATAGACAAAATATGAAAGTAGAAGAATAATTTAGGCACCCTTCTATATTGTTTGCTACATACTCAAAGTTAGTAAAGAATCTGGCAATTTTTTTTAAAAGAAAGAAATTCGAAATTTGGTACCTAGAAGAAGACTCAAAAGACAGATTTTTCACCCATTTTGAAAAGACATGGTCAACTGGTGAATTATCTACCCATGTTGTTGTCAGTGCCTTCCACCTTGTGAACCAAGGTCACAGCTTGAGGTCCAGGGCAGAACATACTGACAGCAGTGCCTTCCCCTGAATAGCAACCGAGGCACAATTGACATTGTAGATCGCCTTATGCCTCTCACCCTAAGGCGCTTACATGTAATATCCCTGCTCCAGAGGAAATTGCATTGTGCAAGGCACCCTCAAAATTGCATTGTGCTCCTCTGCTGAGATTGTTATGAATAGGGTAACTTCCCTAGAGCAAGGCATTACCCAACAGAAAGCACCACCAGAAAAAAACAAACACCCACCACTTTTGCAAAAGGAAAATTCCACTTGATAATGTGCCCTCCAAGATACACCTGAAAATTTCTGCTGGTGCTTTTTGTCTGACTTTCTAGACCAAGCCTCACACATAGTATATCAATTGAAAGAGTACTATGAATGAAAGCATGATGGGTGGTTTTCAGTTAGTTTCCTTAACTTGGTGATTACATAAGAGGCGTTCAATAGGTGCCAATATCATCTCATTAGTTTAAATGAATGATAGGGACTTCCAAATTGCAGCAACTGTTTTCTTTCCATCAACTTTTTGATTTTGCAAGAGTGGTGAACTTTTGCAGAGAAAACACAAATTACACTTTAAAACACAATTTCTTCCAAGTTTTTCTTGAAACAATGTTTGCAAAAATCATAAATTTGGCACTTTAAAAACTCATTGGGTTACATGACTTCATTTGTGAAGGGTGTCTCTCTCTCTCTCTCTCTCTCTCTCTCCTTCCTTTAGCTATGATATGGAGGTCAATGTGTGTGATGTATGCAATGCCTGTAAGTATGCAAAAGGCCAAGTTGCATGCCCTCTAGCACAATATTTTTCTAAAGATTTGTTACATGTTAATCCCTTGTTGATTATCACTTAATTTATTTTGTGTTGTTCTTTACGAAAAACTAGTGTCACATGTAATGTTGAACACATATGGTAATAGTGACTGAAGTTTGAAAACTCAACTGGTACACTTTTAAAAACCTAAGTCTAAAATTCAATTTCCATTGAATTTTGACTTTTAAATGATTTTCCATTGACAAAAAGCCACTCAAAATTCACTATCTCTCACACCTGAGGTCTAAAATCTACAAAATCACCTCAATCCAGTCCTAATCATAGAGGACTTTCCAAGAATACCAAGACCCCACCCCAATTTCCCTAAATTTTTAAATTTTGGTTTTATTGAAGTTTCAATGACAAAATAATGTAAAATTCAATAACTCTTGTACAATATGTCTATACAATACAAAACCACCTAGGTGCACCCCTATTCATTGAGGGCTTTCAAATGGTACCAAGAGTACCGCATGGGGGTGTGGGGGGTTGCCCACTTACTCTCAATTTGAGTCAAATGTAAAGTTGGCAAACATGTTAAATATATATTAACTTTCAACTCCTCTCTCTCTCTCTCTCACACACACACACACACAAACACACACACAAATTGAGCACACAAATTGAGCTCTGTAACGGAGCTCTACTCAAACCTCTGGTACAAAATCATTTGCCTGGGTAGGTCGAATGATTTAACCTAACCTACCCACCATGCATATGATCCATTTCATGGACAAAGTCCTTGATGTCTGGTGTAGTACTTCACATTCCCCTACAATTGGTATGTATGTATGTGTCCTCTTTGTAACTGATGTTTGTGACTCTATCAAGAAGTGTAACCTTAGTGACTCTAAACCTGGCCTTGTTGTTGTACCTTGTATGGGCCGGATGAACCAGCAGCACCCCACCAGGGCACCATCCATCCACTGGATGCCCATTATGACTCGGTTGTGGATGAACCTAAACTGAGTTAACTAATTATCCGATTTCACCTTGATAACCCTTTCTCTAATTAGTTTCTTACCTATAGGTAGGTAGGTAGGAAAATAGGTAGTTACTAGGGAAGTAGATGGGGCAAGCAAGGGCTTGTTTTGACTATCTAGCTACTAACAACCTGCTTGCAAGTTCATAGTCAGTAGGTAGTATAATAAAAGCAACCGAGCTAACCAACATCAAAACTTTTGCTCAGAAACTGGAACCTAACAGAAAATTGTTTCCTGCCCGCTCACTACATTTATCCTTCATGATGCCCTGGTGGCCATTGGTTCACTCTGGCCTCTTTTTTGACCTTCCATACTCTGGTTAGGGTGAACTAGCTTCTTCACCTTTGTCCTGGGTTACATTTAACTTGGGAAATTTTTAATTTGGACTCAAGAGGACATGATTTAACCTCAAAATGGTATTTAGGCCCGGTTTTTCATGAGGGCTTGGACCTAAATTGCTCATGGGCCCAAGATTGAATGTTATGACCCAACAATTGGACTCAACAAAGTCATAAATTATATATTTTTTTGAATAGGGCTTAAGTTATATAAACCTTTTTGGTCCAACTATAGTTCCAAAATCTTATCTTATCTCCTTTCTCTTTAATTCATCATTCTCTTTCATACTCCCTATGCAAGAGTTTCAATTTGTGTTTTCTTTTTTGCTCTCACACTTTCTGACACTTTTTTCCTTTGTTCATTTTTTTGAATATTTTGATTTCAACTCACACTTTTTACTTTCATTTTTTTTCAATTTTTATATTTCCTTTCATTCTATCCATTTTTTTCATATTCTTTTTTTTTCAATTCCTTTCTTCTTCTATAGTGTTTCTTCTCACTTTTGAAGTACCCTAACTTTAGACCATGGAAGAAAGAAGGCAAAAAAATCCTTGTGACCCTTGTTTTTTGCACAATCATCAAAGATGTGACTGCAAGCATTTTTTATCCAACAATTATGATGGTTCAAAAACTCATTAAATTTTTAATAAACTTCTTAGGCCCAAGCGAGGAAATTCGGTCTTCATCCCAAAAGCATTCCTTTGATTATCTCAGGCCCAATTTTTTGGCACCTAAAGGTGTGCCACGTAGGATGACATGTCATTCGAATGACTTAGACCCAAAACCCCATGTAAAACCCCTTGGGCCCAATTTTAAGTTCTTAACCAATAGGATTGCTCTATTCCATTTTCAAATTGGACCTAGGCCCTGATATAAACTGGGCATTAGTGTAGGTGCTGGCTCATCTTGGTATGGATCAAGAAGATTGGGAACTTATGTACTATCTATCTTCAAGGACTCTGATGTGTATACCCACATTGAATGAAACTACCATCTGACATTATATAATAGAGACTAGGCCAGAGTGAACTAGTACCTACACTAATACCCTCCCCTTCTTGAGTGAGATCTGTTAATAATTACTATATTCAAGCCAGGAAATGTTAAATTTGGACTCAGAGCCTTTGCCTTAGGATCCGATATTCATAATTCATACCATTTAGAAGCAACTCAAAAAAATGTAGGGTTTTTACTTTTTACCATGAGTGTGGGTGCTTCTGGTTCACTTCAGGCATAGAGAATGTGCTCTAGGGGCGCATTCTGCGTCCTAGCGAGTCACTAGGGCAAGGTTGGTAGCATGAGTCCCAGGTACAAACCGAGGCAGAATATGCCCTTAGGATACATTCCTTCACACAAAGGTAAATAGGTGGGTCATTACTCATTTGTATAATAGGTAGGACAAATTTGTCAGAATGTAGCATAGGTAGGAGGGAAATATCCAGTAGCAGCCAATTCTGCCATTTAAGACAACTTGAAAACCTGCCAAATTTGCAGGATTTGCTACTGAAGGGCATCTGGAAATCAGAACAACTAGTTTTGGTTTTAATCATTATTTTGAAACCCTTCAAAAATCATTGGCCCCTAGCTGAGGCTAGACCCCCCTTTACTTTGACCACCACATGTATGTATATAAAAGTACATTATATATAGATATGCAAGTTGAAAAGTACATATAAGCATAGGTTCATTCAAAATTGCAGAGCATTTGTGCACCTGACATTTGCAATGTGTCAAACTGCCTTCCATGTGGTCTCACTCACTCCACTGGTATACAGTCCAAGGCCAGCTGCTGCATCTTCACCCATTGGCAAATTCCCAGTTGAGGACCACAGTGTGTTTAACTAAACATTGATCGGTCTCATCTTGAGCTCTTCACCTATGGTATCAATACCATCAAGAGCTCATATCATCTTCCAGCCAGGGAGGGGTGGGGAACAATATTGTTCTCTCTACCTGACACTAGGTAATTGGGAAGTTGAAACTATATCATTCACTCCATAAGATTGTAGCAACAGCCATACCCTTAGCTTTAAGCCTTTTGAGCATAAAATCATGCCCAGTTTGCAAATAGCATCATACACTTGAGTAGATAGCTAGCATCAGATTGGAGATGAGCGAGTGTTTGCCCAAGTCCCATTGTAATGAAAGGACCCTTTCAGGGCTTCTTCAAGTCATGCCTGTCAGCCGCTGCCAGAAAAACAAATTTCTCTTAGAAAATCCCTGCAGCCTGTGCACGGCTGAGTTCAATGTAGTTAGACCAGAAATATTCCTTCACCAACATCAATCTATGCTGTGATCTTTTCTCAACCTCAGATCAATCTACAAGTGTTTGATTAAGTAATATACAAGTCTTTTGAATGGCATTCAAACATTTGGATGCTGTGGACACCTAGTGCTCCAAGAATATTCAGCATGCCCATCTAAGATTGTCTAAAATCTGGCCAATTAGAGCACACATAAAGTTGCAAACTCTTGAAGAACCTCAGAAAATAGCTTTCATTGGGCCAGCAATGGAACTCATGGTGTCTCTTGATGTTGCCTACTATGGTGCTTATGCTTGGATATCCTTCCCTATACCTGACTTGTTCCAGAGCAATTCAGAGGTGTCGTTCTCATCCTCTGGAAGCACCTTAGCAGTCCCATTTTCAGCAACAACTAGTGGATCCAAGATATCACTCTCTTTCACAGCCTGCTTCACCCAAACCATGCCCCAAAAATCTCAGCACAGCTGCTTTCAAAATCACTTCCCAATGTGACAACACCACACAGGCAAACTGTTACCAAAAGTAAAGAGGAAAAGCAAACTACTGGTGATAGTTTCCCATGGTCCAGACCTGAGTCCTCACAAATTGCATGCTCACACCTCTGTGAAAAGGAAAAACACAAGGATTATGAGAATCAATGAGTGAGTGACCTGAATAGATACAGTAGAGTTCTCCTGAGCTTTTTGCTGACTTTCCAAAATGCAGGCATGACTATAAAGTGCCATTCCAGACAATGCAATGAGAATCCCACATACGTTTCGCCAACTGAAAGGATTGGCAAGTACAAGGTATCCAAGGGCCAAAATCAGGCATGTCTTCAGATGCCCCAAAACTTGATATGTAACAGCAGATGTCTTTCCAAGCACCAAGAAAGTACTAAAGTTGACTGAAACTGAAATCATACATGACATTACGATGAACATCTGCCATCCACACAGACAATGCCAGTTACTCCACCAGTTCAGGATTAAGCCATTAAGTGCACAATAATGTTGAAAACCTCAGAAATTGACCTGCTCTGGAGTTCAAACCTTATGTAACAAGGTCTCTCTGAAAGAATGTGACAAGGGACACTCACCAAGATATAGGAGTTGTAGTTAAAAGCAAACACATTCCTTTTGGTCAATGCAGCATCCAGAAAAGGCCCTATGATAAACAAGGTCACTGCTTGGTATGGGCAAGACTGATACAGCAGCTGTGTAGATGACACCTTAAAATGCTTTTGGATAGTATTGGTCATCTGAAAAAGTAGCAGTCAAGAAAAAATCCTCCAGAAAAATGAAGTTGGATAAAATAGACATAGTAGCAGATATAATGAAATAGAAAACTTGATATCATCAAGTCACAAGGCCACAACTCAAAGCTACCTGCAATTAAATGTGGGTTCAAATCACCACTAGTGATTGCAGATATAACACATGACAAACCTTGCAAACTGGTCATACAATGTGTGAGAACCTAGAGGCTTGTGAATCCTTCAGGAAAGCCCGGGTGGCTGACCACAATGCCTCTACCTACCTTCAGAAAAAAAAGATAGGACACTTATTGATGCTTGGTCATGAGACCTTAATAACATTTATCTTTAAAGGATACCAGAGAAAGGATACAATTTGTGCCACACATGTAGTCATGATTGCAAATATTGCGATGATTGAGCCCAACACATTAAGTTGTAAGTCAGTGATGGTTGCAATACCCACTCCTACCAGTAGTGTCACAAGTGAGAGCTGAATTCTCTGGCTGCAACAAGACAGTTTCATAAAGCACTGTACTGCACGGACATACACTGAACAATCTGTGGATCAGTGGGGTTCTTATAAATTATTTGACCTTCTAGTGTTGCTAACTATTCTCCAAAGAGCATGAGCCACGTGACAGACCTCACTAAATACTTCCTTGACTATTGTTCTGAAAACTAGTAACCTAAATGAATCTTTCATCTCTTGACTGCTATCCACTTCTACCTTCCATAACATAAACAGTAAAGTTCAGCTATGAAGTCTGCTTACACATTGAAAAAAGTAAACTTTCACATCAGATCCGAACTACCAAAGGCAAACAATTTTAACACAAAGGAAAACATTTGTCCATGGTGCAATTTGAAAGGAGAGCAGATCTTCGCAGCCATCTAATTCCAAGGGTTTGCCAGATTGCAAGACACAACAACCTTTCAAGGATGTTAAGGAATAGGTCATATACAGGACTCAGTTCCCTCCTTGAAAGCTCAAGAATGGTGGGACAATCCTGTTGTCAGCTTGCTTACAAGTTTCAATTTAGAACAGCACAAAAGAGGAGCAGCAAGTGAGTACCTGAACCGTTTGCCAAAGAAAGAAATTTCAAGAAACACTGTGCAGGGAATGATGGCAAGTTTAGACATCTGCAAATTGGTCAGCCAACAGGATTAGCTTTACATTCAGCCATATGCATATCAGTCACAAGTAGGCCCTCAAAGGCAGAGACAACAACCCACATTGATCAATACATAAACCTAGAACTCCAAAAAACAAGGAGAGTACCTGATAGAAACCAACAGAGTTAAAACCCAGGCATAAGTTTAAAAGGCCAATGGAAATGCCATTGAGAATGCCAAAACCCATTACAGTGCGTGAGTCAAATGGCTTTTGTTCAAACAGTTGCATCCACCTTGCAATATGGAGTGAGCAGAAAGTCACTATTAAATGCCAGCTTGTCAATGTTGTAGCTAGATCACAAGAAACAGCAATGGTCAGTTTCCAGCAAGGCTATATTGCACCCAAATCCCAAAATCCTTAAAAAAGGAAGTCTATATCAATACATGAGAGACATGTCATGTAAAGGTACTTTCTAACACACTGCATAGATTGCAGCCCGTCTCCCACTGGTTTCATGGAATCATTGCTCCAGAACAGAGCCTAGTAGCAATACTGAAACAAAACAAATCTGTAATGTCCATTGTTCATTGTTACAGTGCTTGTGGTATTGTAACCCTAATATTTTCTTGTAGCTGCAGAGAACAAGATCAGGACTTGGCAGTAGCAGAGAAGCTTATGGAGGGCTTAAACAAGAAACAACAGCGATTTTCAACATACAAGCTGAACAATAAAAAGCCTTTTACACCATGTAAGCTGACAGAAGGTTGAAAGAGAAAGCTAAAACATCATGAACCGTGGAATGAGGCCAAAACCAAGTGGGAAAAAACCAGAAAAAATCAAGCGATGCTGGTGACAGAACCAAAACACAATGCAAGATGAGAACCCGAGGAATGCCACATTGGAATCACGTGACAAATAAGAAATTGGCAGGAGGACTTTCAGGGAATTGCAAAGCTCCAAACGATTGAAAGGTCAGGGAAAGCAAAATCAGTGATAAGACAGAGAGAGTGAGGAGAATAGAACCAAAAGAAAATCCGAGGTTGCTGATGAGAGCCTTGTTGCAGATGACAATTGCTACCGATGATATCACTGACAGACACAATGCTCCCACAGTTCCCAGTTGACGACCTGAAGCTTCTGCCATGGCTCCGAGTCTTCTGTGTTCCAAATATCGCACCCTCCTCTACTTCTTCTTCTTCTTCTTCTTCTTCTTCTTCCTTCTCCTCTGGAAAACAACTGAAGAAAAAGTGGGGCACCGGCACTGTTTCTTGTTGCAATGTTTCCCAGAACTTGATGCACTGCCTGCAGACAATAATCCGAGAACTTGCTGCAAGGCTAGGAATACAAGTGCAGTGTTAAAGGAAAAAAGCAAAACAAAACAACACAAACGTAGGAAGCAAAGCACTTACAAGAAGAACGCAGGGAAAACAGTTTCCAGTGCAGTGGAGCCTAGTCGGGTCCGACACAGCGGAATTAAATGGGGAAAAAAACACAGAAGAAAGCTGCAAAGAGACGACAGGAAAGGCTGCAAATAATACTCCTCTCGTCAGTCGCAAAGCATACAACATAAACAATGTCGTAAATGCTTCTTCCCCTGCTCACTTCCAATCAGCGTTTTCCTTGGGCTGGGTTTAATAGTATAGCCATATATATATATAATCATCATCATCACATATATCCTATATATTGCTAAAATCATTCTTTTCGATAGCCCAGAATTCGACCAAAATTTAAGAAAATTTGTCACATTTTTATACTTGGTTTTTTTATTTTATTTTGTGATTTATAGGGAATTTGTTTCGCCATTTTTTCGAATAAAAAATAACTAGATTAGTCATAATCTAGATGAAGGCAATTCCTAAGTCAGTCGCCACTTTTAGCAGCACTTTTGTAAAAAATGCTTCAGCTCACTTTGGACAGTCACCATTTAATGTTAGTTAACGCTGGGGATTCTCGCCAGTGGAGCTACTTGAGGAATTTGAATGAAAAAAGAAAAACCCTAATTTCAGGAGGTAGCCAAAAATATAGAAAGGATATTTTTTAAGAAATTAATTTTATATTTAGCTTGTAGTAGCCACAATTGACGAAATCTTGTTGTGGATCATCGCCACTTTGGCTTACGACACAAACTTGACGGAAAAAAACGCGCTGGTTCCGATACAAACGAAAGCGAGAAAACATAAAACTAAAATAATAATGACAATAACGACAACAACAATAAGTTGCAAGGAGACAAAAAAGTGGCAGTGGATCTCAAAGCGCAAGGAAGAAGTAGCAGACATGGTACCACGCTCCACGATGGGCAACGTGGGAAGCAGCAGCAATAACAGCAACGAACAGAAATCGCACTGCAAAATCGGCCATCGCCATCATCAAGCGCAAAACAATTAGGTAGTGCAACTTCTTTGCATTAGGGGGGGCGGGGGGTGTTTTAGGCCCACTGCTTCACCAGAACTTCAATCAACTACAATTCCCAAATTCTTAGTTTGTTTTTGGCCTTGCCTACCAAGAAGGCAAGGATATTGTGTTTAGATTCATTCTAGAGTATAGCAGCTTACTGGATTTTGGTCCCTAGGTAATAATAGGTCTATTTTTATTTGAGGATTTTCTTAAGATGATTATTTTGGCTTGTGTTGAAACTTGAGATTAGTTACAGAGTTATGATATCTTGAAGGGATTTTGGTTTCTTTTTTTAGAGGATTTTTTTGAAGATTATATTTTCGCATGGTGAAATATTTGAGTTTCCATAATCGTTCTTTTGCCTTAAGATACCTTTTAATGTAAATGGCAAGGCCACAGTGTGACACACCGCTTGTTAATTAGAACTGAACTCTATGTGAATGTTGGGTCAAAAAACAGAGGAAGAATAAAAAGGAAAAAGAAGAGAAACTCTTAGGTTTAGGGTTTAGGGTTTACAAGAAGTGGACTCTGTTGCCATAGTACCCAGTACCTACGTTTGGCAACTTCGACACTAATTATATTTTTTTGGAAAATTTGAAATTTTCAAAAGAAAAAAAAAACTAAAAAAACTTGTGAAGGAAAGTATTGAATCTTCAAGATTTTTATTTTTTTTGGAAATGGATTTTTTTTAATTAATTCATTATTCAACAAACATGTGACAAAATTGCCAAGGTAATATTGCATGTGAATTTAAATCGATAGATGTTGGTTGGGTTGAGATGTTTTAGAAGAACCATCAGGTCCAAAATTGACAACTAGTAGATTTTGAATTTAAAATATTTTTAATAACTAAAACTCATTGGTTCCAATGCTAGGTTCAATTTTTTAAAAACTATAGCTTCTTTGGGTTGACACTTCTAAGCTTCTATGAGGCTTGCCAATTATGGGTTTAAGGCAAGGTCAATTTTAAATACCTATCTAGTAGGTACCAACTTACTTACCCACCTAGAAGGTACATACTTACCTACTTTCTAAATATCTATTTCCTATCTACCTACTTATTAGATACTTACTAACTTACTATGTATCTTCCTTTTATCTATTTACATTTTTTTAAAGGTATTTATTTCATATTTATTTGTTTTTTTACATATCTACTAGATACTTATCTAATTAGTTTAAAATATTAATGGGCTGCATTTACCTAGTAGCTAAATAGGTACCTAAAATAATTAATAAGAACCTAGTGTACATATGTAATAGTATGTATTAAGGAGTGGTTGCAACTAGTGTTCGGTGGGTATCAATTTTTTTTTATATTTGTTCGATTTAATTTTCACAAAGTACCTTACAAAAGGTTCGGATTTTCACTTTTAAAATTATTATTATTATTATACATTGAAACAATGTATCAATTTATTTTTTAAAAATTGATTCTCGTAATGTCAATTCTCATAAATTTGGAAACAGTTGATTATCAGTATGCAAATTTAACAAACTGGTTATTATTATTATTTTCAAATTTTAAAATCATAATCAAAATTACAAAAAAATTGTTGATTTTTCTTAAGAATAAAAAAATCCATAAGCAATAGAGTTATCCATAAAGTAAGGAAAACGCAATATTAAAAGTTTGATCATACATAGGGTGAGATTAAAAAAACTTGAAAAAAATACATTAGCATTTGACAAGCGGGGTGAAACTTATAAAACCATCAATTCTTGTGGCAAATTGAATTTCAACCTATATTTCCTTTATCTTGAGTTCCTTTGTTGTTGCTTCATATATTTTCATTTTGGGTCTCAAGCTGAACATGGGGTGACATGTTTAGGTTATGATTGAACTGGTCCATTTTTTATCATAAATTAAATAGGGATAATATGTAACTTGTGACAAAAAATGGTCTAGTTCAATTGCAAGTTAGATAGGGGTAATTGTCTAATCAAATACTAGTCCATCAATATTTTCCATGTGGCAAATGATCTCAATGTGTGTTGATTCAAAGTTATTAAATATTCATTTATTAATTATGGGTAAATAATAACAATATAAATTATTTCAAAAAATTATATTATGATAACATCAGCATGTGCATCATGATTGACGTAAATAATGATGTGTTTGAATGGACATGGATGTGACAATTCACCCAAAAATGACACATCACATCATTTTTTATAACCTTATTTGCCACATGTCAAATTTGCATTGGTGCATGTTGTAGTTGCATCATGTTGTAAATATAGTCATAGGAACACATCCAAATATGTATATACGATTGACATACATGTATTATAAGACAAAACAAATCATTCGTCATTTGCAATTGGTGACCATTGGCAACTTGTCATTTGCTGCTAAATAGTTTTTAAATTGCAACTATCATTTGCAACTAAAAATTAGTAACAAAAACCAATCATGAACGATAGTTTTTTTTGCTAGGGAATTTGATTTTGTTGGCCAAGTATATGATTTGAATCCTCAATGTGTACAAACAAGTTTGGGAAACCAAAAGGGGCGGGGGGGGGTGAACAAGGGACAATTTTTTTTTAACTACAATGGGTTATGGTGCTATTATTATGTACATTAAAAGAAATCTTGAATTATGTAGCAATTCGATTTGCGAAAATTGTAATTAATTGTAATTTACAATTATGTTTTTGCATTTTTACAACTAGTCACCATCCTTTTCAATTTATTATTATCATTGTGACTATGGTGCAACTAATTGCAATTATTAATATTTTTTGGATTTTTCACCTTAAAAAAGGCCTCTATATCAAATTAGTTTCAAAAATAGTTGTAATTTGGTTACCTCTATGTGATGTACCTATACTTTTTTAGGTACATTAAAATGTTTTAGAATATATAATTAGAGTATATTTATAGACCACATTGTATTTAGGGCATGTTAAATATATATTTTACATATATTGTGGGTGGGTTAAGTAGACTAAAAAAATTGGCTATAAACTATATATTATATTTTAAATGTATAACAAGTTTTTGTTTCACCAATGTTTAGACAAATTTTAATTTTGCAATATTTTAAATTTACCAAAGTTTAACCAATTTTCAACTTTGAAAAGTTTTAGTTAACATTTTGTTTAATCAATGTTTAACCAAGTTTTAATTTGGTCAAAGTTTACCCAAGTTATACCAAAATTTTGGTTTGACCAATGTGTAGCCAAATTTTGGCAGCAAGTTAGGTTAATAGGTAATAGGTTAGGATGGGTATTAGTTGGTAGGTAATACTTAAAGTTAACTAGGTTTTATATATATATATATATATATATATATATATATATATTAGGTAGGTAAGTAAGTTGTATTTTTAAGAGAATCTTATTTTAATTTGGGATTAAAAAGTTTATTGTGCCCATCTATTTATATAGTTTGCAACATTAGAATAAAAAATAAAAGATATGGGATAAATTTTTGTAATCACAAATTAATTTGTGACTATAAATTTTATCCCATATTTTTTGTCTTCCATTCCAATCTTGTAAATTATATAAAAAGATTCACTTGAAAAATTGAACCAATAAAAATACTTGACCCTAAAGGTTGAACATAAAATTAAATTTAAAATCCACTTACATGCCTACTTGCTACCTACCGATGTGAATTTAAATTTTTACTTACCTACCTACCCACCTAGCTACATGCCTACCTATTTATAAATGCCAAGTGACATATTTTGATTATGCCAAGTGGAATTTTTTTAATTGTTCCAAATGGTAATTATGTGAGTGATCTAGATTTTGGTTGCAAAAATGGGAATTAGTTACAAATTACATACAAATGGTCAATGGATGAGATTATATATATTGATCATGATACATCATCCATGTGGAATGTGCTAACATCATGATGAATCATCATTTGCAATTAAACGTTGGATGTAATTTCATTTATGCAACTAATGAAATTTTAACTTTGGATTGATTATAATTTATTTATAGTTGCAAATTAACACATTAATACTTTGTTTTCATGGTAGACAATGCTTTCAATTCAATTGAAAGATGAAAATGTGATATTTGTAGGTGGATGATGGATCTTTACCAATCTTTCTCTCTAATCCTAAAACTCAATCTTCCAAGGCACCATTTTATTACTTGAGCTCTTAAAAAACAAATTGTCTTCCTATTACAAAATAGAACCTAAAAAGGTCTAGGTCAAATAACAATGTTAGTAACTCTCATAATCATCAAAGAAACTTGAATGACTTTAAGGACCACATGTACATCATATCTAACATATCATTGTGAAATCAAAGCCCAAGTGAAAAGGAGATATAATCGATCAATGGAAAACAAAAATAACCTTCAATAAAACCCTATGAAAGATACCTTAATTATTTACTATAATTGCAAGAATGTTAACTAAGACTACAATTGTTGTTGTACCTATTACATTAATCCCTTCGTATAGTAGCCATCCTCTACGTATATCTAATGGCAAGCCCCAAAAAAATTTCCAACAACAAACATCATCAACCAACAAAAAGGCAAGAAAGTAATACTTTTTGTATGATTTATAAGATACTAGGATTTTGTGTTCATCCTTCACCAAGTTTGTTGTTGTTTTAAATGCAAGTTAGAGATGATGGAGGTTTTGATGGTCCCACTACAAGGTTTAGAGATAATAAAAAAAACAATAAAATTTGGACACCCGAATGGACAACTAAAAAAACAAAAGTTCACACACCATATGAAAATAATTGGGGAGGGTAAGGTTGGTGTGCAGTTAGGACCACATTTAATACACAAAATCATGGCTTGCAAAAGTGAAAAAACCATTATTTCTTATTAATGAAACAACATGGTTGAAAAAAGAAAAACATGGGTTGGATTTAATTATGGAAATAAAAGAAAAAAATGCATGTGGTTTTATTTTATGGTGCAAGGTTATCAACATTGGTTTTGTCATGTTTGTTCACACACCAATGTAGCCTTATGTCATGTTGATTAAAGGTCAACCTAGGTCAAAATAATAACTTTTCATATAAAGTAAAAAAATTACCTCAATGGCAACCAAAAATTACAATCGCAAATTTTTGAAAAATAAAATAAAATAAAAATAAATTATATATATATCCAACAACTTGAATTTGGTCCTGCCATCTCAATGGCCAGGATTTTTGATCAATTGGTTCACATTTTGGTCATAATCCGACGACTTCAAACTAGTCGTTAGTGTGAAAATATATATTAAAAAAAAAATCTAGAGTGTTAAAAAATGGCCACTTGATTGTGGCCACCATTTCAACAGCCTAAATTTTTTAATTGACTTGTCCACACCTTGATCATAATCCCCTAACCTAAATCTAGTCACTAGTGTGGAAAGAAAACCTAAAAAAAATTAACAAAAAATTTGGATTGTCAAGATAATGGCGACATGATTTTGGGCGCCATTTCAATGGTTTGGATCTTTTAGTCAACCTATCCACATTTCAATTGCAATCCCATGACCAAAATTTGGTTGCTAGTGTGAAAAAAAAACTTAAAAAAAAATTGGACCATTAAAATTTTTGAACTAGATTTCAATCACCATTTAAACAACCAAGATCTTTTGGTTTACCTATCCACACCCCAATTGTAGTTCAATGACCTAAATTTGGTTGTTAGTGTGAAAAAAAACAAAAAAACAATTGAACCGTTAAAAATGGTGATCTAATTTTGGTCACCATTTCAACGGCTAAGATTTCTCAATCAACTAGTCCACACCCAAATTGAGTCAAACAACCTTAATTTGGTTACTTATGAAGAAAAAAAAAAAAAAAAACTTTGGACCGTTAAAATTAGTGACCTGATTTTGGTCACCATCTCAATGACTAGGATTTCTCGATTATCCAGTCAACACACCAATTGTAATTAGGCAACCAAAATCTGGTCACTTGTGCAAAAAAACATTGAATAAAAATATGGACCATTAAAAAATGGTAACCTAATTTCAGTCATTATTTCAATGGCTAGGATTTTTAGTCACAATTGATCCACACCTTAGTGGGTGTCTAGCGATTGAAATTTGGTTGCAAAATGATTTATTGATGAAATATGAATTTTTATAAATAATAATTAAATTTTTAGTAAATAATAAATAAACTTACCTACATAGTAAAAAAAAATTGTTATTTTATTTTTACTATGGGAACATCTGGTCAACATCAATGTTGACTTGACAAACTGGCATGACAACCAATGCAAAAATGGCATGTCGTGTTGGTTTTAATAACCTTGGGATGGTGTAAGATCCAAATGGAAAGGCAAATTGGTCACTATTACTCTTCTTTTTCTTTCTATTGTTGCTTGAAAACACCATTGCAAAACCACCACCAACAACAACAACAAAAACTTGTTAAAATTTCATGAAACTGTTATAATTGTTTCAACTATTATATTTAGGCTAAAATGTCTCCGGAATTATCCAGGGATGACCATATGACCAAAATTGTCCCTAAAATTGTCCAAGGATAACCATGCAAAAGATTATCCAAAATCTCCTATATATCAACTCCTTAATCTTTCATCATTGAAATTAGAATTATTATTGTTTCAATTTAAAAGAAAATTAAAATGGTTATGGTTCTAGTTATACACATAAATGAAACTAAGAATCTAGTTATGGTTCAATTTTTAAAAAAAGAAAAATTAGTTCGAATTTCATTTCAATTTTTAAAATTGGTCTAGTATTGGCATGTTTATAATTAACATGAAGTGGAACATTGTTTTAATCACTGGTTTTAGTCTCTTTTTTTTTTCAAAAATTTCAATTTTGGTTTCCACACATAAACAAAACCAAGAACTTAGTTTTTGGTCTAGTTTTTTAAAAATGAAAAATGGTTTTGATTCTAGTTTTAATTTTCAGATTCAATTTTGGTTTGGTTCATCACATATGATCAGGCATGTGTAAAATAGGCGATCAGAGGCCGCGCCGCCTAAATTACCTAAATGTCTGCCTGCCATTGCGCCTAAATTAACTACCTAAATGTTTGCCCGTCGTCGCACTTAAATTAACTACATAAATGTCCGCTCGCCGTCGCACCTAAATTAACTACTTGAATATCCACCCGTTGTCACGCTTAAATTGACGAGTTGTGTGGTGGTGCAAGAGGGGGCGCGTGTGTGCTTTGGAAAATCGATCTCACATTTGTATCATTCTCTGCAATGTCTGGGAAACGTTCGTCGGGGTATGTTAAGGACAATGACGTCCGT
>Ga0116227_10002311_pt1 | contig 43450 bp, 40 predicted proteins | sample S1TSphgellanicum_FD_89693 | JGI IMG/M metagenome (GOLD analysis project Ga0116227, IMG submission 89693) | Host-associated microbial communities from peat moss isolated from Minnesota, USA - S1T2_Fb - Sphagnum magellanicum MG | ecosystem: Host-associated > Plants > Peat moss > Unclassified... | reverse complement strand
GTATTGACCAAGACTACCTTTTTTTTCTTTTAGCTACTGTCCGTCCCAATTAAGGGGATGGATGAAATGTCCGTCCGGCTTGATGACAGGACGAATTTTGGGGAAGCTTTTTTTCTTTTAGCTACTGTCCGTCGCGAACCAAGTTTAAATAAATTGAGGGACTTCACAGTGGCCGAAGGTCATGGGCACCCACTAGTGAAGCTTTAAACCATTTGGAATATCCACATATGAGTTGAATCCCTCCCATTTAGGGAAAACCCTATTTTACAAAGTTATTCTTGGGGTTGAAATTTAACATAAATGACTTATTGGCATGTGGTTTGGCCATTGTGTAGGTGAATTAGAATCATCTTAAGAAGTTGAAAAATGTGGGGATGCACTAAGAGGCATTCAGGGGTGAAAGTTAGTTTTTGTTGGGATGTTTTTAACCAATTGTCACCAACTAATTCTAGATGGGCATGGATCACATGTTAGTTCTTAAGCAATAAAACAACCTCATTAGTTTGGTTTAGACATGGTTACTTTACCATACTTCACACGTTTTACAACTTTTGGATGTTTCATCCTTCAAGCCATTCAAAATTACATTCAAGAAAGAGAGAGATGGAGCTTAATAAGAAATAATTATAACAAATTAGACAAGGTCACATTGGTTAGGTGGCTAGACAAGGAGTTAAACCAGTGATTATCAAAAAATATATATGAGATCTAGGTTAAAGGTTGCAAGGATTTGGGCATTGAATCCAAAGGCTATCGATGAAAAATTCAACCTTGCAAAAGCATACATAACACAACCTAAGTAGGGAGGAAACAAAACATTCCAATTCATAATCTCAAGAAGAGGAAAATTAACAATGGGGTGAAAAGTTGACAATAGAAAAACTCCTCAACATAATAACTACAACTAATGAATAAGAGATAAAAAAACCTAGTTATTATATGGACATGTTAGATAGCCCTATTGCAACACAAGTGGAAGGACCCAAACATTATTACATTAGTAGTAGACCTAGAAGACCCTTCAATTCAAGAGGAAAGAAGGAATGAAGTCCACTAGGTTTAACACAAGAAGGTATGTTCCTTCACGAGTTATTTTTGTTGCCCCATTTACTTGCAAAACAAATGAAAGGAAAGGAACCATTAGTTGATTACAAAATGTCCCATGTGGTCAATTTTGAAAAGTATGAGATCAAAATCAATGGCCAAGGCAACAACAAATGATATTAAAGAATGAAAATGAAAGGAAAAGAAAGACATGATGTCCAAACGGGTAGTTGAAACCTTAACTATTGTTAAACATGCAATTCAAAAGTCCATTGAAAAATAAGCAACGACAATGTTCATGCAAACATGGGTTTTAATTGCAATTAAGGATACGAGGGATTAATTTCATAACAACTTTGTAGTAAGGCTATGAGTTAGTTCACTAGCTACAGATGTGTCAACCTTGTTGCCATTACACAAACTCAAAGGGCTATTAGAGCAAGAGTAAAGGCAAAAATGCAAGTAGTTAGAAATGTTCTAATTAACCACAAAACTATTTCTATTAAATAAACAATAGAAATAAGGGGGTCGATCAGAATAGGAGATGAACATCATAAGGTGATCTATCACATTAGAAGCAAATGAACATCATGTGGGGTCATCATAAGAAAATGACACAAACATCATTGGGCAAGTGAAATTAAAAGAGGGAAACAACCATCGCTAGGTTTTGCAATAGATGAAAAAAAAAAACGACCATCACCAAGGCTAGTAACAAATGAAAAGAAAGAGATGACCATCCCCAAGAACAACATATGAGAAGGAAATGACCATCACTAGGGGCCTCGACATATGAAAAGAAGGAGACAACCATCACTAGGGGCCCTTAACAAATGAGAAGGAGACAATCATCACTAGGAACAACAAATGAAAAGGAAGAGATGACCATCATTAGGGTCAATAGATTAGAAGAAGGAGTTGGCAGACAATAAATGAGAAGGAGACAACCATCAATAGGAACAATAGATAAGAAAAATGAAAAGACCTTCAAACCAAAAGATCGAAAGGAGACAACCATCACCAAGGTCAAAAGTAGATGAAAAGGATACAAATGTCACCATTGTTAACAAATCAAAAGGAGTCACCATGACCAATAGATTGAAACATTTTTACCACGAAACATTACCTACCATACCATGCCATTTACATTGCAAAATAATGCTTAAGAGGGTAACAACTTGCAAATCAAAAGGAGTTAAACATCACCATGGCCATAGAAGGGGCATGTAATGCTACTTGGTAGTGGATGTTTTAGACCTTGGAAAGGACATTTCATAGCTAGCAACCTAACTAAATATAGCTTAGTTTAAAGTACATAATTTGAATGCAATGACACATTAAATGTTCAGTTGTAGGCCTATCTACCTTACATGTCTATATTGACCAACCTACATAGAGAGTCTTACCATTCCCCTCACATGCTTGCCTACCTACCTAAAGAACTTACTTTTTTTCTCCATGGTTTCTTATTTAAACTTATCTCCCCTTCATTCTACCTACCACCTACCTAAAACAACCTATTTACATTTACTTATCTACCCACTTACTATGTGATACCAACATTGACTAATGAGAATATTGCAAAAACATCATACTAGATTGACCATCCCACTCATCTACCCAACCTTTAAATATATGATGCAAGCTTAAAACAATGAGGTATTACAAGAATATTAGGTAGGTACTATCTTGACCCCTCACCTATTTACCTACTACCCACTAACATGAGCTTACATAAATGTTCTCACCTACCTACTTGATAGCCACTCTTATTGTCTAACAACCGTCAACCAACCCTCATGATGTTAGTAGGAAACAAAGTGTATATATTGCAAAAACTTGTCATCATTCACTAAAGGGGTCCCTTGTGACAAATAAATAACAAACCACAAATGTAGGTATTGCAATGGGTGCACATAGACACCTATGATATTTAGGCGGAATGTGAATATTGCTTGGAATTGGCAACTTTTCAACTATTAAAATACATGCCTTGCCTTTGCTTTTTTACATGTGCATGAAATACAAATACATGTATTCAAATTTTTTAACCAAACAAAAGCAATAGGGATAGTAGGCGATAAATGAAAAAAGATGGATTGAGGGGTAGGGAAATGTTTTTCTTTTACAAATTGTTTTGCAAACAACTTTTTTGATATTAATCAAAAAATTAACTTGTGGAATATTTTCATATGATTTACTACTCTTTCAAAAACACATATGTGGAAAACATGCAACTTTGTTTTGAACTTTTGAAGGGGAGTGAGAAAAACTCAAATTTGAATTCGAAAAACTCAAATTTGAATTCGAAAGTAAGAGTGATACAATCCATTCCACCCATTTTGAGGTTTGAATTCTACAAGGTATGAATTTTTTTTGGTCCTATATTTCAGCATTCCGAGTTTAGCAAAGAATAATGCATAATAATGTTATAAAAAAAATTGCAAACAAAATGAACACAACACTCTTACAATGACACAGGTCCTCCCCCCTATACATTCTTCTTCCTTGTAACATGACATGAAGGTTTACATCACTTTCCATGAGTCCAATATGTGCAAAAACCTCGGATAATAATGCAATTGTCAAATGCAGCATTCTGCATGACATGCTTTCTTCGTCTTCATGACCACCCTTGAGTCCACAGAATTGAGTCCCATGCATACATTACATATTGGCTTCAATTTTTGCAGTTTTGTGAGAGCACCATTTGTTGAGGTAGGTGGACACATGAGTGAGCTAAAGAGGCAAATAAATAAATAAATTTGATGCTGACTACTTTTAACATGGTGGGTAGATCTGTTGTGCAATATTTTTGAGCCACAAAAGTATGAACAACTCGATGAAATTTGGTTGACAGTTGAAGGTTTTATTTGATGCGGATACCAGTACCTTATTAGGGTTTTGACAGTGGAGTTTGTTGTTCTTCAGTCAAGTTTTATTAAGGAGAGGCTGAAGAGAGAATTTATTGTTCAACATTTAGCACTGCTCTCAGTTGTGGTTACGTCTATCAGGTGCCCATCAACATATATGGGAAAGCGAAGAAGATGGCAGAATCACTGTCAAGGAATTTGTAGAAGCACGCTGCAAAGAGGCAACAGGTGGGAACATCAATGTGAAATATCTGGACTGGAGGCCCAGTGATTATGTGGAAGTCTAAAGTGATCCTTGAAAGATCAAGAGGGAGCTCAACTGGGTTGTGGAACACACAGACTTCAAAGAAAGTTTGGTAAATTGCCTGGAAATAGCACACTTGGCACTGAAATAGTTAAACCGTTGCATCTGTCTGATTTGATCAGTACTCTTATTCCACACCCTAATTAATCCAAAGCTCAACATCCATCCCTGATATAACTTACTCAAGGAACTTAGATTGGCTGCAAACTCAAAGGAAACTTTGGGAACCTGCACATGTTATCTCAGTGTGTAGGTGAAACAAAGCTACAATCAATGCTAAAAACCACTGAACCTTGTCAATTTGTTCAAGAGTGAGCTTTCTGATGTGGTGAGAGAGAAATTGCTCTGCGTTCTTTGGTTTGATTCAGTAGATCTAGATAGTAGTGCACAGGGTTGGCACTAGTGTACTGATGACAGGTTTTGCACTTCATTTTTCCAACCCCTTCATAGGAAGAAATGAGTTGATGACATGAATGTACCTGGTTCTTGCAATGGGGTCCATTGACTTGTTAGGAAAAAACTGACACTTTTCTTCTTATGTTGCTCCTTGATACTTCCTCCTGCAATTTGCAGCAAGCAGGAAGTCAACTGATTTTGACTCAAATCAGTTGTTGGGTGTTCTACTATTGAAACAGCTTACTGCTATGTTTATTTGAAGACTTGGGTTGCATGTATTGGAATTGTTTCAGGCTGCTGCACAAGACAAGAGAGCTAACCCTAATCTGGTTATGAGAAGAATGTTGTCATCTTGTCCTTTGTGTTCTGCAAATGCATGTGAAACTTCTCTAGATCTTGATTGTTGCTAATAGATCTCATGCTCAGTTTGCTGCCAGTTGCAAATTGGAGATGTAGAGCTGTCCTCGGTGCAAAGCAAAAGGCATTCTCAGTGCAACAGAAGAAATGACAAGCTCCCAATGAAGCAATTGTCTCCAGGAGCCTCATGACTGCATTCAAGGAAGACCAGTAGCAGAAGTACCTTAGCAGTAAAAGAGCAAGATTACAGCGACTAGCTATGAAGCTGAAGGTTTTTGAAGAAAGCTTGCCTAATTTAGACCAAGAAGCTGACATGTTGTGAGCAATTTTCATAAGAGTACAACTGCATTGATTGTCTCGTTACCATTCAAACTACTTGCTTGTACCCAGTGTTCTGAACATTGAAGCACCGAACTTTTGAAGATGAATACAATTCTACAGCCACAGCACTTGGTCTTCAGTTACAATACCTCATGTCCAAGTGAATCCTTGCCTGGCACTGGTAGAATCTGTTTGTCAAACCGATTGTCTTGCAGAAATTAAAATTGGAAAAAACCAATAAAAGTCTTACTCATGAAGATGAGCACATACCATGCAAGCAATGAACACATTATCACAGAATGTAACGTACTCCAAGGTTTTTTGCTTTGTATTTGAACACACCTCCCCACATGGAAGATTCATTTGTCAGTTGAAGGAACCTTCCACTGATCACATGCAGAACTTCGACCATTTGAATTTAAAAAGCTTTCATGCTTGATGCTGAGGAAGCCCTGCTCCCACTAACCTCCCCTAATTTTTGGGCCTACACCCTCAAGGCTTGACCCTCAAATTAGGGGAGGCCCTGGGGAGCACAGAACACCTAAAAGTCTAATCTGCAAAGCAACCCTCACATCTTATCCCCCAGCAGCAGCGATTACATTGGCCAAAAAATTCACAAACTTGTTAGCAGATTTTAGAACTTTCTCTAAAACCTAGCATTGGCATAACATATGCATCAGCACAAATTCATTGCCACTTCTTCAGAGTATATTATGTTCATGTCAAGGAGAGGGGTTGGGAAACCACCCCCTGATGTGAAATCAAATCACTTAAACCCTAAACCCTAAATCCTATGTATAAGAAGGTCACCAACAGTGGCAGCAGAGACAATCTAAATATAAAAATATATCATATGTTCATGAGTAAATCCGCTACTTGGTACCCAACACAAACTCTGCATAGAGGTTCTTGGCCGCAAACAAAACTGTCATGATCAATGGTCCCATTATAGCACCCTGCATCAATCGTCAAGCACAACCAATACATGTCTAAATCAAGTATTCCTTTGATCATTGGAAAGGTTTCGATGCAAGATATAACATATTATAAGCGGTTGCATTGCCTGAAGCCAAAATGTGTTTTCCAAAAGTTATGAGAGTTTTCAGGGTCAAGACAAAAAAAAAATTGGCAAAATGCCTCGCTCATGACCACTCAAAGGGCAATGATTTTGGAACCAAAAGATGTCCAATTCAGTTGGTATTCTTGAAGAAGGATTCATTGACTTTTGTGAAAACAGTTCTCACCTCAAGAGCTGGATCAAATATGGCCATGCCTCCAGCAATGCTGAGGCCAGTGATGTACTTGTTATGTCCAGGGATCTCCTCATGGATCTTAGCCAAGCCATACTCCATGAGGTACACATGGGTGAGCATGAGTACGAGTGCCATCACATATCGCCCTTCGAGTGCCAACTGTGCACCAGCTGGTACACTTGCAACCCAATTGGGAAAGAGTGGGAGCACTGATTGCACCAATGCAAGGAGCGTAGATGTGTATACAAAGTGAATTTGGAACCACCTGAAAAAGAGCCATGTGAAAGTGGCCTGCAAAAAGGATGAATCAACAAGATCCCTTCCGTCTCAGGGGTTGAATACAGAATTATTTTCTAAGATCTTTTCCTGTTTGAAGGAATATTTGCAAGCAAACCATATGGCAGCTCAAGGCTTCAAGGTGAAGAAGATAAAGCAAGTTGGACAGTTTTGGAGTTGAAATGGAGAAGAGCATCCATGAAGTGTGGCGAGCTAGCTAACCTGGAAAACGGCAGTCTTCAAAGTGGCCAAAAGGACAGAGCTGATGGCATGATCAAGCACAGTTGCACATCGACTGCGTATTGGGTCTGACAGAGGAACCATATTCAGGATCTGGTTCATAACACCACCTGACTCGGATGTGATGAGGTAGTACAGCACAGAGAAGAAGATGACACTCTGTGCAAAGAAATTGATGACACCAGCCGCACCTGATGCTAGTGAGTTCCACAGAAACAACATGAAATAGAAACCCCTGCCCATAAGATTTGTACCACTAACTAAAACTGTTTTCCCAACTTCCGATGACTTTTGTAATGTTTGTTTGGCTTTCTCAAAAAACTCCTCTTGCCCGATCTGAAGGAGTTGTAGAGCAAGACCCATTGCTGCCTCTAACTCTATGTACGCACCACCAAAATCATAGCTTTGGAGTTTGGCCTGTGTACAAAAGTCCAGTCACAAAAAGGTCAGTTTTCATTTCTCTGCAATCAATCAATCATAGGATTGAACTTTGTGAGAAAAATGCTGCACAAAAATTGGGTTTTGTTCTACAACAACAAAAGAGATGATACCTAACAGGACTGTAATCACTGAGCAAGTGTGAAATGTTAGAGGGGGGCTGACCTTGATATCTTGAAGCCTTTCCACAAGTGGATGTGAGGGTATGTCCAATGCTGCAGCTTCTGTCTCATTCTCAGCTCCAATTACTGTCGGCTTGCGTGGTGCTCCTCGCAGGAACTCCTTCCCGACTTCTGCTGCCTCTGTCAGATTGTTCTTTTCCACAAATACATCAACCTGTAAAACCCCAAAATTCATGATACAAAATACATGAGACAAACCAACCATAGCCAAGAAAAAAAAATCATGTTTCCCCACAAAATTCATTGACAAGAGTTTCAATCCCCAGAGACTGCAATGATCATGGGAACCAACAACAAGAATTGAATTCCAGGAAAAACTTGGCATAGAAGAATCCCAACAGATATACCAAACCCTAAAATTAGTAAGGAAACCGCCACTGAAGGAAGGACCTGTTGCATTAAGGTATCATAAGCTTGAACCCAATATGTGTCAATCTGCTGTGAAACATTGTTCTCTTCAATCCACTGTGAGAGTCCAATCTTCTCAGCATAATTGTTAGACTGCACATGGGTCTTCATGATGACGATAGCATCTTTCGTCTCCATGCCAACTTTGTAAGATAGAATTACTGCACCTCCCATAGATCCCATGATCATTGCCAGAATGAGCCAAATTGCCACCACCCTTGGCAAGCTTGCCACTAATGAACGAGTCACTGCCTGGTTCATCCACCTGCATACCAAAACCAAGCGTTCAACCATACATATCTATGAAAAAAAGCAATTGGGTATGCAACAAAGGGAACTACAAAGTGGAAGATACATCAAAGCACACAAGACAAAAAAATTGCCCATAGATTGAGGGTGAGTGGGAAGTCTTTAAACCTTGCAGTGTTGAACAAAGGCTGAATTACAATTGTGGAGAATTTGTTTTGTTTCTCATCAGAACTTGAGCTCAGAATAGGGCACATTTCAAGCAATGCTGGTACTAAACTAGTTGATGCCGCATACAATAATAAGCCAATGAGAGCTGTTGATGCAAGAACCACCGGCCCAAGTAAATCATACCCAATAGTACAAATTGCAAAGGAAAGAAGCCAGAGGAAAATCTTGGCAAACCCAACTTTGTTTGGTGGAGTATCCCGCTTGCTGATCATTCCAAGAACAGCATTGTGCAAGTCAGATGCAGTCCCAACCACAGCTTTGAACATGGCAACAGGAGTTGCCATGATGCTCTGCAATAAACCCTTTTGTAGTGGCTCTTCCCAGAAGCTAACAAGAGCACCCTGGAGTTCTCGGAGCGGCATCGAAATCAAAACTGCCCATTGGATTGGTTCCCAATAATCCCACAACAAAACTCCAATTCCAAACAGAACCGAGATTACAATTGCCAATCCCGCATGTGCCATTGCTATGTACAATGCAAGCTGAACATTTGCAGAAGAATTGAGTCGTTGGAGCGCAGCATTTGCTGCTGCTGTTTTGGATTCACTTGGAATTTTTGCTGTTGATGTCTCTTGAAGAGAACCAACAACAACATCATCATCATCGCTGCCACCCGGTTCTTTGATCACTCCATTTTGTTTTTTGTCATCAATTCTTCCAGTTGAAGCTTCATTTTCTGTCCCTTCCTTTTTAGCTTCTGTCGGTGGTGGTGGTGATGATCGTGGTGATGATCGTATAAGACTAGTGAAGGAGCCTGAGTAATCTGGCAGAACCGGATTACTCCGGGAACGAGGCAATCCTGGAGGACGTTTTGAAATGGGCCGATGATCGGTTTTGCACATTTCCGTCCATGAGAGTGGTCGTGAAAGCTCTAATGGTTTCTCCTGTGCACTGGCCCCCATTCAAAACCCCAGAGGCTGGAACCCTTCTCAAGCCTCAGAGAGACAGAGACCAGAACACAGAGACACAGGGACAGAGAGGAAAGAAGAAAGAAACCAGCCAGAGAGAGCTTCTTCTCCAATCACCAACAGGTGTATTTGGGAAATACCTTGAGATCCTCTGCATGCAAATCAGCTGCCGCAGATTCAGAACTGCAAAATTTCTTCTTTCATACACATCTTAATCTGTCTGAAACTGAAAGAACTACAGCAAAATTCATTGTTCTTCTCTGAGCTCTCATCTCTTTGAAATCGCAAACAAAAGATGGTGAAAGAATACATACCCAAAAACAATCAATCAAGCTGAATGGGACTGAAGAAGAAAAAGCTTACCTTATAGGTGGGATGGATGGATGCCTGCCAGTGCAGCAGCACCCACTTCTCTTTGACAACTGAAGAAGGAGAAGAAGAAGAGAACACACTTTCTTGTACCAAAGATCGTGAAGAAAAAAAAAACCCCACCACCCCCAAACCCAAAACTCCCAAATCTCTGAAAGCAAGCAACAACTTCCAGATCCAATTCAGCTCATGGGTTTTCTTTCTCTTTCAACCCCTGTTTCGATCAAAATTCTCCCATGACAATCGATCTGGAACAAACCCAAAACCCCCCCAAAAAAAAACTAAGGCAAAAAACGCAGCAGCAGCATCTGGCTAACAAGAAGCAAAACTGATGGGATTGTGGATCACTACTGTTTTGGATCAACTCTCGTCAGGTGTTCCTACAAGCTCAAAACCAAATTTTTTAAAAAAAAACTCAAAGAACAGAGAAAAGACCTTGTCTTTGGGGCCGGCCAGCAAGCCAAAGAATTGTCCAGTGTTGTCCCACTGTCGTGTTTTCTTGGATCCAGATTCAAAGCCAAAATCTCCTGCAACAAACAAACAAACACCCAACAAAAGAAAATTGTTGGAGCACCCAAATCTGAAGCTCCAGGAGGCTAAAGAATCATCATCGTCGTCGTCGTCATCATCATCAGAAGAAAAAACTCCGGAGATCCAAAGAACAAAACCCAAAAAGCCCACAATTTCCACACAAACTTGGAAGAAAAGAAAACCAAAACACCACAAATCCACTTTTTTTTTTTTTTTCTTTTTTTCATTTCTGAATGTGGATATCAGTACTAATCTTGATTGGTTCGTGGTAATTTTAACACTAATTAGGTAACTGATCTTCTCTTGCAATGAAAACCTACCACATGGCACACAGAGTAATCTGTTATTATTCAGTAGAAGCTGAGATTAAGGGATAAGCAACTTCACTAATCAGTACAATTAACACTAATCATGATGTTTAATAAATCACTAATCGTTTTCCCTGTAGTCAACCTTGAGCGTTCTGTACTAATTAGAAGCTCATTGGATTAGCAACTTCACTAATCAGCACAATTAATACTAATCATAAGGCTTAATAAGTGGCTAATCACTTTTCATGTAGTCAACTTTTAAGCTAGACTGAACTTTGAAGCTTAAATTATCATGAAGCTGCTTGGATTTACCCAATTCACTAATCAGTAGTAAGTACAATTAACACTACATGAGGGTTAATAACTTATAAAAGTCACTATAGGCACCTCCCTTCAGTCAACCTTAAGCTTCGGTAGAAGCTCTTATCGATGCTTTTTTTCTAAAGTCCAAGTAGTTGCCAATGTGGCTACAAAGCTCATACATAAAATAGCTAAGGTGGCTATTTTTATTTTTTTGAGGTGGAGCCACTTTGGCAAATTTATTGGGTTTAGAGAGGCAATGGTGACAAGTCATCACTTGCAAATGTTTACGGAATGGAGACAATCATAAGAAGTCCAATTGAATAATTTGGTGACATTTATGTGAGGAGGGGAGTGCATTTGGCTACAGAGGAATACTAGTTCCAGTTTTAGATCTAGGAGAACACTAATTTGGCAATTTAGTGGTTGTGATTCCAGTTCTAGATCTATGAGAACACTAATTCCAATTCTGGATTTAAGAGAACAATAATTCAATAGTCCAATTATACATAATTGAATTTTGAAACAGATTAAAATTCCATGTGAATTGAATCACAAAATCTACATTTGAAAGGGACTTCAAAATGCGTGGTAAACAAAAAACATTTATGTTACAAAATTTTCTTACATCTTTATATGGTGTGTAGATGCAAATTTTCAATCCAAAAAATCTTTGCAAAACCTTCCAACTTTCAAGATTTGTTTGTTAGCTACACATTTGCACAATAACGCACCTTGTCGTGCCATTTGGCAATGGCTTGGTCATATGAAAACTTTTGTAAAGTAAAGAATTGTTGACTATAGAAACTAGTGCACAAATCAAGATGTGTGCTCAAACAATTGCACGATTTGTTTTTCATGAAGGCAACAGTGTTAAATGTTCACTCATTTTCAATTGACCCAATAACTTGGACAACAGTAATTTCAATCAACTTTATGTATTTCGAAAGGTTGAGGTTGAGGACAACAAATGTGGAGATTTTACACCAAAGCCTCATAAGGGGATTGAGTTGGTTTTTTTCACGCAATGTTACTTTATAATTATGCAGCATGGTCATCTTGAAATGACTAGAGTGCAAGTCAAGCATGTGAGTTAAAAGCAATGGAAGAACATCTTGGTCCAATCCACCAATCTTACGAGGGTTACAAAAAGTTGTTTTCAATGTGCTAAGGTGAGAAAAATAGTTTCTTCCACAATTGTCGAATCAACAACCCAATATTGTGGGTACACCACACCCAATGTAGTCATGATTTTTTGCTTTAGAAATTGCATGTCTAGCTCTGAGATAAGTCCTTGAGTTTCCCCCTCACACTCTTCCTTGAAATTGTTCACTACCATGCTGAAAGAAACTCTAGTGACAAGCTAAGGAATTATTGCACCTTTAATGCAAGAATTATAAATAGGGTATTTGTGTCTAGAAAAATAAAATGCAAGGTATTTTGCATCCTCTTTGCCATTCAAGTCAGAAAACTATTACATCAACATTGTTATATTTGTCAAGTTTCCAATTGCATTGAAATCATCAAAATCAACATCCTTGAACTTGATAAAAGAATGACAATACAACATGTACAATTCAAGTTGGGCCAACTTGATAGCCTCCACAAGATTGCATACAAAAACATTTCGGCCTTATGCAATCTTGATGAACTTATGGACACACTTAAACAATGGTAACAAACATGGCAACCCCAAAATTAGCTCCATGTCACATAAAACATTCAAGTTTTTGTTGGCAATATCACTTTTTGGACTTTTAATGTGCATCTTCACAGTGATAGGCTAATTCTCAAAATAGATTCTTTTTGAAGGAAAAAACATCAAGATCTAGCGAGTCTTAACATTCTATAAAATCTTGTTGCCCTTGATGTTCAAAAGATCTATAAACTTTTAGAATTTTGTAAACTTTTTCAAACTATGAGGAAAAAAACATACATGTTTTGTAGGATACCTTCTAATTGATGCACTAGAGGGACATTTGACAAGGTGATGATTGCTAGGTTGGTTTGGTGGGCAAAACAATGCACTCTAGTGATAAATGGAGCAACATTATCTTTGAATTGTGTGGTCACACATGTTTGATGGCCTTAGAAGACACTAAACTTGTCACAACCAATGTTCACCAACTTTCAAGCTAGTTTTTTCACCCCTAAACCACCAAAATCTAGCATACATTTAACCATCAAAGAAAAAATGTTATCGAAGGTGGCAGATAAACTTAATGCCTCAACACATAGGAGGATGGGAATGTGCCTCCATTTTTGCACCACATACAAATGGATTGACAACCATTGTGTGTTATTGATCATGGTGACTTCATCAACACTAACTACAATGAATGGGGCATCAACAAATGATACTTTGCTAGCATCCAATAATACATGATGCATGACCTCTACCATCCCTCACCATGATGTGTTAGACCAATGGTTTCTGGAAACACTCTTGACCTTCAAAAGTTGAAATAGATCTTTCAGGTCTTCATAATCTCTCATGGGACATCCATGAATAAGAATGTGAAAAATAGCCACAAACTACATGTATTTTTGTTTATGCTCAGAAAGCACATCTACTTGGAGTTAGTCCAAAATAAATGGGTGGTCATTGGCAATGTAAAAACATTCATTTTGAACATATACAAATTTTTTGTTGAACTAGAATGATCCTGCATCAACACCAAGCATTGACACTTTGGCTTTTTGACGACCTTGGTGTTTCAACAAACTATCAAACTTGGCAACCAGGAACTTTTGTTTCCCTTCAATAGAAGTGCAAACCTTACACTGGACTTGTTGCACTTCACCCTTTTCATCAAACATAGATTTTGCCCATGGTAATTTGGTTGTCCGTGTATTTTGGAATTTCCTAGATCTTTCATACAACTTGCGTTTCTTCCTTTGTTCATCTTTCTTGGCCATCTTTAACTCAATCCCAAAAGTTGAATCAAGATTATACGCAACACACTTAAATCCAAGGTTCAGGGAGGCAAATGATGCAAATTGTGAAGATGATGCACAAATTGTTAATTCATGAGTAAGGTTGCAAACAAGGAAGATCGGGTAGAATTGGAAGTTCTTTGGCATTTCTAAAGGAGCCATAGTCACACTAAAGATTGTAGTTCAACAAGCCTGAAGGCAGAAACCTTAAACTTCAAACTCAAAAAATATATAATGCTATTAAACCTTAAACTACTAAACATCAACAAATTTCAAAGACATGAAAAGCTCACAATAATTTTGGAAAAAGAAAAACTCTTAGCAACTTTGAGGATTGAAAAATCAACAATGAGCATGGAAGAAAACAATACCTATAGGTTGTGAGGTAATTTCATGAATCATAACTTATAAGTTCCAAAGATTAAAATCCATAATCTTTTAAAAGGAATTCAATGGAATTTTTTGGAACAATTCCATGCCCACTATCGATCGATCAATGGCTAGCCCAAGCCTCCACCTTGTGTCTTTCGTAAAATCCATAAAATGACTTTGACTATAGTAGTACAACAAATCTTTGGTTTTTCAAATTCCAATGCAACATTCATGAATCATCAACCTCTGGGCCTCATCTTTGAGAATCCATCTCCCTAAAGTAATTTTGAAAAATCTAATATCATAAAATCCCATCATAATGCATCATGAATCCCTAGAAATTTCTATTACTACTCATTTCTAAACATAGTGTTGATGAATTCTTCTTCCCCTTGCATCGCCATTGCTAGCAATGTACATATAGGACACAAGAAGCAAAGTGGCGAAAAGCTCATGTTGGCAAGGTGCAATGATGACGAATAATGGTTGACGGTGTGATAATGGTAGGCAATTTAGGGTTTTGATTGGGATGTAGGGTCACAATCTAGCCACTTGGTGCCCATTGCATTAGGTGAAAATTTCTAATTTTACCCCCAGATTTTACAAAGGCCATGTTGCACTAACCTATAATTTTTCACCTTTGGTAATTTTTTGCCCAAAAAAAAAAAAGATGGCTCCTATAATCCATTACTACGAAGTTTATTGGAATAGCAACTTTACTAATAAGTGCATTAACACTAATGATGAATGTTAATAAATCATTCTTGAGTCATCACTTGGTCTTTCACTTAGTTATGATTCATAGATGAACAATTTTCATGAAGAGTTTCTAATACCTAGTTTAGAGTCTTCATTTTAGTACCTGTGCCAAATTATGATGTCTTTGAGCATCCCCACCGGTGCTGAGTATGTGACCCTGTAAAAATATTTCTCACATCCAAGTGTAGTTATTTACTTTTTTGCAACCCCACGCACGAAATTGAAACGGTGACTGCAAATAGGTGGGAACTACTAATAGCAAACCACTTGGACCAATCATTGTGACTGGCCAATCAAAACTAGGGAGCAGCAGTCAGATCATATTTATTACACTCTTCTCCAGCAGGTGCATAGCTTTGCTGCGCTCTTTACCAGCCTAAGCAAACTGAGAAAATATCCAGGAGAAAAAAAGCCATTTTCGTGAGCCAAACCAGCATATGTTGACTTTGCTTTCTCTGATTTTAATATGCAAGATCACATTCTGATTCCCCCAGTGGGGATGCTCTTATGACAATCTTTTCCTAACTCTTCATTGTCTGCCTAAATCACTCTATGCTTAATTAATCAGGCCTTGTAATTTGGTAACAATTTTTGCCCTCTCCTGGGTCTAAATTATCTCAGCTATCTTCTCTTTTCTTTTTAAAAAAATTAAAGTGAAGATCTAGACTAATCAAAGTTTGGACTTGTAGTGTAAGTGTTAAATTTGATCTTATCACAAACCCAAATTCAATAATCTTCTTTGTCAATTGCAGCAGAAGTTACTAACCCAAAACCAGAGATATATTTTCCTACAAAAACTCTGCATCCAGGTCTTGAGAAATGCATTTTTAAACATTGGGTATATCCCTAAAAAGGAAAAATACTTGCTTTTCACTTCCATGCTGGACATGAATTTTATTTTAAAAAAAATCTACCGTGGTGACAATGTTCAAGGCAGCCATGTGCAACATATATTTATAGTTATATATCTTTGGAATAAATTTATCTTTCATAAGCTGAACATATGGAATAGATTTGTACACTTTCTACTTTGCAAGTAAACCTGTTTTTTGCCCATTTTTCAGGGCACACAATACTATCCAAACTAAGAAACTCACACAAATAAAAGCAATACACAAAAAGGATTCCTTTCTTCACTCAAGTGTGCATGACTGATCAAATCATGCGCCCCAAAACTCTATGGGAACTCAGACAAAGTCACACAAACAAAACATACATAAAAAAGAATGTTTTCACTCAGTGAACCAGCAAACAAACTTCTGACAAACTCCAAATTATGTGGGTGAGAGAGTCAGGAGACTAACTGAAAACACCTACCCCTTGTCTTCCATACGGGAGAGTGTGTGTGTCAGTAATATGACAACTTGGTCTTTCAAGTGTTGGTGGAGCCCAGCTTCAAACCCAAAATGGCAGGCTTTCTCTGAGCTGTGTTGTTGATCATTAAGCTTTGCTTCCTGCAATGCAGAATAGAATGGGGCCCCAAGACAGCAAGCACAAAAAGAAAAATAGATCATACAAATTAGAAAGTAGCTGAGGAATTTACAGAATATACAGTATTATGTATAATATTACTATAGCGAATCAGCAACGAGAATCCTCAAGCAAATAATAATACCCATCTGTTTGTAGAAAATAGGTAGCAGCTTTGTAGAACTCCTGCATCAAACAATTGCCCATATCATCCACCTGCCAAACCCACAAAAAACATATGTAATCCAGTAGTCTCTGAAATCATATTTTAGAAAACCAAAATTGCTCTGTAGAATCTCAACATGATATACAAATTTTGGTTTTCATGTCATTTTTCCGTGTGAGAGACCAATCTCCAGAGCTATTTATAGTTTTGAAACCCGACAAGACATGTGAGATTGCAGAGAGAAAACTTCACAATAACACTTTTCAGGTACCCGTGTTTCTCATGTCAGTTCCAGCAAAACCCAAAACAACACACATGACAAGAATAAGTGCAATCATAAACAAAATCTAGTGAGTCTCAGTCAGAGAGTATGAAACATTTACCTCAGTCATGAATCACCAGACAAGACACCTTGAAAACTGATCAAAAGAAAATAGTACAGTGTGTTTTCTAACCAAACATATGAAATTTTCTCCTCCCCCAGAGCAAAATTTCCAACTTCCCAGGATATATTTATGTACAATGTACCAAGCTTGTGCATGCTACATGTTCACTTCATATTATGGTCCATCAAGTAGGCACTGGGTAGTAATCTGGTTTTGTGCTCAAGAGTCCTTGCCACCACTAATCTTACAAGCAGAGCACAAAAATCTTGTGTAGAATAAGACTCACTTCTTGTGTAGTCTATGCTACTGTTCAAGTGCAAGAAAGTGTGGGCATGGGAGAAACTACTCACTGGTATGAGGCATCAAGATCTATGAGACCTTAGTAGATGAATTTATCGCTTTATCAATGCTTGATTTCCTTCTCTCAATCCTCTCCCTCACTACTAATTCCTGCCTGTAAGACTTCTGAGGCTGTTCAGATTGTCTCTAAACCCTAAACCCTCATCACCACCTATCTTTTACAGGTCCATATCCACATCTCCACGTAGGCGGCAATCCAGCCATCACATGGTTGTGAGCTAAGGTCTGCCACATTGCTGTTTTGACAATGGAGAACTCCCAAGACCAGACTGCACTCACCACACCAGCGTTTGTGGTAAAACAAGTTGCTGAAAATCCTCTGCAAGTGATCAACAGCCTCCACTTCTGCTGACCCCACATAAGCCGTTACTTACAAAAACCAGGGTTTTCTTGCCTGTATGTGCTTCAACCATGAGAATCTGATTGCTGCTGGAAAGCCTCCCTCCGGAGGGAAACAAGATTATGTCAAGAGAAGGGGAAATGAATCATCTTACCAACATGCTGAAGCCATCCTGTGCACTCATAGCACCAGCATTTTCATGGTCAATTTTTTCAATTCGGTACAGACAGAAGAGAAGAGAAGTGAAGAGAAGCAAAGGGTTTCCATCCCCTGCAATTTGCTTCAACCAGGGAGTGTGCAACCTCCTGCTACACCTTCTTCAGTTTCTGCCATGCTGATCTCTGATTCAATGGAGTATATGTGTGCTCTTCAACTTTTGTTTCTAACCATAAGTTCAACCAATTGTTTCTAGCCAATCAATCATTTAACAAGATCTTTTTTCTCCTTTTCATTAACAATTAGGGTTTGAAGCTCACAAATTTCAATCCTTTGTATTTTGAGCCCAAATTCTACAAACCTTGTTTTTGAGACCTTGTGGAAAAAAGATAACACAATATTTATGTTTGCAATTTTTTTGTTGTTCCTTGCCAACATTCATCCCCCAAACCTTTTTCGAGTCCTCCCCATGCCACTGGTCAATCTAGAAAAGTTTTTTGTTGGAGCAATTCATGCCATACTTTCTATTTTTTATTTGGAAAAACAAAGTAAGGAATAGGATGTGGTGGGTTGAACCTTAGCAAAAAATACATTTTGATGTTATTGAAGGCAATGTTTGGCATTGTACACCAAAAATGCTTGATAGGAAGTACCTTCAATCTTATAGGATGACATTCTTAGCATTTGAGTATTTATTACAAGAGCTGACACCGTTTATTTGTCCATATGCAACTCAATTTATTATAACACCTATCCCTTTCAAAAAAGTTGTGAAAATGGTTTTATATCCATTAGCACATGGAATTTCTCCTAAGAGAATGAATGCATTGTACGGTGTAGGTGCATTTACAATTAGGAAATATATTTACATTGTATGTGATGTTTTGTCTAATGGTGACAAGTTGTTTTCAGTTTATGTTCACACTCCTATTGGAGATCAATTGTTCAACATCATTGAGCAATTTTGTGACATCACAAATCTATAGCACATTTGTGGTGTGATTGATGGTACACACATTCTTTTAAGTGCAAAACCAAATAAGTAAATCACATCTTTTGCTGCAATTTTTTATAGTAGGAACCATTTTCACGGTATGGTGTTTCAAGCTATGTGTGATTGTGATGTTTTTTTTGGAATGCATGCCCTGGTCAACTAGGTGGAGTGGTAGACAAAGGACAATTCAAAATGTCAAGTTTGTACTATTCTCTTTGATCAAGATAGATTTTGCAAAAATCAATTGTAATTATTAAAGGTGTGTAGATTCAACTTTACCTATTTAGGGATGTAGCATATCCTATTCAGCCAAATCTATCGAAAGGTTACAAACCTTGAAACAGTGATATGGTAGACCAAATCCAATTTGATCAATCTATGAACAAAGGTCGTGTTTTGATTGAAAATGCATTTGGAACTTTAAAGAAGTGATGGAGGATTCTCAAAAATTTTAATGCTCATGTTGATCAAGCCCCTATGATTATTTTGGCATGTTGTACCTTGCATAATTTTTGTCAATTGCAAGGTATGCTAGAACTAGTGGTTCGTGATGTTCAAGCATGAGGAGATCTTTTTGTGGCTTTTGTTGGTATGCATATATTAGTTCCACGAGAAGGTGAAAGAGCTAAGGTTATTGGTGAGGAGATGCAATATGCATTATTTAAATCCTAGATACAACATAATCTTAGAGAGTAGATTCACATTTTGTTGTTTTATGTAAAACACGTCATTTAATAAATAAAACTCATGTTTCATACAATAGTTACATTTTGTATGAATATTGTATTCATACAAAGTATAGATGCAAATCTCTTGTTAGTTTTCTTGAACATCAAGAGAATGTCTAACTTTAAGTTTAAGTGCAAAAAATTGTGCCAATTGTAAAATTTGTTTTCTACTTACTTTCCTAGACCTTTCTTCTATTGCAATCATAGATTGCACAATGGACTTTGTAATTTCAATTGCCTCCCTTTGCAATTCAAGCTACAAAGTTTCAATTTTTTTTGAAGATTTAGTTAACTTCTTGAAAGCAAATGCCATCTCACCACTCAATTTATGTTTTTTGTTTCTCATAACTTTGCCAAAAACACTAGGTAAATTTGTTGCACATGTATGACACAATTCAATTGCAATATTATCTCAAATGCCCATGCTAGATGTATCGGTAGAAGTGCCAAATGCAAGAATAGTGGATGGAGGAAATTGTGGAGGAACATTCCCAACTTGACTTAGACCTATATTATCATTTGGTAAACCTTCTTCAATGTTTGGTGCTTGAGAAGATCCAACATGAGCATAATCCTGATCAATTCCATTAAGTGTGCCATCTTCCTTTGTTGTGCCTTCCAAAATTTGGTTCATCCTATTGAACCAAACCCATGAAGTAGTTGCAAAACGTGTAACAACTTCTACTATCTTTTCTTGAAAATATTTCTTCTTTATCTTGTCCCATTTGTCACGACATTGAATTGTTGTCCTTGCACTTTTTGCAGGAATATGTGTCACAAGTTTTTTCCAAATGTCTTCCCAATCCTTGATTCAAAAAGACCCATAGCCAAATGCCAAATATTTCTCCTCATACAAATCCAACAAAGTTGACAAAACATCATTTGACCATTGTACCACCTTCACATCTCTCCCACTTTGTCGAGATAGATTTGGTCAAACTATGGTAGATGCATTTGCAAGTAATGCAAACATTATAGCTTGAGACCCTTGTGAAGGAGAATGGAGAAGAAGACCCATGTAAGAAAAATCCTTTGGAGGTGATTGAGACATGTTGAAAAAAGAATAATTATGTTAAAAAATAAGGACTATGTTCAAGGAAAAATTATGTTTAAGGAAGGACACAATTTTGATTTTGATTTTGATGTTTTGAGGTTGTGGGCATGTGGGTTAGCATTATTATTTTTTGGATTGTGGGTCTTCTATGGTAGTAGTGGTTTTTTTCTTAAAAAAACGATGGGCTGTAACAATTTTTGAATAGGGTAGTTTGGCAAGAAGAAGCTAAACAAAAAAATTGAGCAGAATAGATGTGCAAGCTAGCTTGCACTTTGGCCTTTAAGTGGAGTAGAAGAATGACTGTTAAGGCCATTTTTTGTGGTTGAGTGGATGAAATTGTGTGCATGTGTACATGCCTTCTGCCAAAACCTTCCTCCTCCATTTTCACTAACGACATTCTTGCGAAAGCCTGTAACCTTAACCCTCACCCTAATTCTCAAAATAAAAATAGAATTTTTTTTTTGTAACATTAACCCTAAATCTCAAAAATAGAGATAGAAAAGAAGCTTTGTAACCCTAACCCAAGCTTTTAAAATAGGGAGAAACAAGAAGCTCCATGCTATTTTAGGCCTTGTATGGAATTTTTCTTAGCCCTAAAAACCTTGGAGTTTTTTTTCTTTGGTTTTCTTCAAGAATTTTCTTCTATTTGTTATTTGAAGGACCTTATTAGATGCAATGGCTTGCTCCAAGTGTAGGCTAGTAGTCCCTTTGAAGGATTGTACTAGACCTTTGTAAGGTTTTTTTAAAAGACCCCATTAGGCACAATTGGACCCTATTGGACCTTATTGGATGCAATTACTTGCTCCTAATATAGGAGGTGATAATTTAAATCCTACAGATCTTGCTTATGAATAAAATTATGATGTTAACTTGTTAAACTTTGTTACAACAAAGGGAAACTAAATAGGGAAGGGGAATGGAGAGAAAAGGTTGTGGTTCTATGCTAATTGCTAAGTTTCAAATATTGATAACCAAACACCAAAATGAAAAACCATAACTGAAACCAAATTAGAAACCATGGTCCAACTATCCAAATGTAATATATGCCAATAGTTTGAAATGGGTATTCGGTTCACAAGAGGTGAAAGTTGAAAGGTAAGCAACCCCCTTGTTATTGTTTGACTTTGAGCACCTCTAATGGCAACAATAAAATGGCTTCTATATTTTATATTTTGGATGACATAAATGCCATAATGGTGTGAAAATAGGTTGGTTTGTTTTTATAAATTGGTGCCTAGATAACAAAGGTTTCAAAAGATTAATAAAGCAAAAAATGATTGTTTTTAGTTGGTCAATCACAATGATTGGTCACACATTGATTGTTATTGGTTGACTCACATATAGCATATAAATGCTTTCAATGTATGTTGTTTAATATTTACAATTTATAGGGCATGTTTTTTAATATCTATTTATTTATGGGTGGCGAAGGGATCATTGATAATAAGTTTGGATGTGGTAAATACAATAAACTTTTTTTATAATCACACCCATTTTAGTCACACTTTTATTTGTGTCACATTTTTTGGTAACCATTTGTTTTAGTAAGAAACATTATTCTATTGAGTCACTACCACATTCGTTAGTAGCACAAAACATTTGTAAAACTTTTTTAGTAAATATGATTATAATTGGGGGAAATCTAGTGTAAATATTCAGGTTTTGTAAATTGTAATTTCCTTTAGCAATGTTAGTGTTGCTTTGTGTTCAAATTGTGCAAAGTAACAATAATGAATCAAGTTGAAGAGAAAAGAAAGAGACAACTATTTTTTATTGTAAACAAGCAAAAGATATGTGAGCATGCTAAGAAAGCAAAAAATCTTAATTAAAAAAATCTAATTGACAAGATACCCAAGGAGCTCAAACTCAATGTAGATCATAACATTAAAACAAACAAAAATCACAACCTTCTTCAAGTCTAATAATGCAGAATAGAACTTATAATAAGTCATGTAGGAAATTTAAACAATTTTTGACACCTTTATTCTAACACAAAGGACCATTTTGCAACGTTTTTGCCTATAATCACAATCTTGTGAGGGTTTGTATGGAATGCGACCATACATGCTTGAATCACAATTTGTTAGTGTCACAATAAAAAAAGGTTAGCAAGGGTGTGATTGTAAAGGGGCTTTACTGTACTAGTGCAATTTTAAAAATAATAATAATTGACGATTTCAGTTCTTCAAAAAATTTAAAATCAAAGAACCCCAAATTTTGAGTCTTTGAGAAAATAAATCAGAATTTGAAAATCATCAATTATATGTATTTTAGAAACATAAAAAAATGAGAAATTTTCATGAAAAACTAAAAGTTAAAAAGGCAAGTTTTTGAATTTTTTAAAAAAAAATTGAAACCCAAGGTTATATACCAAAACTATATTTTTGATTTCCCTTCTCCCCACCAAGTAAGTGAGTATATATTTAGGTTGAAACCAATGGGTATCTATAGTTGATTCTAATGACCACACAACATATAGTAAATACTAATATCGTCTCAAATACAATGCATTGCTATAATTGCTTTTACATGGGTGGACGCTTGCAACTTTTGTAATATAATAAAAATTTGTTGCCAAAGGAAAATGATTAAAATAGAAAGTAAGAAGAACCTTTCAAACTTTTTATAGTCCAAATATTGTTAACACAAACATGTAATATTACATAAGCTTATTTGTGCAAATACCTAAACAATTCTATAACAAGGGGTTATTACATGAACCATCACAACATAATTCCAAACTATAGTCATCAAAACCTCAATCCTAAGACCTAAAATACATCCAACCTCCCATATTTATTCCAAACCTTCACATTTCCTTCCAAGAACAAAACCAAGACAAAAACATCCAAGGTGCCACCCCTCCAATTTATATTTCAAATTCATTTGCACACACTAATAACCTTTTTGGAAAATACTTATCTCATTCACACTTGTCATGGTTGTGACATCAATGTACCATATCTCTTTTTAAACCACATTAGAATTATCCCTTCCACAACAAAATTTTGCAACAAAATTCACATGATTTGTGTGTGTGTGTGTGTGTGTGTATATATCTTACATCCCTCTCAAAGCACCCTAGATTTTTAATATGTTTTCTTTTCTGTTTTTCTGGCACAAACGAAAATCTCATTCATTACAAAGAACCCATAACACAATAGAACTTAGCAATGGGGTGTTGCACTAAAGACAACAATTCAATTAATAAATCCTTTCGTGTGCCCGTTACAATGCCATGTAACAAAGCTACCAACTCTAGTGCAAATAACCTAATGTTTTCCTAGAATTCTATCAAAACCTTCAAAATTTTAAATATGTTTTAACAGAGAGAAAATAAAACATTTATTTGATGGGCTCCTTGAATATATGATGATTTATATATTCTAAAGCCACCATCACCCCTAACAATAACATGATATTATGTTAGTGGTAGAAAATGTCAAATTTACCATGCATTTAAACCAATGGTGTTTACTACCACCAAAATTGACACATAGGCCATGTTGGCATCACCACCTTAACATTGATGATAAATATGGTGGCAATTTACCATTAATAATCACCAATTTTTACATAGACACTAATGTTAACTTATGAAAATAAATGAAGTAACTCAATGTTAATTGTATCACCCCTTTTCACTTGTTGATGCCCACCTATTACAATTGTCAACAAAGAAACAAGTCTTCCTATTGTTGTTATTGTTTTTGTGCACACATATCCATGAACCTTTATGAAAAAGAATTCAATCAAGTTTTGGAAGACATGTTTAACAATGTTGAGTTGCACAAAACAAGAACATTGAACACCAAAATCTAAGCACACAATCATGTTGTACACATGATATTTGAAACATGCAACTACTCTATCCAATTACATTATAAAATATTCAATAACATATTCACTTGTATGATTATTATGTATTTTATATAATAATTTTGTTTGATTTTTGGAACTTGAAACAATCATTTTATCGACATCTATTGATGATGGTAACCAATAAAAATTATTTGTAGTACAAAAGGATAGAAAAAAAGGAAAAAGTCATATGGTGGATTCGTGTGATGTCCAATGGTTTGAATAAAAAAACCCCAACAACCAAATTGTAGGGACCTTGAAGAAGTCATGTCTATTGTTCATATTTGTAGTCTTGATAATATATAAACCCTAAAACAATTTTGAGTGTATAATGAATATATGGAAAAACAAATTATCGTAATCATGGCTAAAGGACATTCTACACACTAGTGCAATGGTCCCATGTGCAAGGACAAGTGAGGAGCATTCTATAAGGACTTTAAATGCATTCGTGATTACTCAATCCAAACTAGGCATGGTGAGAACTATTAGGACCTAACACCACATGATAAGGTGTGTAATTCAATGTCCCTTAACACTTTAATCACAAAATTTACAAAATTTGATCAAGGCACTCATGGGATAAAAATCAAATTTCACACCAATTCATGCACATGAACTTATGAACAAAAAAAATCATGTTTACAACCCATTGGTAGAATCTCGAGACACAAATGATGACGTTATGTATTTTATAAAAGAACAATACATTGAATCAAGTTTTCAATTTATGTGTCATGCCTACAACTCTAGAACGAGATCAAAAGATGTCTGGGGAGATTACATGGCTACTAGACTTGTACATGCATGACCAAAAAAAAAGTTCTTGCAATGAGACAAAAAGTTAAACCCTTCAAAACAAAACATTTACACCAATGGCTCCACTAACAAATTGTTCACAACAAATCTCATGGTAACACCTCCAATTGCAAATCCTTATCTAGTTCCAATTACAACAACAAAAGTGCCAACAACTTCAAAACTTTTTAGAAAGGAATTTCAAACCATCCAAATTCATCTTGATACATAATAGCTATCATTGAATAATTACAATAAAAAAGGCTAAAGACCCAAAAAAAAAAAAAAACTATTTGATTTTGCAGCATTTATATGAGATTTCACTAATGATTGAAGTAATTTGCAAAACTTCATTTTGAAATTAAAAAATTAAGGCACTTAAATCCTCACAATTTTGCATGAGACTCTTGAATTGTTGTTTGTTGATTTTTTGTTACATTCTTGGCAACTCTTAATTTTTTTGTTCAATGATTCTTAGCAAGCTTTGGATGTCAAATTCTGCTTCATGGTCTTGAAGGAGATTTTTAAATAAATAACAACGTACGAAAACATCAAGTACTATAATTATGTCAAGTTCAATCTTTATGAACAACTTTCAAAATATATGCTTCAAAACTTTCCAAAAAAAGTCCTCCCTTGTGTTTTATGTTAAGAAACTAAAGAATTGTATGATTACCTCCTTTAAATGGCATCATTGGCCAATATATGCATGGATACCCCTTGTTTTTAAGGAGATAGGGAAATAATTCATGGAGTTGAACTTTCCTATATAGATAATCACAAAATGCATGAATCATTCAAACACCTTAGAATGTCAACAAACATATGTTTTTCTTTTGTCAATTTCTTTGTCGATGTTTTTTACTTAAGCCATATATTTATTGTTTTCAAAAGAATGGGTGACAACTATAAAATATTAATTTCTTTCAATCACAACCTTTTAATAAAAACATCTTTCAATTGTCTAGATTCTAACCTTCAACCAAAGTAATTTTTGTCATAATTTTAAATATGTAATGAAAACATTGCAAAGGGATATGAAACGTAAGGTTCCAAGGATACTTTTCCAAAGGAACAATACAAGCTACCTATATGTAACATGGTCATCAAAAAGAAAAAAATATACATTTAAAAAAAGAAATGCAATAGTGGCGTAACCATCAATCTTTTTATGGTTAACGCACTACTAGTTTGGCAATAATGGATTCAAGTCTTAAAGACTAACAAAATAAAGAAACATGACAAGAGTTCAATGGTACTGGAAAAAATACAATTCTTGTTGTTGAACTTTGTCTATATAAATATTTTTGATAATGGCCTTCAAAGCCAACCCCATTTTTTCCTTTCAATTCAAGTAACTCAAAAAAGAAGTATTCTTGATTAAAATATTTTCAAAAGACTATGTAAGAGTTTTAAATGGGATTATTGCATAACAAAATTTAAATTTTATTTTTTTGTTTACTTATTAAGTATGGCTCAAAAACCTTTTGAAACTTTCCAAGTTCAAAGAGTATTCCCAAAATACTTTAAAAATTGATCCCTACAATATGTTCTTATTTGTTTTATAGTAAAAATTGACCATGTAAAAAATCAATAATTTTTTAAAGGTACATTCCAATGTTGGCCTACTATTGGATTTTTAACATACGCAACTAGTTAGGTATCATATTTTTTTGAAATTTATATGCTATGGTAGTACTAGTATTAGGGCAAAACTTTGAAAATTCATATGAGTTGGTATTGATCTATTTGGGGTTCAAGGATTATACATAACGGTCTAAGTAGGTAAGTAAATATGTCATATTTTGATATTAGAGAGGTACACAATATGAGTATGAATATATCATGTAAATGTTATCTCAACAACATCTATGCACAATGATTCATTGGCCCCAATTGAAATAACTTGGATTGAGCCTTGTGGTCTTCATACATTCAACTTGAAAAAAAAAGCAAGCACTTGAAATGTAAAACTTAAGCAATTGAAATTGAGCCTTGTGATTCTCATACATTTAACATGAAAAAAATTAAGCGCTTGAAATATATTCAAATTTGAATCAATTCAAATTGACAAATGTGATCTTCATACATTTAATTTGAAAAACAAATGAACATTTGAAAAGTGACGTATCATCTAAATCAATTAAGATGACTAGGTTTTGATATTCATAGATAAAACATGAATCATCATATTTGAGCAACTCAAACTAAGCCTTGTGGTCCTCATACATTCAACTTGAAACAAAAGTGAATATTTGAAGTATCATTTTTGAGCAACTCAAATTAAGTGTTGTGATCTTCATAGATTCAACTTAAAAAAAAAAGAGCGTGCTTGAAATATCAAACCTAAATCAACTTAGATTGAACCTTCTAATCCTCATACATTTAATTTGATAAAAAAATGAACACTTGAAGTATTCCTCAATCAACTCAAACTAAAATATTTTGATCTTCATATATTCAACTTGGATATTTTGGAAAAAATAACACTTGACGCATTTGAGTTGACAAAAACTAGTTTGATTTCACAAAAAAAAATGTTTGGTTTTTAAGATCCAAGCTTGAATCAACTCAAACCTAAAACTACAGTTATGTTGAACTTGAAGAAAATGTGTAGCTTTGCAATACTTGAAGAAATATCCACCACCAAACTAGAACTTGCATTCATAAACAAACAATCATGAGTTGCATGACTGAAACAATAATTATTTCCAAGGAAATTTTAAGGTTATTGTAGAAATGACAATAAATTTGAATGCAATTACATGGGTAAAAGATTTAATCCATTTCAAAATAATCTTGCTCCCACAACTGCTTATCATGTTTAGTGGGCAACACATCTTCCTCAATGAAAGGACAATTTGTGCATACATCATCAGGTAAGGTTTTGTAAACTATGACCAAAACATCCAAGTTATCAAACCCTAATTGACAATGCCTTAAGATAATTAACACACTAGCATTGGCAAAAATGTGTTCAATTTCAATATGATTATTCAAGATTTTGAAATTTTGTCTTGTTAAAAACTCAACATTAGGGAATTGATATTCATGTTTCTTCCACTAAAAAAAGGACATTTCATATTCTTTTATGATACAATAATTACCAAAATAAGGAGAAATTAAATTTCAAACACATTTTCATTGATTTTTTTAGTGCCTATAGAAACACCAAACAAGGATTCATTTGCAACAAGTGGTTATGAAGGAGGTGTCTTTTGCGTGATTAGGGTTAAGGAACTTGAACACCACAACCAACATGGGAGTTAAAACTTGTGTCTACCATATTCATCTGATACATTTTGAACTTGAATTTTGTCTTTCTCAATTAAGTTTATCATGCATATCAAGTTTTTGAAATTAAGGTCCAACATGAATGTTAATATGTGTTGGGTCATTAATGCATCAAATGTAACACAAAATAAAATGGTAATAAAACATAAAATACCTTGATAACCATCTCAACATCCATAATTTTAAGGTTTGAACCAAACTCCCCATAAATCATAGGCAAAACAATAGTTGTTCAAGAATTATACTCAACTTGAAACTTCAAACAAATGGAAATTGTAGCAGGTAGGGTGTTAAACAACAACTAATATCCCATGGTTTGATTAACAATGCAATTTTTAATTACAAGTTTCAAAATGTTAGTCATTATTTGAACAGTAGCCCAAGTTGGTTAAAGGGCACCTGAGCTTACAAATTTAAAATGACTATCGATTGTAACAAATTGTGATCATGCGCACATACTTTATCTCTTGGAAAAACATGACTTTTGATGAGAATTTTTTTTTAACATGCATCTTTAATTTCCGTGAAAGTAAATTCACTTCAATACATGCAACTTCCCACTATTGCCACCCTCTTCTTAATTTTTTAGTGGATGTGATCATCTTTTGAAAGGAAAACTAGGTTTAAAATATTGTCAAGGAGACTTCCTTCATGCTTTGACAAATTGGATCCTCATTCATGGCATATTGGCATAATTTGAATGTCACATGTTTAAAACACATTTAAATAAGGTTTTTTCAAATAAACACTAGAAGAAAAATTTGCATTGTCATTTGCAATCAATTTTGTAACTATAAAATGTTGTTTACATCTAAAAAATGTTGTTTGTAACTAAAGAATGTCATTTTGCAACTATTGATGAACTATTATTGTCATTTGTAACTAAAAGTAACTATAAATGAAAATTTTTAGTTGCAAAAATTGATTGCAAATGATATTTTTTCTTCTAAAGGAAACACATTACATGAAACAACAGGCTGTTTCGTTATGTATGGCAATTGAAAATGGATTCAGTCACCACAAAATTGGCAAATGAAAATGAATTTTGTCACCATAGGATTGGTGATTTAAAGTTTTCGCTTGCCAACTTTTGGTCACCAACTTTCAATCATCATAGTTAACAATTAAAAATTTTCGATCGCCATATTTTGGTCACCGCAATTAACAATCAAATTTTTTTTGTTTCCTTGAAAAACATTTCGAGAGTTGCCCGAAAGTTTTTTGTTGTTCAATCAAAATTGGCCATTGATCTAACAATTGACAAAAATATGGTTGTTGCACAATTTTTTTTAGGCAATGCTAGACAAATTCGGTTGCCAAATTTTGGTCACCAACCTAGGCTACTCAAAACTTTCGATCACTTGCTATGGCAATTGAAAATGGCTACCAATTTTTTTTGGTTTGCCCCAATTTTTTTAGTCATTTGATCAAAAGTGGCCATTGATCCAACAACTATAAAAAAATTTGGTTGTTGCCAAAATGTTTTTGGGCAATGCTTAAAAAACTCGATTGCCAAATTTTAGCCATTAACTTAGGCATTTAAAACTTTTGAGTTGTTAATTATGACAACTGAAAATGGTGACCAAAGTTTTTTGGTTTGCCCAAATTTTTTTGGGGGTTACCCAATTTTTAAAGTTGTTCGAAAAAAATTGGCCATTGATCCAACAACTGAAAAAACTTAGTCGTTGCCCAAATTTTTGAGGGCAATGCCTGAAAAATTTGGTTGATGATGACAAAATTTGGAAAAAGGGGCATGTAATATGTTTTTGGAAAGTTTTCATTGAGCTTTACATGATACAACCAAAGTCAACTGAAACTAGAGGGTGATTGGAAAAGTGTTTTGGTCACTTTACGTATGGTAACCAAAACTAGGTTTCAATCACCGTCTGAGTTAGCTTCATTGTTGGATAACAATCAAAATTTTTCGAATGCCAACAATTGAATTGGGAGAAAAGGAAGCATGTAATATGTTTTTGGAAAGCTATTGTGTAGTTTTATGTGTGGCGACCACAACTTTGGTCGTGAATGAGAAAACAATGTATTGGTGGGTGACTGGAAAAGTGTTTTAGTCGTTTTACATATGGTGATTGAAAATGGGTTTCAATCGCCATCCCAATTGATTTGATCGTTGGATGACAATAATTATTTTTCAATCACTGATGATTAAATTTGGAAAAAAAAGACATGCAATATATTTTTGGAAAGCTTTCATCAAACTTTATAAGTGATGACAATAGGCACTAATTGAGTCCATGGAAGTAATTTGATTTATGAGTAGAATGAAAACAAAGCAATTGTAATGAAACCATTGGTAGGGTCATGATTAAAAAAATTCAAAATAACAAAGTTATGTGTAGTTAAAATGTGGCATGGTAAAATTGACTAATGCAGTTCACAAAAGAAAATTTATGCAAGTTTGATAGGTGGTTCTCATTAGGCGAAGTCTTTAGCCAAACATAATAAACTCCCCTTTGGGTGTGGCTCATCTCAAAACCGAGTTTTAATCGTGTGGATGATCCTAACCTAAAAGGCATGCAAGTTTTGATACTTATGATATGTGTGGTGTGTGAATGGCACATGTGCTATGTGTGAGACATTAGTTTTAATAATTCATCTATGTATTAATATAGTTTTAATTTAAAATTAACCCTCGTAGGTCCAAACCCTTTTGTGCTATAAGCCTAGGTACTACATTCTATGGAAAAATCATAATAATTAAAATGAAGCTTTTTCCCCTATCCACATATACTCTATGGAAATTTGTTTTTGGCTTTAAAAAACACATTTCAGATCTAGTCCTTTTACTATAGGTGAGGCTGCGGAAACAACAATTAACATTTGTATGAGATGTGATAAACATGGGTATGGGCTTGAATAGAGGGTGTAATGGAGTCTTGCTATATTTTTGAAGTTCCCGTCAAGTTCCCAATGGGTTCTAAACATGTTTCTCATGTTTCTAATGTGTTCCCCAACATGTTCCCAATGGTACTTTACTTTGTCATGTATGTTTTACCAATATGTTGTTCTCTTGAACATATATAGGTAGGTGTGGTTTATATTAGGATTTATATGTCTCTATGTTTGGAGTGCATATTTACATATTGGGGAGTCTCCAAAGTTTCAGAATTTTTTTTTGTGATGGGCCAATCAAAGAGGCCCATGCTAAAAAAACAATTTTGAACTTGGATAGGTTTAGACCTCTAACTAATTTACATGAATACACACTCCATCCTACCATCAACCACTATAAGATCTATCTATCATACTTTGTTTTGTTTGTCATGTTGAGATCTCCCAAACCACGTTTCATCATGCGACACTTTTAGTATCGTTAGAAAGCTCTCGATGAGTAGAGGGTGCATTGACTTGGTTTGAGACTATTTGAAGCTATGGTGTGGAAGCTATTGATTGTTGAACCATTTTTTCAATGAAAATTGAATAAAAATTGAAACTGAAAACTGTATTGGAATTTGGGGGAGTTCTTGATGTTGTTGGTAAGCCTTTGGTGAGTCAGATTTTATTTCACAATTTTCAGAGCTAAGGGGTGGAATATAATGATTTTTGAGTGATTTTTTTTTGCTGGAAATTCAAACAAATTGCAAAAAATTGGGTTTGGAAGGAAAAATGAGTTGAGCCCTCAATGTCTTCACATTGCTGAATTTAGCAATTTTCAATTCTGAAAAAGTGAAAAATTGAAGAATGCGTTCACACTCAGGCCAACAGGACAGGCTACACTTAGTATATGTGGAAACAGTACCTATGCTACAACAAGTCAGTCCGGGTCACCCACTGTTTCAGCGGGGGCAGGCTGCGATCCTCCTGCGCCCCCCACGCTCCCACACCCGGTTGCTGAAAAACGTGGGGTGATGATTCAATGGGTGACCCGATAAAATACAGGGCCCAGAGAACGACGAATTTTTGCACGGCGTCTTTTTTCCTCCTCGCGCTCGCTCGCTCGCTCGTTTGGAAGTTTGTGCGCAGGATTTTGCATCGTGGATTCCTTAATTAATCTCTTGAATCTTCTGTCTCGGCGCTGTTTTTCAGGGATCATCAGTAACAAGAGCGAGTCGCTGAATCCGAGGATGTGTGGAAGAACTTCTGAGGTGAAGCGTAGAGGAAGAACTTGGACAAAAACCGTCGTCATAAGAAGCTCCTGGTATTGAAAAGCTTGTTGATTGGGTTTTCTTTGGTTTTGGTCTCGTTTCTATGCATTGCTCGGGAACTTTTGAGGAGGGAGAGGCCGGGCTTTGTACCGTCGTGCTGGTGTTGAAGTCGTAGAGGCGAAAGGAGTGCTGTCTGTAGACGGATTCATGGTAATGAGAGCGGTAATGAGGTGCAAAATGCAGGAGTCTTGTTGAGATTTCATGCTCTTGTTCTTTTGAAGGTTTGAGAGGTCGCATTTCAGTGCAATGCTTGCGATTGCGCATTGCCGCTCTCAGCGGTGCAGGGATCTGATCATCAAAGGAGCTGAGTGAAGGAGAAGAAGAGGAAGAAGCGGGGGTTCGTTGAACTTCCTTCACAAGGAAGCTCAACATGCTGTTGTTTGTTCTTGGATCGTCTCTGCTTGTTCTTGTGCGTCCAAGCTCTCCGCAAGAAGTCCTTTCCTGTGTCCAAGAGCTGCATTAGCAGCAGATGGTAGGGTTTGATGCAGTCATCGTACTGTCGGTGAGCAAGAATGGAAGTCGAGGTGGACTGACGAAGAGGACAAGTTGCGGTGGATTTGGTTGAAGATTGCACAATTCAGTGTTGCATCTAGCGGATTTCAGGTGTAGAATCAGGGGCTTGGGAAAAGAAGCTTGATGAGAGAGAGCAACGAGAGAGATGCAATCATGACAAAACGAGACTACTACATGTTTGCAGATGACTACTACCAGAGGCTTGCAGAGGGCTCAGATATGTCAGTTGAGAGCACTGGAAGCATACCAATGAGTATGAGCAATGGTGGCAACTTGGTCATCATTTCCTCCCTGGCAGACAGCAGTATGGGATCAAACAACTCTGTGCAAACAAGACTCATTGATGATCTTCACTTCTGAACAGCCACTCACAATACCTCTGTAGTTTCACATAGTGTTTGTGTTGCAGGGTGTTGCTCCTCCTCATACTTTAGGGAAAGACATGCTTGCTGCAGCTCTTATGGATAAGAGGTTAGCAGTGATTGCTCTCATTTCTCTCTGCTGATTTTCTTGTCAAGCATAGCACAGATCTAAGTCTTACTACTGCAGTAAGGGTACAGTTGAAGGGTAATGCCCCTTGTTGCTTTCACAGCTTATCCCTTTCTTTCCTTTCTGATTGGTACAAACTGGCATGGAGTTCAAGCAGCCAAGGCCAGAGGGGAAATGTTGTTTCTAGCTTCCTTCAAGGCTCTGGAATTGATTCCAAATAGTTGGCAGTGGTGATGGGTTTTACTCACTGTGGGCTTTCAGGTAACCTTGGACAGGATACTGAGCCTGACATTTTGCAATTGAGGGTTGGATGCTGGTCGTGCATGACAACATGACTCCTAAGATGATAGTGACTGTCTGCAACAGGTACCCCACAGAGGTCTTGGAAGGCTATGATGACTGGACAACATGATTTGCAGCAGTTGAACATGGGCCAAGCTTTTGCACAGGGGGCATTGGGGCGCCTGTACAGGAGAACCTACAATGGAGATGAAGTGGCTGTGAAGATCTTGGAGAGACCAGAGAACAACATAGAGAAAGAAATGATGATGGAGTCAGCATTTGCCAAAGAAGTAATGATGCTTGCAACTGTGAAGCATCAGAATGTTGTACACTTTGTTGGGGCATGTTGGAAACCTCTTGTCTGGTGCATTGTAACTGAGTATGCAAAGAGTGGATCAGTGAGGTCATTTCTCTGTAGACGGCAGTCATGGGCTGTCCCCCTCAAGTTTGCTGTAAAACAAGCCCTGGACATTGCCAGGGGCATGGAGTACTTGCATAGCTTGGATATAATTCACAGAGGTCTCGAGTCTGACAACCTACTCATCGCCACTGACAAGTCCATCAAAATTGCTAACTGCAAGGATCGAGGTACAGGTTGAGGGAATGACTCCAGAAACAGGGACTTACTGATGGACGGTTCCGTGAGACTCTGACCTCATCCTCTAGTTAGTATATGCCTTGTTTCTGTTCTCTGTAGTAACTGGTAATGTGTGCAGAGAGTCATCATGGTTGTACCTGGTCACTGTTTGATGCTTCCATTGAGTGGAGAAACACCAATGTATTGCCCAGAAATGGCATAGCACTGGTGGGAATCCAAATACATTAGTGTCTGATTGGTTTTTTACTATCAACAGGGGCCTAATCTGAGTCTTGAATGGAGCAATTTACTGATTCAGGGTGGGGTGGTGGGAGCAGGGAGATGATTCAGGATAGATCCTACAACCACAAAGTGGACATCTACAGCTTTGGCATTGTATTATGGGAGCTGATTCCTGGCTCATAACTCTTCCAGAACATGACAGTAGTCCAGGCAGTGTCCGACCCCCCAGTCCCAGCTGCCTGTCCTCCAGCATTGGCAGAAATTATGTTGCGGATGCTCATCCCAGCTTTATTCTAGTGGTCAAATTGCCTGAGCCAGCACGGGAGGAAATAATGACCACAGTATGTAGTGCCACATTCCAAGGATGTGGGTGTTTGGCATGGGCTCTCTGATGAGTGATTGAGAAAAGAGCATGGAAACAGCTTGAGGAAAATTGGGGTTCTGGATTTGTACATTGTACTATTCCAATCAGTAGGATTTTTGGGTGGCCCCCTTGTGCTATCTCATGCATAGTAATAACATCCATGGATGCAGGCACCCTTTGAAAACAAGGGATTATTGCTGGAATTTATTGGTTTCTTGTAGATGTAAAATAAGAGACTTTGTTTCTTCATTCTCTGCCAAGATTGGAAAAGACTTTTCATTTTTTGCTAGGGGTGAAGATTAGATGCGCTTTAGGCTCCCCAGAGATGAAAGTTCATTAGTTTTCCAGTTGCTTAAAACACATTCTTGTCATTGTACTTCACCTTCTGTTAAACATCAGATTGCAAAGCGCATTTCCACAGATGATAGAGCTCTGCCACAATGCCTGCTGAGCAGTGATCTGTCTCTTGTTGCAAATGCCATGTTGTGGGCAGGCATCAGTATTTGAATACTCTCTCTGAATGCACAAGCAGAATGTTTTCAATCTTCATTCTTGCCAAACGATGTTCTTTACCAGGAATAAGTGACACTAGCTGGGGTTCTGAGTTCTGACAAATGGACATTGACATGGGCGAGCAGCATACAAAACACATCCCAAGCCATACCCCTAGTGTCACCACATGGACTTTGTGCAACAACTCGTCGTGGTGCAAAACTTTCAGAAGCTTCAAAGCTTCGCATATGCAAATTATGAGCTTTCTATTCACAAGTTTTCAAAGCTGGAGAGAGAGGTGCCAAGAGGGTCAGAAATCTCGTGTGTGGAATACAAGAGGATTCATTGCAATCTTATGAATGCTATCCTTTGATTTTGTCTGTCATCACTTCCCCATCGCACTGTCTGCCTCCTATCCAAGAAAACTGGCACTGCCTTGTTCTGGTACTTACAGAAAATGTGAAACCCTAGAGAAGCATGTAGGACACTAGTCAACCTCCAGTACTGCAACTAGAAATAAAGAAGGGCTGGTTGGAAGGTCCAGAAGAAGAGCTTTAATGTATGCGACTGCTCATAGACTTTGCCATGTAGGGAGTTGCACTCTCTCTTCCAGACAATTCAGCACGTCGCAACTCATTCTGTTGCAAGACGAGTAACTGAAAACTGTGGCCATTGTCCCCCTGAAAAGAACAAAAACAAAAACCATGCGCAAAGCAGAACGTAATAACCAAAGACACATACAGAGATGGAGATGCAAAAAGAAAAGACTCCATTTCGGTTTCAGAAAACGAAATGAGTTACCAAAGAGCGTGAAAATAAGTCGCGCAGACACAAGTAAAGACACATACAAGAAAGAAGTATATTGCGGCGCCGTCAAGCGACTTTCAACTACAAATCTGAAACTTTGCAAACACAAAAAGAAACCTTGGAAGAAAAACAAGATGCAATGTTTCCCATAAAAAAATTGCAATAGACAACGAATCTTCAACCAAACAAACTTCGGCGTACAGATTAAGCTCAAATTTTTTTCCAAATCTTACCACCATCAGAGACCGCCGTTGATTCAATCAGTCCCAAGAACAAGCTGCTGCTATGTATATGAGAGGAGATTCAGCGTGCTTGTGGAGCGCCAGTCCTTTCCAGACCATCCTAACCCTAACCCTAACCCTAAAGCACAGCCTGACATGGCCGAGAAGACTGGCCAGGGGGTCAGAACAGGGTATACAAGCATATAACCAGTGAAGGTCAAAATATGAAAGACCAGGCCCCCCTCCTCTCTGCCCGCCCTGGAAAATAGAATTTCTAGGGTATCTGCCCTGGCTCCTAGGCAGCAAAAAAAAACATAAAATGTTAAATAACCGGGAAATAACCTTTGATTCTTTGCTGAAACCCGGAGGTACTGCGATTTATCTGAGGGGTACCTATGTATCCTGGAGAAATTAGGGTTCGAACGATCAGGGTATGTACCGATGTTGGCTGGATATTTGATTCTTTTCAATACCCATCTGAGTAGGGTCTTTGAGAACCGTATCCAAATGACCAGGTTTTGAAAAGCTAATGAGCTTGTGCGATGTCAATTTGCATCTTTAAACAATACCTCCCATTACCAATTTGCTCGACTATTATATTTGCCACTATCCACCTATTATGCACAAGGGTTGATTTTTGGAGTACCCAACCCGAGAACCTCCTAACACCCAGCCATTATGCGAAGGGCAACATGTCATTAGTCATTTACAAATGGGACTGCAAGAATGCAACCAAATTATACACAATCACACTCAAGAATGGTTGTTGCATGTTTTCACTTAGGGACCTTGACATTTCATCTTTTGTTAGTTGTTGTGCTTTGAGTTGGCCTTGCCTACCAAGGCAAGGATATTTGTGTTTAGATTCATTATAAAGTATAGTAGCTAGCTTAAGGGATTTTGGCCCCTAGGTATTAAATAATAGGTCTATTTTTATATGAGGATTTTTGAAAGATGATATTTTGGCTTGTGTTGAAACTTTAGATTAGTTACAGAGTTATAATATCTTGAAGGATTTTGGTTTCATTTAGAGGATTTTTTTTGGGGGGAAGATTGTATTTTGGCACGGTGAAATATTTGAGTTCTCATAATTCTTCTTTTGCCTCAAGATACTTTTTGGCAAGGCCTCAATGTGTGTGACACACCACTTGTTATATTTACACTTTTAACATCATTGGGATTGCTAGCAAGATACAAGAGCTCAAAAACTAGGGTTCCGGAAGCCATTAATAGCACATCTGAAATGGAAGCCTCTTGCTCTATCTAGTGCGCAAGGCTAAGCAAATAACCGTTCGATAGCGGGGAAGCCCGTTGATTTGAAGAGGGTATCAAATGATTAGTCATTGCTCATCTATTGCGATAACTTTGTGATCCAAAACGAGGCATCACAAACACACTGGCCTTGCCAATAGATAAGATGTTGTACATCCATCGACTATGTCCACACTCTGAACACCAAAACAATCCGTTCCAATCTAAACAATCTAAACACTTTCACCAAAAACCAGTTCACGTAATCATATATATTAATTCACTTGGTCTGTGACAGTGATTCCGGACGGACAGTGGCCACGGACAATTGTTTAAAAGGAAAAGTTTTTTTAAAAAACCAAAAACATCAACCAAACATTGTTAAAATAACACACCTATGCATTATGCATAGGGTTCACACTAGTATGAAATTGGTTCTAATAAGGTAAAACTTTCAAAAGTTGGATCAAATGCGATAGTCCCTGTTCCTGTGGGGGCAAGGCTCAAACAAAAAGGCCTTAACTACACGACTCAAAATGTTCCCACCACAAGAGTTAGCCAGCCTATTTCACTTCTTGTCAATGAACGGACTTGCTTTTTTAGAATTTAGGGATCATAACAGAGCTAGTCGAAATGTATGTCTTCACACAGATGTTGTGTGTGTAAGTGGTTTACGACTTACACTCCACATGTAAATGTAAAACCCATAATGAAAATTATTTATATTTTGTGTATGTGTTTAATATCCATTTAATTGTATAGCATGTGATGTGCAAATGTAAAACTGTGTAAATTTGTTTTTATGTTGTGTAAAATAGCGTAAGTGTAAGAATGAATACACTTAAATGGTTTGAAGTGTAAAACAATGTAAAAAAAAATGTGATTTCTACTTGGGAAGAGGGAGGATTTTGTAATGTTTTTGATGATAGGTCAACTAAATGGCCCATTGCAACCTAAAAAAAACAGACCTATCAAAACATTTGTGTTTCAAGATTCATCACAACTAATTAAATTAATTAATATGAATCACGATAAATATCTCAACTCTTGTTAAAACTTAAGCAAAAATGGTGATGAACAAAGTTAGGAATAAAAAATTTACTCAAATAATGAGGTGGGACAAAATGTGCATGCAAAATATTCCTTAGAAAAAAGTCACCATAATCCCATATTGCTAGAAATGTTAATGTTTGGGAAATATGAAAGCATCATGAATTTGTGTGAAGAGTCACTCAAAGTGGCCCATTGCAAAAAAGAAAAAAGAAAAAATTGAGCTTTGGGATACACCCATAATTAAATGTTGCTTTGTAAAAAGGTATGATCATTAAAGGTATATATTATATACAATTACATTTAAGCCCACTTTAGACTAAGAATCAAGGCTAAAAAAGTCTTGAGGTCACTAATGGGAAATTTGAGAACCTTTTGACTTGTCGTTTGGCCCCAAGCTGATATTAAAATATTATTTGTTTGGGGATCAATGAGTTTATCTGTAAGACCGTTAAGGTCAAGAAGTAGGGACAAAAGCTTCAACCCTTAGTATGTTTTCATTCATCCTTTCGTAGTATCATTTTGCTCATTTTTGCTTCTTTTTAAAGCTAAACCCTAAAAGTCAGATCACCATGAATGGGATATAAACACAAAATTCTTGTAACTTTTGTGTTTTTCCTGATCATATCCCAAGTAGAAAAAATTAAAAACCCTTTCCATGATTCACAAACAAACGCAAAAGCTCAACTAAAAGAGGAGAAGAAAATAAAGAGGATTAAAAAAAAAAGAAAAAAAAAAGGTTTGCTTTAAAGGCTTACTTTGATTTTATAATGTGGATTTCATCAAAATAATAATATTTTATTGTACCAACATTTATCCCAATGGTTGCAAGTTGATATGTATCCTTTTTCTTATTCTTTTGTACATCTTTCAAATTAAAAAATTTATAAATAAATTTGTTTATAAATAAAGTTTTGCAGTATTGCATCATTTGTTTTTGTCAGCCAAGTCAGGGCCAAAAAGTGGTAGATTAAAAAAATCATTTTCTTTTTCAGACTTGACTCTTATTGTAAAGCCCTTGACACTAATTTCAGTGATTGCACCAATGGGAATGCTTGATGTGAATTTTAACCTTGACCTTAACTCCTAATGTAAAGTGGGCCTTACACACCCAAAAACATTAACATGGGGCTTCTTGTGTAAGTGTTTTTGACAAATATTTACATTAACCTTGTGTGAATATTTAAAAATATTAATACAAAATAATAATATAAATATTAGTGTAAAAAGTTCAGATGTGTAAATGTAAATAATTTATATTTACACAAGATTTACATGCCATATACACACACACACAAACATATATAAATATATGACTATTGACACTTACAAGCACAACACAGCTTCACAATATGATATGATATATTAGGGTATCAAGTTTTTCCAAAAGTGATACTCAATGGACTGAGTCTTAATGGGTCTCTAAAAAATTAGTTAGGGTGAGGTAGTATTTGTAGCTAGTTCTTAGCCAAATTGTGGGTTCTCAATGCCATGTCCCTTATCGAGCCCATTATTCAAATCATTTTTCAACATCTGACTAACACTGAAATGTAAACCCTAAAACCGTAGTAGTTCGTCCCTTGGCCATTTCAACACATGTCCGTGGAATAATTAATTAATTAATTAATTTTGAAACATTCATTTCAACAAGTGAAATATTCCTAAATATTTATTCACTATTTTTCTCTTCACAATATTTTTTTGATTTGGAAGAAATAATTTTTGAAAATTTTCAACATAAATTTCTAAAAATAATATAACTAGTGTCAAACTGGCCAAGGTACTAAGGTACTAGGCTAGTGACATTCAATCAATAGGAATGTACATACAAGTTGGAAGGTTGGAAATTTGGAAGATGACAAGTATATTGGGAAATGGATCAATGTGGGCTAGTAGGAGGGGTGGGGGGTTGGTGCTCATTCTCGAAACTCAAGACACGAGGAGTTCGACAAGAGGCAATTTGCAAAAGGGCTATTAGCTATGGTGAGTTGTCCCTCTTGAAGTTGTCTAGGGTTTGTGAAGGGGGAGGCATAGCTCATGTTCTTTGGCCAAAAATTCCATGATCAACTCTTTGTTATCAACATTCGTCACCTTTTAGTTGCACATTTGACTTGGCATATGTTCTAGCACTAGTTTGGTTTGTCCTTGTGAGTACATGCTAGATTTTAGCACCATGCACGGAAAAGAAAATGTCTTTGGTTTTGGCGAAGTGAGAATTTTGGATCCACCGCTTCGACAACACTTGCTTAGTCTCACAAGAGTTCAAATAATGCCGTACTAGTGTGGGACTTTGTGTGTGGTGAACATGTTCTTGACAATAGAGCCAAAAAAAACAAACAAAGCCATTGTACCTCCTTTGATTCATGTTTAGCACAAGATGAGTACTTGAAAAAAAGAAAAAAAAAAAGAAAAAAAAGAGAAATTTTATAGTTTGCTAGAATTATAGAGAATTGAACCCAATTCAAAATACAAGATAATTTTAAAAATTTGCCGGTGGACTTAACATTCTTAGAGACTATTGTTGAAATTTTAAAAAGATTTAGATTTGGGTTGTTGAATACCAATTTTTTCAAAAAATTAATTATTTCAGCAAGATTTGCCAAACATGAGTTGTAGGTATAGACATATTGTGTCTTTTGATCATCTATGGTATCTAAAATTGTTTATTTTGTTGTGCTATTGTCAATTGAATGCCAAAAAAATGCTTGATTCTTGGTTATTGCAAATTCAACCAAAAAGAAGCAAAAAAAAGAAGCCATACTTTAGCTATGTTCATCATAAACATGACATTCTAAGAAAAGTCGATTTCCATTGTTCATATTGTTCCATACATTATTCTAAAGTTACGAATGATTTTGGCATATGTCATCCAACATAACTTGGTCATTTTAAACTTATCAGGTGGCATCGAATATAGTCACCCAACATGGTCAACTTTAACCTCATGGTAGCAAAAAGTGAGGCCACATGCGAATAACATATCTTGACAATATTCTTCAAAGTCGTTATATACTCCATCAAATTTAGCTTGTTTTTTTTCCTTTCCATATTCACAACGTGCCTAAAATCTAGAATTTTGTCAAATGTACAACTAGCATGTTCAACTTTGTCACGACATCTAAGATTCCATAGATATCATGTTTGCCAATGTTAATTAAAGGTTATCTTGAAAGCTCGAACATGACAAAATCATGTTTGTCATATTCAAGTTGTGATTTTGTCATATTCAAAGTTTTCAAGATAACCTCTAATTAACAAGTCATTTGTGAAATTTTAAGAATATGTTTGACAAGGTCCATTTACCATCATCTTGCAATAACAATTATGATGTTGTTCCAAAGTCGATTTTTATCTTTTTACAATTAACAAAAAAAAAAAGTGGGTCAGTTACATACTCACCAATAATGACAATGCTAAAATATATGGAAACAAATTGCAATATGCACATTGATTTCCAACATAATCAACTTAAAATGCTTGAAATTTTAAGCCATAAAAAAATATTTGAGTGTGAAGAACAAGGATTTTTCTGGTGATGAATTTTCACCATTGTTTGAAAAATATACATTTAAAAAAAAAATTCTGTCGCAAATACCCTGTTTTGGGGGGGTAGGGGGGGGAGAAGAATGCAAAAAAATCATCACAATTGCCTACAAAATGTAAGGGTAATTAATGTTTTCTACTTTCCCATTTTGAATATTTCTGAATTGGGCTAAATATACTTACGGACGATTGCCACTTGAGGACATCGCAAAGTTTTTAAAAATTTTTAAAAAAAAATTTCAAAAAAGAAAAAAAAAGAAAAAAAAAAACCTATTGGTGGAGAATGTGAAGGTAGCTCCATTGATTAAGCTCCAATTAAGCTAAATCTATTGGTAATGTAGTGACCAAGTTTCCGTATTAGGATGTTGTACCCATTAATAAAGCCTACCAATTGCGAAACCACCTTGACAGCAAAAAGACATGCAAGACTTGGCTATCACGTTTGCTTTTATAAAATCAACTTTATCAATCATCAAATGTCGAATTTTGATTGTTGGAACAAGGTTCATGATTTTATCTTGTGGGTGGGGCTTGTGGATCCAATTTGCCTCAACCTTGATTGTGTGAATCTCATGGGTGTGGCTTGTGAATCCAATTTGCCTCAACTTTGATCAAGCGAATTTCATAGGTGCGGCTTGTGGATCCAATTTGCCTCAACCTTGATCATCATATGAATCTCAAGGGTGCGGCTTGTGGATCCAACTTGCCTCAACCTTGATCATCGTATGAATCTCAAGGGTGCGGCTTGTGGATCCAACTTGCCTCAACCTTGATCATCGTATGAATCTCAAG
>Ga0116227_10002310_pt1 | contig 43451 bp, 36 predicted proteins | sample S1TSphgellanicum_FD_89693 | JGI IMG/M metagenome (GOLD analysis project Ga0116227, IMG submission 89693) | Host-associated microbial communities from peat moss isolated from Minnesota, USA - S1T2_Fb - Sphagnum magellanicum MG | ecosystem: Host-associated > Plants > Peat moss > Unclassified... | reverse complement strand
TTCAGCACGAGGCCCAGATTGGCGCTGGCGCTGATCGTGTTGCGGTCGGCAAACGGCGTGCCCATGGCGCGACCGAACAGGTTCAGCGTGCGGTTGGGGTCGACGCCCGACCGCCAGAGCATCTTGTCGACCACGCCATAAATGCCGAGGTTGCCGCGATGCAGCCGCTGCAAACCGTCGCTGACGGGATCGGCCAGTGGCAATCCGTCGCCCGCGTAACGCACGTCGGCAAACTGTTCGGTGTCGTACCACATCCCCACGCGCCAGGTTGCCGCGAGCGGCGGACGCGCACCGGGGGCAACCATGCCGCCCAGCGCCGGCGTGGTATATTGCAATTCGGCAAGCAGCAGCGCGCCGTGGTGGTAGACCGGGAAACTGGTTCCGTTCGGATCGAGTTGCTGCGGGTCCGCGCCCGACGCCTGGGCCGAGGCGTTGGACTGGTTGAACGGGCTCGAACTGAACGCGCCAAGCTGTATTGCCAGGGCGTTGACCGGACGCCAGCGCACGCGCAAACCGGGGGTCGACAACGGATAGGCCGGGCCGCCGCCGGGCAAGTCGGCGCTGGGCAGCATCGGCCAGCCGAACATCGTGTTGACGAACAGCAGCGCGTTCGACGACACCATCCATTCCTGGTCGAGACTCTGCTGGCCGATGCGCAGATCGAGCCGGTCTTCGGCCAGCAGTTTCTGGTCATACCATGCTTCCCACAGGCGGGTGCCCCGGTCGGCCTCGATCCCGCTCGCGGTCTGCAAACTGCCGAGATTGCGCTGCGAAAGGTTGATCCCGTGGATCTGCAGCGCCGAGACATTGAACGTGCCGCCGTAATAGCCGAACGCCCGCTGCGAATTGACTTGCATCACCACCTGGGTCAGCCCGTCGTAATCCAGGCTCTTGTGCACGCCGCCGGTCGCATTGCCCAGCGCCTCGCTGGTTTCCTGCACCGTCAGTGTAATGCCATGGTGCGCCAGATCCTTGCGCACGCCCCACAGGTCGCCCAGCAGCGCCCCTTCGCGCCGCCAGTTGTGCAGGAACGCCAGCGGGTCGTCGCCGGGTGACGTGCCGTCATCGGGGACCACGGTCATGATCGGGGGCGGCGCGGCAAAGCTCTGCTGTGGCGCCAAAGTCAATGCGCAGGCTGCCAGGCCGACAGTCCTCATCGCCGTCCGAACCGCATTCCCGCCATCCACAGACCGGCGCCCCACAAATGTCATCAATCCCTCCAGACACTTCACAAGCCGTGCAGTATTGCGATCAATTCGCATTTGCAAGGCTATTGCGAAATATTCTCAAGAGACTCAAGCGGGGCCGCCGATCCCCGGCCACATCAAATCGCGCCTCGGTCGCCCTCTGCCCTCCGTGCCGCCAATCTCGGAAACAAACATGAAAATGGAACGATTTTGCTGACATGGCGTTTATGCGGGGTTAGAGATGTGGCGCAAAGCGTGACACGGCAAAGCTGGAACGCGATGTCGCTGCATTCCTCCGTGCAGATTTTTGCCATGCGCCCGCATCAACAGTTGGCGCCGCTTGACCCCTGATGAAAGTGTTTATGCCAAAGACATCTGCACCGGTCGCTCCCACAAGCAAATCGGGCGCCGATCCTGTTGTCACGTTCGGCCTTGCAGCGGTGCTGGCATTCTTTCTGATCAGCGGCGGAGTCGCCTATTCCAACATACGGACTTTGCGCGAGGACAATCAGATGATTGTCCATTCGCACAATGTTATCGTCGTCCTCGACGGGTTGCTGTCGAGCATCAAGGATGCGGAGACCGGGCAGCGCGGCTTTCTGCTGACCAATAGCGAACGCTATCTCGGACCCTACAATGCCGCCTTGCAGGCGGTGAAGCCACAGATCGATGAACTGACCGCCCTGACCCACGACAACGCCCGGCAGCAGGGTCGGATCGCGCCATTGCGGCAACATATCGATGCCAAGCTGAGCGAACTCAAAGAAACCATCGACTTGCGCCGGCGCGGTGAGGCCGACGCTGCGCTGTCCGTGGTCAAATCCGATCGTGGCAAACTCGAAATGGACACCATCCGTGACCAGATCGCGGTGATGGCCCAGGACGAGGCGGAGCTGCGTGAACTGCGAATGGCCGAAATGAAGGACGCCTATCAGCGAGCCGTGGTCAGCGGTATCCTGTCGGCGCTGGTCGGCATGGTGCTGACCGCCGCCGTCGGCTTCCTCATCATGCGCGCGGCGGCCGCGCGCAAACGGCAGGAATGGTTGCAATCGGCGCAAGTCGGCCTGGCGGCGGCGATGCTGGGCGATCAACGGACCGAACAACTGGGCGAAAGCATCCTGCACTTTCTCGCCCGCTATCTGGATGCCCATGCGGGCGCCGTGTTTGTCAACATCGGAACGGTGTTTCGGCGCATGTCCACCTATGGTGTGCCTGCAGCGGCGGATATCCCCACCCATTTCGCGCTGTCAGAGGGTTTGCTGGGCCAGGCCGCGGTCGAGGGACGCCCGTTTATCCTGCGCGACGTTCCCGATGGTTATCTGACGTTGGGGTCGGCGCTGGGGCGCGACAAACCAAAACATCTGGTCATCGCACCCGCCAGCGCCGACGGCGCCGTCAACGCGGTGATCGAACTGGGTTTCATCCATCCGATCGATGCAGCGACCCTGACCCTGATGGATCAGACGGCCGAAGCGATCGGGGTCGCCATCCGCTCGGCCAAATATCGCAGCGAGTTGCAGGATCTGATGGAGGAAACCCAGCGCCAGTCCGAAGAGCTTCAGGTGCAGAGCGAGGAACTGCGCGTTTCGAACGAAGAGCTTGAGGAGCAGGGTCGGGCCTTGCGCGAATCGCAGTCGCGGCTGGAACAGCAACAGGCGGAACTGGAAGCCACGAACTCGCAACTGGAGGAACAGAGCCAACAGCTTGAAACCCAGCGTGACGATCTGGCGCGCACGACCGCCGCGGTGCAACTGAAAGCCCGCGAGCTGGAACAGGCCAGCCAGTACAAGTCCGATTTCCTGGCCAATATGTCGCATGAATTGCGCACGCCGCTCAATTCATCGCTGATTCTCGCCAAGCTGCTGGCCGAAAATCCGGACGACAATCTGACCGCAGAGCAGGTCAAATTTGCGCGCACCATCCAGTCCTCGGGCAACGATCTGCTCAACCTGATCAACGACATTCTCGACTTGTCCAAAATCGAGGCCGGGCACGTCGAGATCCACCCCGAAAAAGTGTCGATCGACCGGCTGGCCAAAGAGATATCCCAGATTTTCCAACCCATCGCGCAGGAAAAGCGCCTCGGCTTTGACGTCGACATCGCGCCCGAGTGCCCGGCGACGATCGACACCGACATGCAGCGTCTGCAACAGATCCTGAAGAACCTGCTGTCCAACGCGTTCAAATTTACCGAAACGGGCAAAGTCGTGCTGGCGATCCGGCCGGCGGACGATGGGCGGATCGCCCTGTCGGTCATCGATACCGGCATCGGCATGTCGCCAGACCAGCAGCACAGCGTGTTCGAAGCATTCCGTCAGGCCGACGGCACGATCAGCCGCAGATACGGCGGCACGGGGCTTGGCCTGTCGATCTCGCGCGAACTGGCGCGGCTGTTGGGCGGCGCGATCAGCCTGCAAAGCAGCCCCGGCCACGGCAGCACGTTCACCGTCACCATTCCGGCCAATTACAATCCGGCGATTGTGGCGCCGCGTGACAGTGTCCGGCACGCCGTCGCACCCACGGCGGAACCGCAGCGCCCTGCCGCCGTACCCGTTACGCTTGCGCAGCGGGTCGAGGATGATCGCAATTCTCTGACCAGCACCAAGCGCGTGCTGTTGGTCATCGAAGATGATGAAACCTTTGCCACGATCCTGCGCGATCTTTCTCGCGATATGGGATTCCAGACGCTGGTGGCCGGGACAGCAGAGGAAGCGCTGACACTGGCTCGAAAACACATCCCCAGCGCCGTGGTGCTGGACGTCGGACTGCCCGATCAATCGGGGCTGTCAGTGCTAGACCGCCTGAAAAGCGACGTCCAGACCCGGCATATCCCGATCCATGTGGTGTCGGGCGGCGACCATGCGCAGACCGCGATGTCGCTGGGGGCGTTCGGCTATATGTTGAAGCCGGTGAAGCGCGAGGACCTTGTCGACGTGCTGATGAAGCTGGATGCCAAGCTGTCACAGGGCGTGCATCGCGTCCTGATTGTCGAGGATGACGCGGTGCAACGCGATGCCGTCAAACGGCTGCTGACAGCGCATGACGTCGAAACCGTGGCGGCGGGCACGGCCGCGGAATGCTTCGCGCTGCTGGAAACACAGACTTTCGATTGCATGGTTCTCGATCTCTCGCTGCCCGATGCCTCGGGCTATTCGCTGCTTGAAACGCTCAGCCGCGAGGATGCCTATTCCTTCCCCCCGGTCATCGTCTACACCGGCCGCGACCTGTCGCCCGATGACGAGCAGAAATTGCGGCGCTATTCGAAATCGATCATTATCAAGGGCGCCAAATCCCCCGAACGCCTGCTCGACGAGGTCACGCTGTTCCTGCACCAGGTCGTCTCGGAACTGTCCGACGAACAGCAAAAGATGATCCGCAAGGCGCGCAACCGCGACGCCATTCTGGAAGGCCGTCGCATCCTGGTGGTCGAGGACGATGTGCGCAATGTCTATGCCCTGACCAACATTCTTGAGCCGCGCGGCGCCATTGTGAAGATCGCCCGCAACGGCCAGGAAGCGCTCGACAGCCTCGATCTTGCCGCCGCATCGTCGGACGAGGCGGTCGATCTGGTGCTGATGGATGTCATGATGCCGGTGATGGATGGTCTGACCGCGACCCGTGCGATCCGGCGCAACCCGGCGTTCAAGGCGCTGCCGGTCATCATGCTGACGGCCAAGGCGATGCCCGACGATCAGGAACGCTGCATCGAAGCGGGCGCCAACGACTACATGGCCAAGCCGCTCGACGTCGACAAGCTGCTTTCGCTTGTGCGGGTGTGGATGCCGCGATGAGCGAGAGCGGCCTGCCGGACAAGATCGAGGATATCGAGATCAGGCTGCTGCTTGATGCGCTTTATCACCGTTATCACTATGATTTCCGCAATTATGCGCAGGCCTCGATCAAGCGGCGGCTGAAGCAGGCACGCGAGCAGATGCAGTTCCGCAGCTTTTCGGCCATGCAGGAGGATCTGCTGCATGACCCGCACATGTTGCCCCGCCTGCTGGGCTATCTGACCGTGCAAGTCAGCGAGATGTTTCGCGATCCGTCCTATTTCCGCGCCATCCGCGACAAAGTCGTGCCGCATTTGCGCACATACCCGTCGTTGCGCATCTGGATCGCAGGGTGCAGCACCGGCGAGGAGCTCTATTCCCTCGTCATCCTGTTTCGCGAAGAAGGCCTTGAACAGCGGACCATCTTTTACGCGACCGACATCAACCAGGACGCCCTGGCCAAGGCAGAGGCCGGCATCTACGATCTCGACCGCCTGCAACGCTTCACCGAAAACCACCGCAAATCCGGCGGAAAATCCTCGCTTTCCGACTATTACAGCGCCGCCTATGGCAAGGCCTCGTTTGACAAGAGCCTGCGCAGCCGCGTCGTCTTTTCGGATCACAGCCTGGTAACCGATGCCGTCTTTGCCGAGATGCATCTGATTTCGTGCCGCAATGTCCTGATCTATTTCGATCGCCCGCTGCAAGACCGCGCGGTCGGGCTGTTCAACGATTCCCTTACCCGAAAAGGCTTTCTCGGCCTCGGCTCAAAGGAAAGCCTGCGGTTTTCGCGCCATGCTGCCTCGTTTGTCGAATGGGCGCGCGACGACAAGCTCTATCAGAAGATCGACGCGTGACCGACGACCGAGCCTGCGAAGCGATTGTTATCGGCGCCTCGGCCGGCGCGTTCGAAGCGCTGTCGGTCCTTCTGCCGGCACTGCCGGCGGGCTATGCCCTGCCGGTGCTGATCGTCGTCCACATGCGCGCTGACACGCAAAGCGTGCTGGCCGACCTGTTTGACGCCAAATGCGCCATTGCCGTGCGCGAGGCCGAGGACAAGGCAATGATCGCCGGCGGCACCGCCTATTTCGCCCCGCCCGACTATCACCTGCTGGTCGAAAAAGACAGAAGCCTGGCCTTGTCCAACGAAGAACCGGTGTTTTTTTCCCGCCCCTCGATCGACGTCCTGTTTGAAAGCGCCGCCGATGCCTATGGTCCGGGCCTGACCGGCATCATCCTGACCGGAGCGAACCAGGACGGCGCCAAAGGCCTGCGAGCCGTGGTCGAGGCGGGCGGCCGGGCCATCGTCCAGACCCCGGCCAGCGCCTCCGCCGCTGCCATGCCCCAAGCGGCCATCGCGCAATGTCCGCAAGCGCAGGTGATGACGCTTGACGATATTGCCGCGCACCTGAAAAATCTCGGAAGGAAAATTCGATCATGAGCCCCGTTTTCTTCTTGCTCGTCGACGATCTTGAAGAAAATCTTCTGTCGCTCGAAGCGCTGCTGCGCCGCGATGGACTGACGCTGCTCAAGGCACGATCGGGCGATGAGGCGCTTGAGCTGCTGCTGCAGCACGATGTGGCGCTCGCGCTTGTCGATGTGCAGATGCCGGGGCTGAGCGGTTTCGATCTGGCCGAACTGATGCGTGGCAATGACCGCACCCGGCGCGTGCCGATCATCTTTGTCACCGCCGGCGATGCGGACTGGCAACGCCGTTTCCGTGGCTATGAGGCCGGGGCGGTCGATTTCATCCACAAGCCGATCGAGGCGGATATCCTGCGCAGCAAGGCCGATGTCTTTTTCGACCTCTATCGGCAGCGCCAGCAATTGGCCGAGCAACGCGACGCATTGAAGGCGCATTCGCACGCGCTGGAAGAGGCCGATCGCCGCAAGGATGAATTTCTCGCCACGCTGGCGCATGAATTGCGCAATCCGCTGGCGCCCTTGCGCCACGGGCTGGATATCCTGCGCAAGAATCCCGAGAGCGACAACGCCGTCCGTGTTCGGGAGATGATGGACCGGCAACTGGTCCATCTTGTGCGCCTGATCGACGACCTGCTGGACGTCTCGCGCGTCAGCCAGGGCAAGATCGAACTGCGCAAGGAGCGAATTCAGGCCGCCGATGTTATCCGGCTGGCGGTGGAATCGAGCCGGCCGCTGATCGATGCCGCCGGGCATGTGCTGACCATCGACCAACCCGCAGAACCGATCTGGCTGGACGCCGATCTTTCCCGACTGGCGCAGGCGGTTGGCAACCTGCTGAACAATGCGGCGAAATACACGCCCAACGGTGGACGGATCGGAGTTACGCTTCGGTCTGATGGGAAGAATGCGATCATCACCATTTCCGACAATGGCCTGGGCATTCCGCCGGCGATGCAATCGACGATTTTTCACCTGTTTACCCAGGTCAAGGATCACGCCGGCAATGCGCAAGGCGGGCTAGGCATCGGGCTGGCGCTGGTCAAGCAACTGGTGGATATGCATGGCGGATCGGTCAGCGTGGACAGCGCAGGGGCCGGACGGGGCAGCGTCTTTACCATCCGCAGCCCGCTTGCCGCCGCGGCAGTGCTGGCGCCTTCCCCCGCGCCAGCTGCGTCGGCCGTGCCGCATCATGCGCTCAAAATCCTGATCGTCGACGACATCGAGGAAGTGGCGCAGACCGTGGGCTGGATGGTCGAGGAAATGGGGCACGACTATCGCCTTGTCCACGATGGCCGTCAGGCGCTTGCGGCGGCGCGCGAATACCGGCCGGACGTCATCCTGTTGGACATCGGTTTGCCCGGCATGGACGGTTATCAGGTCTGCCGGCAGCTTCGCCATGACGACCTGGTTAAGGATACGCTGATCGTGGCGCAAACCGGCTGGGGTCAATCGGGCGACAAGGCGCAGGCTTCGCAGGCCGGTTTTGATCACCACCTCGTCAAGCCGGTCACATACGATGGCCTGCAACAGTTTCTGATCGATCACACGGCCCACGTCGCGGGTTGAACGACCGGCTTTCGCCTCAAACCATCTTGCGCCCCGCCGTTTTGTTATTGATAAGAATGTCAGTAAGCAAAAAGACAGGGACAGGAACGCTATGTCGGGCACGGATTTCGACTATATCGTCATCGGCGGCGGCAGCGCGGGTTCGGTGCTTGGTGCCCGGCTGAGCGAAGACCCGAGCGTGCGCGTGCTGCTGCTTGAAGCGGGCGGTCGCAACAGTTCGGTCCTGGTGCGCATGCCCGCCGGGGTCGGCACGCTGATCAAGCAAAAAAGCAAGCACAACTGGGGTTTCTGGACCGAACCCGAACCGCATATGGATGGTCGCCGCCTGTGGCAGCCGCGGGGCAAAGGGCTTGGCGGGTCGTCGGCGATCAACGGCATGGTCTATATCCGCGGCCATCCGCGCGATTATGACCAGTGGCGGCAGATGGGGCTGGACGGCTGGTCCTATGCCGAGACGCTGCCCTATTTCAAACGGGCCGAAAACTTCGTCGACGGCGCTTCGGATTTCCACGGCGCGGGCGGCCCGCTGACGGTCACCTGGGGCGAGCGCACCGACCATCCGCTGTACCGCGCGAGCCTTGAGGCGGGCCGGCAGGCGGGGCACCGGCTGACCGAGGATTTCAACGGATTCAACCAGGAGGGTTTCGGCCGCTATCAGTTGACGATCGCGGATGGTCAGCGCTGGAGCGCGGCGCGGGCCTATCTCGCGCCGATCGAAGCCCGCGCGAACCTGAAGATCGTGACGGGTGCGCGCACGCATCGCGTCGTTGTCACCGACGGGCGTGCAACCGGGGTCGAATACAGTCTGGGTCAGGGCAAGCCGGTCGAGCTTGCCCGGGCCGCGCGGGAAGTGCTGGTCTGTGCGGGCGCGTTTCAGTCACCCCAGATCCTGATGCTGTCGGGTATCGGCGATCCTGACTTGCTGGCCGCGCAAGGCATAGCGCCGGTCCACGCGCGCAAGGGCGTCGGCGCCAACTTGCAGGACCATCTCGATGTGTCGCTCAACTGGACCGCATCGCAGCCGATCACGATCTACAACGACACCAAGGGGTTGCGACAGCTCAAGGTCGGGTTGCAGTACCTGCTGACCGGCAAGGGACCGGGGCGGCAGAACGGGCTGGAAACCGGCGCTTTCCTCAAATCGCGGCCCGACCTCGACCGGCCCGATCTTCAGGTTCACTTCGTGCTGGCGATCATGCAGGACCACGCCAAGATCCGGGTGAAGCAGGACGGCTTTACCATGCACGTTTGCCAGTTGCGGCCCGAAAGCCGGGGGCGCGTGTCGCTCGCAAACGCCGACCCTTATGCCGACCCGGCGATCCTGATGAACTTCCTCGCCACCGAGGAAGACCGCCGGGCAGTGCGCGAAGGCGTGCGGATTGTGCGCCATGTCGTCGCCCAACCCGCGTTCGACGCCTTTCGCGGCGAAGAAATCATGCCCAGCCCGGCGGTTGCGGACGACGACGCGATCGACGCATTCATCCGCGCCAAGGGCGAGACGATCTATCACCCGGTCGGCACTTGCCGGATGGGCCGGTCAGGCGACCCGCTGGCCGTGGTCGACAAGGACTGCCGGGTGATCGGCCTCGATGGCTTGCGCGTGGTCGATGCCTCGGTCATCCCGGCCCTGATCGGCGGCAATACCAACGCGCCGACGATCATGATCGCCGAAAAGATTGCCGATGCCATCCGGGGCCGCGCCCCCCTCGCGCCCGAGGAGGTGCCGTTCGCGGCCTGACCACGCCGGAATGATCGTCAGAACGCTGCCTCTGCCAACGCCATGGTCGATGCCTTGCCCGCCTTGATCGCCAGGAACGCCGCAGTCGCCTGCGGCAACAGGCGGTCATAGAAGAACTGCGCGGTGTGGATCTTGGCCGTGTAGAATGCGGCGTCATCGGTCCCTTCGGCAAGGCGCGCCTGCGCGACCCTGACCGCGCGGGCAAAGACATAGGCCATCGCCACCAGCCCCATCAGGCGCAAGTAATCGGTCGCCGCCGCCCCCGCTTCTTCGGGATCGCGCATCCCGCGTTCGGCGATCATCGCGGTTGCGCCCTGCAACGCCTCGAACGCGCGCTTGAGCCCGGTCACGAACGGAGCGAGGCCGGCATCGGCGCCGTTGTCTTCGATGAACGCCGAAATCGGATGGAACAGCCCGCGCAACTTGCGGCCCATGTCCGCCGGCAGTTTCCGTCCGACGAGGTCGAGCGCCTGGATGCCGTTGGTGCCTTCGTAAAGCATCGCGATCCGCGCATCGCGCATGTATTGTTCGACGCCGCTTTCACGAATGAAGCCGTGGCCGCCATAGACCTGCACCGCCAGGCTTGCGCTTTCGAGGCCGAGATCGGTGAACAGCGCTTTGACCACCGGGGTCATCAGCGCAACGAAATCGGCGGCATGGGCGCGCGTTGCCGCGTCTTCCCCATGCTTTTCCGCGTCGAGCGCGCGCGACACCCAGCCGGCGATGCCCCTGCATCCTTCGTTCCAGGCGCGCATGGTCAGCAGCATGCGGCGCACGTCGGGATGCACGATGATCGGATCGGCGGCGAGTTCGGGGTGCTTCGTGCCAGACAACGACCGGCCCTGCACGCGGTCCTTGGCGTACCACACCGCCGCCTGATAGGCCGCTTCGCCGATCCCGAGACCCTGGATGCCGACGCCGACCCGCTCGGCGTTCATCATCGTAAACATCGCTTCGAGCCCGCGATGCGGTTCGCCGACCAGCCAGCCGGTCGCATCCTCGAACAGCATCTGGCACGTTGCCGAGGCCTTGATGCCCATCTTGTGCTCGATCGCGGTGCACCGTGCGCCGTTGCGCACCGACCACTGGCCTTGCGCATCGGGCAGGAATTTCGGCACGAGGAACAGGCTGATCCCCTTCACCCCGCGCGGCGCATCGGGCAGGCGCGCCAGCACGAGGTGGACGATATTGTCGGTCAGGTCGTGTTCGCCCGCCGAAATGAAAATCTTTGCCCCCGACACGCGATAGCTGCCATCGTCGGCCGGGTCGGCACGGGTGCGCAACAGGCCAAGATCGGTGCCGCAATGCGGTTCGGTCAGGCACATCGTCCCCGACCATTCGCCGCCGACCATTTTCGGCAGATAGGTCGCCTTCAACGCGTCCGAGGCATAGCCGTCGATTGCCGCAATCCCCCCGTTGGTGAGACCGGGATAGAGGCTGAACGAGACATTGGCGGCGCAGACCATTTCATCGACCAGCTTGCCCAGCGCCTCGGGCAGGCCCTGCCCGCCCCATTGCGTCGGCAGCACCAGCGCATTCCAGCCGCCGGCGACGAACTGGTCCCAGGCCGGCTTGAACCCGGTCGGCGTGCGCACCACGCCGTTTTCGAAATGGCAACCTTCTTCATCGCCGCTGCGGTTTAGCGGTGCGATCACCCCCTCGCACAGTTTGGCGGCCTCGGTCAGGACCGCGTCGGCAAGGTCGGGGGTAATCTCGGCAAAGGCCGGCAGATCGCCGAAACCGTCGTCGGTGTGAAGTTCGTTGAGCACGAAGCGCATGTCGCGCAAGGGGGCGGAATAGACCTGCATGGCGCGGTTTCCTTCAGTTGCGGAGCGGTTTGCCGGTGGTCAGCATATGCTCCACCCGGTCTTGCGTGGCGGGGTTGCGGACAAGCGCGAGGAATGCCTTGCGTTCGAGCGCGAGCAGATCGCCCTCGTTGACGGTATCGATCAGGTCGGCTTCGCCGCCGGTCAGCACATCCGCGAGATAGCCGGCGACCACGGCGTCATGCGGCGTCGCCTTGCCCTGTGCGCGAAACCCTTCGACCGCGAGCGTCAGTGCGGCCTTGCCGCCCGCACCCGGCAGGCGAAACGTAGGGGGCACGGGTGGTTTATAGTCCGGCACCAGCGCCAGCGCGCGCGCCTTGGCATCGGCCAGCAGGCGGTCGCGGTTCATCGACACGCCGTCGCCGGCGCGCAGGAAACCGAGTTCGACCGCTTGTGCCGCCGATTTCGACACCGTCGCGGTCGAGATGGTTTCAAACACTTTGGCCACCGCCGGCATGGGGCCTTTGGGCAGGCCAGGCATTGCCTGCCAGCGTGCCAGCATCTCGCCGCAGCCGCCCCAACCCGGCACCAGCCCGACGCCGCATTCGACCAGCCCGATATAGGATTCGGCATGGGCCTGGACCGCGTCGGCGTGGAGCACGATTTCGCACCCGCCGCCCAGCGCCATCCCCGCCGGCGCCGCGACCACCGGGAACGGGGCATATTTCAGCGCCTTCAGCGCCATCTGTCCGCCGCCGACCAGCTTTTCGATTTCACCCCAGGCGGCGATGTTGACCGCGAACATGGCGAGGCCGAGGTTGGCACCGGCCGAGAAATTGCCGCCTTCGTTATAGATCACCAGTGCTTTGAACTGCTTGGCAACCAGCGGCACCGCCTGCCCGATCAGTTTCAGGATCTCGCCATCGATCGCATTCATCTTGCTGGTGAATTCGAGCGCGGCCACGCCGTCGCCAATGTCCCACAGCGATGCCGAGCCGTTCTTGAGGATCGGCTTGCCCGCCAGCTTGACGTCTTCGAGCAGCAGCACGCCGTCGGGACGGACCACGTCGCGATAGACGCCATCGGTCCCGAGGACCTGGCGCTTGCCGGCCTCGATACGATAGAACGGTCGCCCGGCGGCGACGCGCAGCACTTCGGGAACCGGGCGCGCTTCGGCTTCGAGCCGGGCGACGAAATCCGCCACGCCGATCCGGTCGATCAGTTCGAACGGGCCATATTTCCAGTTGTAGCCCAGCTTCATCGCTACATCGATCGAGACGACGTCATCGGCGGCCTGCGGCAAGAGCGAGGCGGCATAACCGAGCGTCGCACCGAGGATTGCCCAGGCATAGGCCCCGGCCTTGCCCGGCAAAGCGAGCAACGCCTTCAGATCCTTTTGCGCAGATCCGGGGATCGGCGCGGGCTTTGCCTGCGGGCGATAGGTGCCCGTGGCAAGGTCGATCGCCTCGCGCCGTTTGCCCGCCTCGCGATTGACGCGATAGAACCCGCCCTTGCCTTTGCGGCCGGTAAAGCCATCGGCGATCATCCGGTCGATCAACGGGTGATCGATGGCAATCGCCTGGTAAGGATCGTCCGCCGGCAAAGTGCTGGTCAGGCTGGCCTTCAGATGCGGCATAAGGTCGATACCGACGAGGTCGACCAGGCCGAAAATGCCCGTTCCCGGCACGCCCATCGGCTTGCCCGCAATGGCATCGGCCTCTTCGACCGACAGCCCCAGTTCGAACGCCGCATTGACGGCGCTTTGCAGCCAGAACGTGCCGACACGGTTGGCCAGGAATCCCGGCGTGTCCTTGGCGGCGACGATTGTCTTGCCCAGCGCGCGATCGGCAAAGGCCGAAATCCGCGCAACCAGGTCGGAATCGCTCTGCGGCCCGGCAACCACTTCGAGCAGACGCATATAGCGCGGCGGATTGAAGAAATGGGTGATGAAGAAATCGCGGGCAAATGCCTCGCTGCGCCCGGCGACAAGATGCCCAAGCGGAATGGTCGAGGTGTTCGACGTTACCGCCGTGCCCGGGCGGCGCACGCTTTCCAGTTTTTCGTACAGCGCGTGCTTAAGGTCCAGCCGTTCGATGATCGCCTCGATCACCCAGTCGCACTCGGCCACGCGGCCAAGGTCATCCTCGATGTTCCCGACTTCGACCAGTTTGACCGCCTTGCCCGACATGAATGCCGCCGGCTCGGCCTTTTGCAGCCGCGCCAGCGCGCCGGCCGCGACCGCATTGCGGTCGTTCGGGTCGCGCACGATGTCGAGCAGCAGGACCGGCACGCCGGCATTGGCGACTTGCGCGGCAATGCCGGCGCCCATCACGCCGGCACCGATTACGCAGACCTTTTTCACGGGGCTCGTCATCAAATCGCCTCCAGCACGGTGGCGATGCCCTGCCCGCCGCCGATGCACTGGGTCGCCAGCGCAAACCGGCCGCCCTCGCGCTGCAACAGCGCTGCCGCCTTGCCGACGATGCGCGCGCCGGTCGCGCCCAGCGGATGGCCCAGCGCAATCGCCCCGCCATCAAGATTGATCTTCGCCGGATCAAGCCCGAGATCTGCAATGCAGGCCATTGCCTGGCTGGCGAACGCTTCGTTCAGTTCGACCACGTCGAGATCGCCGACGCCGATCCCGGCGCGTGCCAAAGCCTTAAGGCTCGATTCCACCGGGCCGATCCCCATGATGTCAGGGCTGCACCCCGAAATCGCGGTGCCCCGGATGCGCGCCAGAATCGGCAGGCCATGGGCCCGCGCATAGTCTTCGCCGGTGACCAGCACCGCGCTCGCGCCGTCTGTCAATGGCGACGAGGTGCCGGCGGTGACCGTGCCGGTCGCGCTGAACGCCGGCTTCAATCCGGCCAGACCCTCTGCGGTGGTGCCGGGGCGCGGACAGCCGTCGGCATCGACCAGGCCGGCCTTGGTCGCGATCGGCACGATTTCGTCGGCCAACTTGCCGGCGGCAATCGCGGCGGCGGCCTTGTGCTGGCTGGACAGCGCGAACGCTTCCTCGCGGGCGCGATCAATGCCATAGCGGGTGGCAAGGTTTTCGGCGGTGTCACCCATGCCGATATAGGCGCTGCTGTTCTTGGCCAGCACCGGATTGGGCAGCGGGTTGAAGCCAAGCATCGGCACCCGGCTCATGCTCTCGACCCCGGCCGCAATGAACACTTCGCCCGCGCCGAGCGCGATCTGGCCCGCGGCATAGTGCACCGCGCTCATCGACGAGCCGCAGAACCGGTTGATCGTCATGCCGCCGGTGGACAGTGGCAACCCGGCCAGCAGTCCGATCATGCGTGCAACGTTGACGCCCTGTTCGCCTTCCGGAAACGCGCAGCCGACAATCAGGTCCTCGATCGCGCCGGGGTCGATTCCGGTCCGTTCGACCAGCCCGCGCACCACCGCTGCGGCGAGGTCATCGGGCCGGGTGCGCGCCAGCGCACCTTTGCCGGCAAGGTGGAACGGAGACCGGGCGTAACCCGCGATAACGACGTTAGGCATCACAATTCCTCTTCACGATCACGCCATGCGCGTTGTGTGGGCACCACGCGCGCCCAGAATCACATCGGACATCACATAGCACGCGGCTTACTACTCTAAGGGTGCGCAAGTTTCCCTATACGTCAATTAAAATTTGCGCCATAGGCTGATTCGTCAAGGCGGCATACGCCAGTCAACTCGGGCGCAAGGATGGTTGAAGATGAAGGGTCTTTCGCAACGCTTGACCGGCTTTGCGGCACTTTTCATGGCGTTTTTCGGCGCGACCCAAGCCATGGCACGGTCGGAAGATGCCGTCGGCCACTGGTCGACACCATCGAAACACGGCGTTGTCGAAATTGCGCTCTGCGGCGCGAGTGTCTGTGGTCGCCTGATCGAATCCGATTCGATCCGCGCCAACCCCGACGCGCACGACACCAAAAACAGCGACGTCGCGCTGCGCACCCGTCCGCTCAAGGGCCTGATGCTGCTGACCGGGTTTCATCGCGGCAGCAACGGCTGGGACGGCGGCACGATCTATAACCCCGAAGACGGCGGCACTTATCATGCCACCATCACCCTGTCCGGCCCCGACACGCTGTTCCTGAAAGGATGCGTGATCTGGCCGCTGTGCAAAAGCCAGACATGGCATCGCCTTCCTTGACAACCAATGCCCTTGCATCCGACGGGGCACCCCCTCCCCAAGACAAGCGGAACGATCCCAGCATGACCACCTTTTCACGATTCTTTGTCCCTTCGCTCATCGCCGGCGGCGCGCTTTGCGCAATGGCGCAGCCGGCTTTTGCGAGCGGGTTCTACATCCAGGAACAATCGGCCCGCGCCGCCGGACGCGCCGATTCGGGTGAAATCGCCGACACCGGGGTCGACAGCCTGTGGTGGAACCCGGCCGCGATCGGCGGCATGACCGGCGGCGATGTCTCGGTCAACGCGACGGCAATCCTGCCGCGCGCAACGGTCACCGACACCGGCAGCCTGATTGCGCGGCCGGGTCAGGCCCTGGCGCCGGTCGGCGGTTCGGGCACAACCTACAACCCGATCCAGAACGGCGTCGTGCCGGCGGGCGCAATCGCCCACGCGCTGACCAGCCAGATCGCCGTGGGCCTGGCGATCAGCGCCCCGTACAATTTCACCACGACTTATGCAGGCGACAGCTTCGCGCGCTATTCGGCGGAATATACCCGGCTGCGCACGATCGATATTCAGCCCGGCATCGCCGTCCATTTCGACGGCCCGAACGGCATTGGTGTGAACCTGGGTGCGGCGGTCAATGTTGAACGCGCCAGCGCGACGTTCGGCAATGCCCTGCCCAACTTGCTGGCCGCACTGCCCGACGGGCAGGAAGTGCTGTCGGGCCATGGCTGGGATGTCGGCTATTCGCTCGGCGCACGGATCACCGCCGGCCGGTTGAGCCTGGGCGCCAGCTACAAGTCGTCGATCAAGCATCACCTCGACGGCGATGTCACGATCGCCGGGCTCTATGGCCCGCTCGCCGCCAACAACGGCAGCATCGCCACCAAAGCCGACTTTGCCACCCCATGGCAGCTTGGCGCCGGTGCGCGCTACAAGCTGACCCGGCGCCTGACGCTTGATGCCGAAGTGATCCGCTTTGGCTGGAGCGAATTCAGCAGCATCAACCTGGGCGCGCCGCTCGATACCGCGATCCCCGAGAACTATCGCAACACGTGGAACTATGCGCTCGGGCTCGATGCCGATGTCGGCAAGGGCTGGACGGTGCGCGGCGGGGTGCAGCGCGATCTCAGCCCGGTGCAGGATGATCAGCGCGATGCACGCGTGCCGGACAGCAACCGCTGGATCTTTGCGGCGGGCGCCAGCCATGAGATATTCAAGAACCTTACCCTCGACGGCGCCTTCAATTATGTCACCTTGCAATCGGCCGCGATCGATCGCCCGACCGAAGCCTATGCCGGAACACCCGCCGCAACGCCGGTGCTGATGAGCGGCGAAGTGACATCGGTGCATGCGTTGGTTTTCTCGCTCGGCGGTCGCTTGCGCTTCTGATCCTTGCCAACCGAGGTCGCCATGATCGCATCTGCATCCGAACGCACCAATCCCGACTGGCAGCCCCCGGTCATGCTGGTTGGCGATTTGCTGGCGGGGACAGTGCGCGATCATGGCGACCGGCCCGGTGTCGATTTCCTGGGCCGGACCTGGACCTGGGGCGCAATCGGCGATTGGGCCACGCGCGCGGCGCGCGGCCTGCAGGACCTGGGCCTCAAAAAGGGCGACCGGCTGGTGCTGTGCCTGCCGAACACGCCGCATTACATCGCGCTGTATTATGCGGCGGCGCGGATCGGCGTGGTCGTGGTCAATTGCAACCCGCTCTATACGCCGCGCGAATTGCGCCATTTGCTCAATGATTCGGGCGCAGTGGCCATCGCGGTGCCCGACATTGCCGAATTCCACGGCAAAGTGCTGGACGTCGCCGGCGACAGTGCACTGCGCACGGTGATCCTGTGCCCGATGGCCGAAATCCTGCCCTGGCCAAAGGCGCTGGGCTGGCACCTGTTCAGGCGGCGCGACCATGCCCGCGTTCCGCCACCGGGCAACGGCGCGGTTGCACATATCGATTTCGCCCGATTGACGCGCAATCGCGCCGCGCCGGACCCGGTCAATCTGGCGCCCGACGATCTTGCCGTGCTGCAATATACCGGCGGCACCACCGGCACGCCAAAGGCGGCGATGCTGACGCACCGCAATCTGACCGCCAATGCGTTGCAACAGCACCGCCATATCGGCGTCGAACTGCCCCAGCCACAGCGCACGATGGCGGTGCTGCCGTTCTTCCATGTTTTTGCGCTGACCGCGGTGCTCGATTTCTCGGTGCTGATCGGGGCGGAACTCGTGCTGCTGCCGCGCTTTGAGATGAAGGCAATGTGCGCGGCGATCCGGCGCAAGCCGCCGACAATGTTCTTTGGCGTGCCGACATTGTTTATCGCGATGAACGGGCTGGCCGATCAGGACTTGCCCGACATGAGCCGTGTGATCGCGTGCATTTCTGGCGGCGCCCCGCTGCCATTCGATGTGCGCGCCCGGTTTGAACAGCGCACCGGGGTGCGGATCTGCGAAGGCTATGGCCTGACCGAGGCATCGCCGGTGATCGCATGCAACCCGGTGTTTGGCGAGGCGCGCGCCAATTCGTGCGGGGTCGCCTTTCCCGGCACCGAGCTTGAAATCCGCGATCCCGAGAATCCCGAACGGATCCTGCCCACTGGCGAACGCGGCGAAGTCTGCGCGCGCGGCCCGCAAGTTATGGCCGGGTACTGGAACAAGCCGGCCGACACCGCCGCGACGTTCATCGACGGCGCGCTGCGCACCGGCGACGTCGGGTATTTCGATGCGGACGGCTATCTCTACCTGGTCGACCGCATCAAGGACGTCATTCTGGCGGGCGGCTACAACATCTATCCCCGCGTGATCGAAGAAGCCGCGTACCTCCATCCCGCCATCGAGGAAGCCATCGCCATCGGCATTCCCGATCGCTATCGCGGGCAAAGCCCAAAGCTGTTCGTCAAACTGTACGACGGCACCAGCAGCACCCCCGAAGAATTGCGCGCATTTCTGGCCGACCATCTGAGCAAGATCGAATTGCCCAAGGTGATCGAGATCCGCGACCGCCTGCCCCGCACGATGATCGGCAAGCTGTCGAAAAAGGAACTCGTCGCCGAAGAGCAGGCCCGCGCCGCAGCCGCGATTGAGCCTTGATCTCGCTTCGGCTTTCTGGTCCGTTGTGGGGGGCAACGGTCGTGGGGGCCGGTGCCGCGGCAATCAACACTTTGGCCGACCGGCCATGCGCAAGGGGGCAGTTTGGACATCGCACCAGAATCCGGTGATGCGGGCGCCGCACAGGCCGGGCTGAAAGGCATCAACGATGTCGCCGCGCATCTCGGCGTCACGCACCGCGCGCTGCGGTTCTATGAGGACAAGGGGCTGATCGAGCCGGCGCGCGTCGGCAACACGCGAATTTATTCACGCCGCGATGTCGCACGCATGCAATTGATCCTGCGCGGCAAACGGCTTGGTTTTTCGATCAGGGAGATCAGGGAGTTCCTCGATCTCTATGACGCCGACCCGACCCAACTCGAACAGATGCAACATCTGGTCACGCAGATCCGCCTGCGGACAAGGCAACTGGAACGCCAGCGTGCTGCGCTCGAAACGACGATCGCCGAACTCAAATCGATGGAGCAGCAGGCCGGCGCGCGCATCGCCGAACTGATTCGATGCTCATCCTGACGATGTCCTGACCGGAATCACGCTGCGACGGACAGGCGATTGCGGCCGTCGTTCTTGGCGTGATAAAGTGCGGTATCTGCCGCCGTCATCACCGCCTCGGGGCTGGCACCCGTCTGAAAGTGGGCCAGGCCGGCGCTGACGGTTGCCAGCAGAACGGTGTCTTCCGACGGGTGTTCCTCATTCGAAGCAAAGCGCGCAATGATCCTCTGACAGATCTGTCGGGCATCCGCCAGCGTCGCGCCGAACAGCAGGACGGCAAATTCTTCGCCGCCCAACCTGATGGCAATGTCTGAACCCCGCACCGATTGCCGCAGGATCTCGGCAAACAATTGGATCAAATGATCCCCCATGGCATGGCCATAGCGATCGTTGATCGCCTTGAGGTGATCGAGATCGAACAAGGCGAGGCAGCCGGATTTTCCCGAGGCAAGACCCCGTGCAAGCTCCAGATCAAAGACGCGGCGATTGGCAAGGCCGGTAAACGGGTCGGCCAGCGCGAGCCGGGTGGGATTGTCGACCAGTTCCCGGCGTTCGGTGATATCGCGCATGATCGTCAGCGTCCCGCGCACACGGCCCTGGTGGTCGAACACCGCGCGAGTGCTGCCTTCAACCCACAACAGGCTCCCGTCCTTGCAAACGGTGCGATATTCCATCGCCGCCGTCGCATTCTTTGACGACATGATGGTTTGCCGGCAGACGCGGACCGCCGGGCCGTCGCGCGGATGAACGATCTTGAAAATCGATTGCCCGACCATTTCCTCTGGCAAATAGCCCCACAGTCGCGCCACCGAGGGCGAAGCGAAACTGATTGTCCCGTCAAATTTGGCGCGGATGATCGCGTCGCTGGACCGCGCGATGATCAGCTTTTGCAATGCCTCGGCAACCTGGACCCGTTCGATCAGGCGTTGCCGCTTGGCCAGTTCAGCGGCGAGCGGCAGAACAATCGCCACCACGAAAGCGAAATACCCCTGCAACGCCTCGAACCTCAGCCAGACACTGACATGCAGCATCGTCGTGAAGCCATAGCCCGCCATCGTCCCGGCAAGACCGGCTGCCATCAGGATAACGACAGACACCATCGCGCCAAATCGGCCAAGGCGCAGCGTCGCCACCACCATCGCGATCAGCGGAAAAATCACCAATGGAAGCAGATTCTGTCCGAAAGTGATGATCGAGGCCACCGTCACGGCCGCAAACAAAAACGTCGCTTCGCGCTTGAGACCTGGCGAGGCGGATCGCATCCACTTGCCCGTTTCGCCCCGCAGCGCGAGCAGCAGGGGCGGTGAGAACACGATATAACCCAGCGCATGCGCGGCAAACCATTCGCCCCAGGCCAGTGCAAATGGCATTCCGGTTGCCCGATGCACGAACCAGGCCGCACACAGCGCGCCCACCGCGGGCGCCAGCATCCCGGCCACGACAAGAAAGCGCAGCACTTCATCAACCGATTGCAGCCGACCGAAACGTGGATAAATCCGTTTTACGAGATAGGCCGCCCCCCAGGCCTCCATCACACCGATCACGGCCAGCGGCAGAGCGGCCGCTGCGCCAAGCCCGAACCAGGCGATTGCCAGCGCTGCGCCGGCGACCGCCCCCAGCATCACGCCCGGCCAACGGCGACGCGGCAAAACCACCAGATACGCGAACAGCACAGCGCCCGCAAACCAGACGATCGCCACACCGCGATCAAAGCGGGACAGCGCGAGCCCCAACGCCATGCACAGGAAATAGACCAGCAGGAACACGCCGGAATGGATCACACGGGCAAGGCGGGCGGCTGTCACAGCGACCGGCATCACGCTGTTTTACAGTCGGAATATCCAACGGCCGGCGACCAGAAGAGCACGCAGTGCCCGCAGCGTATCAACATGCAGCCCCCTTCGCCTGTCTGACCTGACCAAGCGCGACAATGCCGGATCCTGTTCGTCCAGCCATCACGCAGGACCAGGCACCGGCAACCAAAAATCCGCAAACATTATTCGACCACGGGCGTCTCGATCGCGGCATTCGCCTTTGGCAAACATCCGCGAATCATCCAACGATCCCATAGCGTATATGCATCAATTTCGGGGTTGGCGCTGATACAGATCACATACGGGAGAATATCACGCTGTCGAATGCGGCCTGCTTACCGGGCCGCTATTTTGTGAGAAGTGCAAGGCACGCGAAAACGATTTCACCCCTGCGCCCGAATTCGCAAGTTTTCAGATCAGCCCACGCGCCGCCCTGAGCGGTTCTGGTCCCATTTTCGCAGGATCGCGCCCACCTCGCTGCCCGGAACCGGCCTGCTGATGAGATAGCCCTGGATCATCGAACATCCTTCGCAGATCAGCGCATCGTATTGGGCGACATCCTCCACCCCTTCGCCCAGCGTTTCCATGCCCAGCGCGTCGGCCAGCGCCGTAATCGCGCGTACCACGGCGCGCGCGCTGGCGTCGGTCGACAGATCGCGGACAAAACTCTGGTCGATCTTGACTTTGTCGAACGGGAACGCGCGCAGATAACTGAGCGAGGAATACCCTGTGCCAAAGTCATCGAGCGCGATCCGCACACCGAGGGCACGGAGCTGGCGCAGCGTGTCCAGCGTGCTGTCGAAATTGCTGATGAACACGCCCTCGGTAATTTCCAGTTCGAGCCGTTCGGGGGCGAGACCCGAATGCGACAACGCGTTGATCACGCATGGCACCAGTCCCGGAACACGGAAATGACTGGCCGAGATGTTGACCGCGACGCCGATCGCGTCGGGCCAGCCGATCGCATGGCGACAAGCCTCGCGGATGACCCATTCGCTGATCGGAATGATCAGGCCGGAATGTTCGGCGATCGGGATGAATTCGGCCGGGCTGACTCGTCCGCGCCGCGGATGGTCCCACCGCAGCAACGCTTCAAAGCCTTTGACCCGGCTTTGCGCCGGGAAAAAGAGCGGCTGGAAATGCAGTTCGAACTCGCCATTGCGCACCGCGTTGCGCAAATCGATTTCCAACTGGCGGCGGCGGCTGGCCGCTTCGTCAAGCGTCGCCTCGAAAAAACGGTATCCCCGCTTGCCGTCGGCCTTGGCGCGGCCCAGCGCCAATTCGGCGTTCTTGAGCATCGTGCCGGTATCCTGTGCATCGTCGGGACAAACCGCGACACCAAAACCGACCGACAGCGGGATCACCTGCCCGGCGATGTCGATCTCGATCGCCAGTTTGCGCGCCAGATCATCGACCAGCGCGGACAAGTCGGTGTCGCCACTCAGGTTTTCCAGCATCAGGCCGAATTCGTCGCTGCCGAACCGGCAGACTTTGGCGCCCGGAACGGTGCGCTGCAGCAAGTCGGCGAATTTCAACAGCAGGGCATCGCCGGCCGCATGGCCCATCGTGTCGTTGATCAGCGACAAATCGTCGATGTCGAGCAGTGCAACCAGAATACGGCTGTCCGGCCCGCGACGTCCCACCGCGCGATCCAGTTTTTCCTGAAAGAACCGGCGGTTGGGCAGATTGGTCAACCCATCGTGAAGCCAGGCATGGGTGATCCGGCGTTCGCGTTCCTCGATCGCGTCGACCATCACGTTGAAACTGCGCGCCAAAGATGCCAGTTCGTCGCGCCCGCGCGGTTCGACACGGGTCATTTCGCCGCGCGCCATCGCCGCAGTGGCCATCGCCAGGCGTCCCAGCGGTTGCAAAATGCCGCGCGTCAGGCGCGATCCGAGCAATACCCCCATCAGCACCGCCACCATCGCGATCGCGGCCAGGTCCATGCGCAGCGACCGATAGGCCTCGGTTGCGCTGGCCAACGGATACCGCAGTATCAGTCTTGGCTGTAGCGTCGCATCAAGGCTGGGCAGCGCCGACATGCGCACCAGTTGGTCCCCGTCACGACCGTCGTGATGGTCGATCGACCCCACAGCTTGCCCGGCCAGGTCAGGATCGAGGCGGGCCTTGTCGGCGGCTTGTGCTTCGATCGGCAGGCCGGAAAGCCCCGCCAACTGGTCCAGGTCGCGCTGCCCCAGCGGACGGGCCAGCACCAGCCAGCCGGCAAGGTCGGGCAGTTCGATCGGCGCCGCCACTGCCAGCGACAGGGTCCGGCCGGTGCGCACGATACCGCCATTGCGCCCGGCGTTGAGCGCTGCAAGCATGGCCTGTCCATCGATCGGCGTGCTGCCGGGATTGGCGGTGGCCGTGCCGTCGAGCGAAACGACCATGGCCAGGGGTGCCCCGGCCCGCCCGGCCAGACTGGTCAGCGCCGATTCAAGCGTCCTGCGATCATTCAGCGCAAAGGCTTCGCGAAAGCCGAAGTCGCGCGCGACAACTTGGGCGGCAGAACGCATCTCGTCCTGTCGCGAGGCAAGATTGCGCTCCACCAGGCCGGTCCCGGCGGCAATATCGCGCTGGGCAATCGAATAGGCGTAAAGACGCAGGCCATAGTCGGCGACACCGACCGTGATCAGCATGACGACAATCAACAGCCCGGCGATGTTCAGCGAAACGCGCGCCTGCAGATTCAGACGCCAGAGCAAGACACGGCGCCAGCGGACCCGCGCCAGACGCGCCCGGGACCGCGCCGCACGCTGCATCTCAACGCGTCTCGATGGTCAGGCGGTTGGCGTGGCCTTCGTCCAGCACGATGGTGCCGTGCCATTCGCCATCACGTCCCATCCCCAGCGGATGCCACACCGTGACGGCATAGCGCCCCGCCGGCAGATTGGCGATATCCGCCATGCCATTCAGGTCGGTCCGCGCGGCATAGGGCGTGGTGACCACGCGCAAGTAGCCACGCATCTTGTCATGGATATGGCACCCCAGCGCGACTGTGCCCGGCACTGAAAACTGACGCGAACGGGTCTGATCGGCACCATAGAGGTCGATCTGAAACCGCGCGATGCGCGAAAAGCTGTAAATGCTGTGCCGCACGGTATCGAGATTGGGAAAGGCAACGGTTGCGCCCGCCGGCACGATCAGCGTGCCGGGAACAAAGGTCTCGTTGCGCTGCGCCATCGCGCTGCGTCCTGGAAAGACCACCGCGCGGTCATCGCCGGCCGGACGGGCAATCTCCACCACGGCACCTTCGAGCGGCAAACCACGTTGATTGAACACCTGCACACCAAGATGGCGCGGTTCGGTCGCCGACGTGGCCAACAGACAGCCGAAGGCAAACGCTGCCTTGCGCAAACTGTCGGATGGAAGCCTTGAAACCATAGAAAATAGCATCGCCGTTACACCTGAAAATTGCGTTAAGATCGCAATCCAGAATCAAGCCGGGCATTGCCTCAAAAGGCAACCATGAACTGTGCGGTTTGCTATGTGGGATTCAACAAATTTCAACCGCTTGGCAGTTACGTGCGACTGACTTTGGCCATGTAAGGACCCGCCATTGCAAATATGTCGTACAAGCCCGCGGCAATGGGGCATCGCGCTGTTGGCATTTGTCGTTGCCATGCTGTGCAACGCTTCGGCCATGGCACGCGATGACGGCCTGTTCGATGGCGAAAAACTGTTGCTGACCAACGGGGTCAGCACGGTCGAAGGGTCTGCCGGCGGCGGCTTGTCGAGCTGGGCCGTCATTCCCGGCATGGAGACTGATCATGGACTGGGGCTGTCGGCGTTTGTCACCGGCGTCGGGTTCAACGACTTCAACCTTGAAACCCACGGGATTGCGGTGGGCGTGCACAATCGGCTGGCGGTCAGCTATGCGCGCGAGAATTTCGACACTTTGAGCGCCGGGACGGCGCTGGGCCTGGGCCACGGCTATACCTTTCGCCAGGATATCGTGACGACGCGGCTGCGGCTCGCCGGCGATCTGGTCTATGGCCCGGCCTGGTTGCCGCAGATCACCGTCGGCGCGGATTTCAAACACAACCTCAACGGCGCGGTGGTGCGGCTGGTCGGCGCGAAACAGTCCGCCGGCACCGATTTCACGCTCAGCGCGACCAAGCTCCTGCTCGGCAGCAGCGTGTTGATCAACACGACCTTTCGGCTGACCGATGCCAACCAGTTCGGCCTGCTGGGCTTTGGCGGCGACCGTGACGCGCACCGCACCGGCCAGTTCGAAGGGTCGCTGGGCTATCAATTGACCCGGCGCCTGGCGGTCGGTGCCGAAGTGCGCACCCGCCCGGACAATCTGGGCTTTGCCCGCGAGACCGAGACGCATGACCTGTTTGTCGCCTGGGCAGCCAACCGTCATGCGACGCTGACCGCCGCCTATGTCGACCTTGGCCCGGTGGCGACGTTCCGGCCGCAGCGGGGTGCCTATCTGTCGTTGCAATTGGCTTGCTGAAAGGGATGGAGATGGTCCGACATGCACTGATCGCGGCGGCATGCGCATTGGCGACACCGGCCGGCGCCCAACAGACGCCCGCCGCCACCCCGCCCCAGGACGCGGCCGGCGGCGTCGACTGGTACAGGGAATTCGGCGTCGAACGCCCCCGGCCCGATCCGGTCACCGGCGAAGTGCCGGTCAAACCCTATGCCATGGCCGATGCCAATGCCGGGGCGACGCCGTTCGGCGGCAGCCACATGGCGCAGGCCTTTGGCGGGCAACCGGGCATTCGCCGCCTGGCCGACCGGCTGGATGCGCTGATCACCACCGACCCCAGGATCAGGGGGATCTTTGTTGCCACCGACAACGTGCGCCTGCGCCGCATGTTGTATGAACAGTTCTGCTATATCCTCAATGCCGGCTGCCATTATTCCGGCCGCGACATGCGCGAAGCACATCGTCAACTGGGGATCATGACCAGGGACATGAACGCGCTGGTCGAAGACCTGCAACGGGCCATGCGCGAAGACGGCATACCATTTGCAACGCAGAACCGCTTTCTGGCGAAACTGGCGCCGATGAAGCACGACGTCGTCACGAAATAGCCTATCCCGCGATCAGCCCGATCGCCAGCGTCAATCCGCCCAGCCCCAGCGACAGACGCCAGCGCAAGGCCATCCAGCCTTCGGCGCGAAAACCGATTGCACGGTCGACCAAGGGAGACGCCGCTATCAACGGGCCCAGCGCGATCATCTCCGGGCCCGGCCAGGTCCAGCCGACCATCCACGGAAACCACAGCGCCAGCGCGATAAGGCTGGGCAGCACGGCGGCGGCAAACGTCCAGCGCGGCGAACCGGGCGTCGCCAGTGCGATACCCCACCACACCCCGCCCAGAAAGCTGAAGATCAGCGCGGCATAACCGTACCCCAGCGCCAGCGCGCTCCACCCGGCCGGGCCGCCCTTGAGCACGGCCATACATGCGGCGATTTGCGGCAGAAGCCCGGCATAACCGAGCAGGCGGGCGTTGTCGGACAGCTTGTGCATCGGTGTCCGATACCCCGATGCGACGTCCACCGCCCCCTGCCCCTAAGGGCGTTATCCGCCGCGCAACAGTTGCACGCCCCAGTCGCGTTCGAACAGATACAACAAGGTGCGCGCCGCCTCGCCGCGCGGACTGTCGAGCCCACCGTCGCGTTCCATCAGCAGGCGCGCATCGTCATGGGCGAGCGGCAGCAGGCGGGCGATCTGGTCGAAATCGGCAACGCGGAACGGGGTATCGCCCGACTGGCGCGTGCCCAGCAGTTCGCCGCCGCCGCGCAGTCGCAAATCTTCCTCGGCCAGACGGAAACCGTCCTGCGTTTCGCGCATCAGCGCCAGCCGTTCGCGCCCGGTTTCCGACAGGGCCTCGCCGCGCAGCAACAGGCAGGTCGATTTGCCCGTCCCACGCCCGACCCGGCCACGCAACTGATGCAATTGCGCCAGCCCAAAGCGTTCGGCCTGTTCGATCACCATCAGCGTCGCGTTGGGCACATCGACGCCGACCTCGATCACCGTGGTGGCGACCAGCAACCCCGCCTCGCCGGCGGCAAAGCGTTCCATCGCAGCGTCCTTAGCCTCTGGCCGCAATTGACCGTGGACCAGTTCGACGCCGTCGCCAAACCGCAGTTTGAGCGCGGCATGGCGCGCCTCGGCGGCGGCGATATCCTCGGTTTCGAGTTCGCGCACCATCGGGCAGACCCAATAGGCCTGCCCCCCTGCGGCGAGGTGACGACCCAGCCCGGCAATCACTTCATCCAGCCGTTCGGTCGACACCACGCGCGTGTCGATCGGCTGACGTCCCGGCGGCATTTCATCGAGCCGCGACACATCCATTTCGCCATATTGCGCCAGCGTCAGCGTGCGTGGGATCGGCGTTGCCGTCATGGCCAGGCAATGCGCGGTGGTCCTGGCCTTTTGCGTCAGCAACAGCCGCTGCCCGACGCCAAAGCGGTGCTGTTCGTCGATCACCACCAGCGCGAGATTTTTATAGGCAACGGTATCCTGAAAGATCGCATGGGTGCCGACCAGAATCTGGATCGACCCGTCCAACAGCCCGATCAGCGTCGCTTCCCGCGCGCGGCCCTTGTCGCGCCCGGTCAGCAGCGAAAGCGCGACACCGGTGCCCGCCAGCATCCGCGTCAGGGTTTCGGCATGCTGGCGCGCCAGGATTTCGGTCGGTGCGAGCAGCGCCGCCTGCGCCCCCGCCTCGACCGCGATCAGCATCGCATGGAGCGCGACCGCCGTCTTGCCCGATCCGACATCGCCTTGCAGCAGGCGCAGCATCGGCGCGCCCTGCACCAGATCCGCCTCGATTTCCGCAATGGCGCGGTTTTGCGCGCCGGTCAGCGAAAACGGCAGATCGAGCCGCGCGCGCAAGCGCCCGTCACCATGCAACGGCACCCCGCGCCGGCTGCGGTTGGCGGCGCGCACCAGCATCAGCGCCAGGCTGTTGGCCAGCAATTCGTCATAGGCCAACCGGTCGCGCGCGGCGGCATCGCTGCCCTTGTGCGCGGTCAGCACCGCGTCTCGCCAGGCCGGCCACCCCTCGCGCGCCAGCAGGCCGGGCTCGATCCATTCGGGCAAAACGGGCAAATGCTCCAGCCCCTGGGCCACCAGCGCAGCGATGCGCCCCTGCGTCAGCCCTTCGGACAAGGCATAGACCGGCTCGGTCAACTGGCCCGCCAGTGTGCCGCTGTCTTCGGCAATATGGTCGGGATGGACGATCTGCCGCGTCTGGCCAAACTGGTCGAGCCGCCCGGCGACCCACCGCCGCGCCCCCGACGGCAACAACTTGCGCGCCGAATACGACGCGCGGCCGAAATAGGTCAGCGCGACAATATCGCCCGCATCATCCTCGGCCAGCACGCGATAGGGCCCGCGCCCGGCACTGGCGCGGTGTTCGCGGATGGTCAACGCAATGACAATGTTTTCGCCCACGGCCGCATCATCCAGCCGCGTCACCACCCGCCGCGACACGAACCGGTCGGGCAGATGATAGGCCAAATCGCGAATCCGCGTCAGCCCGAGCCGGTCAAGCGGACGCGCCAGACCCGGCCCGACGCCTTTCAGCCCGGCGGTTTCGGCAAACAGGGGATTGAGCAAGCCGGGCCGCATTGGCCTGGGTCTTTAACCGGCGTACCGGTCAAACGCCACAGCATGGAGCAATCAGCCGGGGATTTGATGGTGCCTCTGGTGCCCGAGCAAGCGCGCACGCGCGGCCCCGGCACCTCGGGCAAATGCGTCGCTTTCAAACGCATCGCGCTTGACAGTTTCGACAGCGTCCACTAACATTAGTTATGGCTAATATTAGATCCGTCTTGTCTATCCTCGCCGACCCGACCCGCAGAGCCCTCGTGGAAGAGTTGCGGCGGGGTCCGATGACGGTCGGGCAGCTCTCGGAAACGACGCCAGTGACACAGTCAGCCGTTTCCCAACACCTTAAGCTGCTCAAGGCGGCTGCGCTTGTGCTGGAACGTCGGGAGGGCACGCGCCGGTTCTATAGTCTGGACCCCGCCGCATTGGGCGAACTTCGCACTTATGTGGATGGTCTTTGGAGCGACGCCCTCGCCAATTTCAATCAAACAGCCGACCAGGAGTGCGGCAATGGAACCGATTGATTTCAAAGTCCCGCCGGTGATCAAGACAATCACCTATGCCGGATCGCCCGAAGCCGCGTTCGATCGATTTACCCTGGAAATTGGCACGTGGTGGCCGCTGGCCAGCCACTCGTTGGGCAAATTGGACAACGCCCTGTCGGTGGCCTTTGATCGTCTCGAAGCCGGCGGAGGGTTGGTCGAACGGTGCAGAGCGGGTGACCGCCATGTCTGGGGCTCGATCGTCGCCATTGACCGGCCGCACCTGATCCGCTTCACTTGGCATGTCGGGCGGCAACCGGACACAGCGCAGTTGATCGAGGTGACGTTCGACCCGGGCGAGGACGGCACGACCACGGTCACCTTAACCCACTCAGGCTGGGAACGGCTGGGCGATGGCGCATCGGAAGCGCGGCAAGGCTACAACACAGGTTGGGATTTCGTTCTGGCTCAATATGTCGCAACCGGGCGACCGCTGTGACAACCGCCCGGGCGATCGCCCCCAGCGACCGTATTGCGGCGGCGCGGGGATTGGCCTAGGGCGCGGGGCATGGACGCATCGGATCGCCTTCGCCGCCTGAAATTTCGTGCCTGGCATCGTGGCACGCGAGAGGCGGATTATATGATCGGCTGTTTCTTTGACCGCCATCATGCCACCTGGAACGCCGCCGAAATCGACTTGTTCGAACGTCTGGTCGAAGAAGACGATGTCGATATCATGGCCTGGGCGCTTGGCACGCAGCCGGTGCCGGCGGAATATGCCGGTGCGATGATGGACGCGATGGTCCTGCTCGATTACGTGGACATTCCGCGCTAGACTGCCCGGCGCCCACCGCACCCATCATGCCCGACATTTCTCGCATCCTTTCGGCGACCACGCCGCTGACTCTGTCCCAACTGGCGCGCGGGGCGCAGCCGCTCGTGCTCGCCGATCTGGCGCGTGCCGCCAAGGGCCGGGCGGTGTTCATCGCCGCCGATGAAGCGGCAATGCGCGCAGTGGTCGAGACTGCCGGGTTCTTTGCCCCCGAACTCGATATTATCGAATTTCCGGGGTGGGATTGCCTGCCGTTCGATCGTGCTTCGCCGGCCCTGTCGGTCAGCGCGCGGCGGCTGGCGGCGCTGGCGCGGTTGCAGACCACCCGCAGCGAGCCGCAATTGCTGGTGACGACCGTGGCGGCCGTGCTGCAACGCGTGCTGACGCCGTTTCGCATTCGCGAATCCACCCGCGTGCTCAAACCCGGAATGGAAATCAGCCGCGACAGCCTGATCGCGCTGTTGCAGCGGCTGGGCTACATGCGCACCGACACCGTGCTCGATGCCGGCGAATATGCATCGCGCGGCGGGGTGTTCGATCTCTATCCCAGCGGGCTCGACCACGGCCTGCGGCTCGATTTCTTTGGTGACGAGCTTGAAACGCTGCGCCTGTTCGACCCGGCCACGCAACGATCGGTGCAGCCGGTGGACAGCCATCTGCTGATCCCGGCGAGCGAAGCGCTGCTCGATGAAGCCAGCATCAAACGCTTTCGCAGCCGCTATCGCGAACGGTTCGGCGCCAATGCCACCGGCGATCCGCTGTATCAGGCGATCAGCGACGGGCGGCGGCTGGCAGGCATGGAACACATGCTGCCGCTGTTCGAAGACCGGCTGGTCACACTGTTCGACCATCTGGGCGAACACGATCTGGTGGTGCTCGATTCGGGCGCGGCCAAGTCGGCGGAAACGCGGCTGGCCGAGATTGCCGATTACCACCAGTCACGGCAGGATGCCGGCCGGGCGCAGGCCGGGCAGTATCGCCCGATCGAGGCCGAGGCGCTCTATCTGGGCGCGGACGAGTTCGAACGTGCGCTGGCAGGTTGGCCGGTGCACCGCATGTCGATCTTTGCAGAGCCGGAATCGCCGCGCACGATCGATTTCGGCTTTTCCAGCGCGCGCGATTTCACCCCCGACCGCACCGCCGGCAGCAATGTCTATGAAGCGGCGGCGCGGCACCTGTCGGCGCTGGCGACGCGCGGGCTCAAGCCGGTGCTGGCGGCTTACTCGGTGGGGTCCCGCGCGCGTCTGGCCGGCCTGATCGGGGAAGCGGGCAAGTCTCAGCCGGTCATGGCCGAAACCTGGCAGGACGCACAGGGCATCGCCGCGACCGGCAAGATCGCGGCGGTGGTGCTGCCGCTCGATCACGGGTTTGCCGGCGAGACGATCGAGCTGCTGACCGAGCAGGACATTCTCGGCGACCGGCTGGTGCGGCGCAAGCGCAAGCGCAAGGATGCCGACGCGTTCCTGGCCGAACTGTCCGCGCTGACGCCGGGCGACCTGGTCGTGCACATGGAGCACGGCATCGGCCGCTATGACGGGCTGGAGCCGATCCGCGTCGGCGACAGCCCGCACGACTGCGTGCAGTTGACCTATGCCGGCGGCGACAAGCTGTATATCCCGGTCGAAAACCTCGACGTGCTGTCGCGCTATGGCAGCGAGAACGAGGGCGTCGCGCTCGACCGGCTGGGCGGCGAAGCGTGGCAGCGGCGCAAGGCTAAACTGCGCGAACGCATTCTGGAAATGGCCGGGCAGTTGATGGTCACGGCGGCACTGCGCGCGTTGCGCCAAGCCGATGTGATAGAGCCCGATGCAGCCAGTTTCGGCCCGTTCGTCGACCGTTTTCCATGGACCGAGACCGAGGATCAGGAACGCGCGATCGACGATGTCCTGTCCGACATGGCATCGGGCAAGCCGATGGACCGGCTGGTCTGCGGCGATGTCGGCTTTGGCAAGACCGAGGTCGCCTTGCGCGCCGCTTTCGTCGCGGCGATGGCCGGGCGGCAGGTCGCGGTGGTGGCGCCGACCACCCTGCTGGCGCGCCAGCATTATACCTCGTTTGTCGAACGGTTTTCCGGCTTTCCCATCAACATCGGCCGCCTGTCGCGGCTGGTGGCGCCCAAGGAAGCCGCAGAGACCCGCGCCGGTCTTGCCAAAGGCACGATCGATATCGTCATCGGCACGCATGCGCTGCTGTCGAAGACGCTGGAATTTCGCAACCTCGGCCTCGTCATCGTTGACGAGGAACAGCACTTTGGCGTCACGCACAAGGAAAAGCTGAAAGAGCTGAAGGCCGACGTCCACGTCCTGACGCTGACCGCGACGCCGATCCCCCGCACTTTGCAGATGGCGATGTCGGGCCTGCGCGAACTGTCGACGATCCAGACCCCGCCGGTGGACCGCCTGGCCGTGCGCACTTATGTGATGGCATGGGACGATCTGGTGATGCGCGAGGCGCTGATGCGCGAACACCAGCGCGGCGGGCAAAGCTTTATCGTCGTGCCGCGCATCGCCGACATGCCCGACATGGAGGAATGGCTGCGGCTGAACGTGCCGGAAATCCGCGCCGTGTCCGCACATGGCCAGATGAGCCCGAGCGAAGTCGAAGATCGCATGTCGGCGTTCTATGACCGCAAATACGAAGTGCTGCTGTCGACCACGATCATCGAAAGCGGCATCGACATCCCCAGCGCCAACACCATGATCCTGCACCGCGCCGACCGTTTCGGCCTGGCGCAACTGTACCAGTTGCGCGGACGGGTCGGGCGCGGAAAGCTGCGCGCCTATGCCTATCTGACCTATCCGGAAAATCGGGCACTGACCGAAATCGCCGAAAAACGGCTGAAAGTGCTGGGCGATCTCGATTCGCTTGGCGCCGGCTTCCAACTGGCCAGCCACGACCTCGATCTGCGCGGCGCGGGCAACCTGTTGGGCGACGAACAGTCGGGGCACATCAAGGAAGTCGGCTTCGAACTTTACCAGTCGATGCTGGAGGATGCGATCCTGGCGGCCAAGGCCGGCGATTTCACGATGATGCGGGAACGCGGTGCGCTCAATCCGACGATCACTGTCGATGCACCGATCATGATCCCTGACGACTACGTGCCCGATCTCGCCGTGCGCATGGCGCTCTATCGCCGCATGAACGATGCCGAAGGGCCCGAAGCGGTCGAGGCCCTGGCGGCGGAAATGATCGACCGGTTCGGCCCCCTGCCCCCACCGACGCAAAACCTGCTGCGCCTGATCGAAGTCAAGCGTCAGGCGATCCTCGCCGGGGTCAGCAAGATCGACGTCGGCGCCAAAGGCGCGCTGGTCAGTTTCCACGGCGATACGTTTGTCGACCCGATGGGCCTGGTCGCCTATGTCGAGCGCCTGAACGGCGTGGCCAAGCTGCGCCCCGACAACAAACTGGTGATCCAGCGCGCCTGGGGCACAGCCGAAGCCCGGCTCAACGGACTGGTGCAATTGACCCGTGGGCTGTCGGCGATCGTCCGCAAGGCGACGAAGAAAGCGGCCTAGCCAACCGCAAGCGCGGCGAATTCTTCCGGCGAGACGGGTCCCGATCGCAGGAAACCCTGGAACCAGTCGCAGCCTTCCTCGGCCAGCACGGCCAGTTGCGCGTCGCTTTCGATCCCTTCGGCAATCACTTTCAGATCGAGAGCGCGCGCCATCGCGATGATCGCCGCGACAATCGCCCGGTCACGCGGGTCCTGCGCAATGTCGCGAACCAGCGACCGGTCGAGCTTCAGCGTGTCGAGCGGCAGCGCCTTCAACGTGCGAAAATTGGAAAAGCCTGTCCCGAAATCATCCAGCGCGACCTGGACCCCATCGTCCGTCAGCGCCTGCAACGCGCGTGCGCAGGCCTCGAAATCGCCGATCAGCGACTGTTCGGTGATTTCCAGCGTCAGGCGTTCAGGGGCAAAGCCGCTTTCGGCCAGCAGCGCGCGCACCGAGGCGGCAACATCGCCGCGGGCAAAATCCTCGGCAGTAATGTTCAGCGACATGCGCAGCGGGCGGGACCAGCCTGCGGCAAGCGTCAGCGCGCGTTTGGCGATATGATGCGACAACTGCGCGACGTGGTCGCCGCGGTCCGCCACGGCAAATAGCGTTTCGGCGGAAATCTGCCCAAAGCGCGGGTGTTCCCACCGCGCGAGCGCCTCGGCCCCGGCCAGGGCGCCGCTGTGCACATCGATCTGCGGTTGAAACAGCACCAGGATCTCGTCGCGATGCATCGCACCGAGCAAGTCGGCTTCGAGCAGGGCAATGCTGCCCCCCGGCACGGTTTCGCCATCGTCGCCCCACAGCACCCGCCGACCGGCCAGCCGCTCCAGCGTTGCGGCCGCCTGTGCCAGCCGGTCGATCACTCCTTCTCCGCTGTCGCCCTGCCGTGCATCGAGCAGCGCGATGCGCGGCACCAGGTGCAGCGCGTCACCTTCAACCGTCAGCGCCCGGCCGATCACGCGCCCCAGCGCTTCGGCGAGATAGTGCCAGCGATCGCGCCCCGGCGCGTCGCGCGATCCCAGCAGGAATTGCCCCCCGGCGAGCCGTGCGATCAAGGGATCGGCGCCGATTTCGGACGCCGCAAAATCGCCGATACGGTGCGCCACTTCGACCAGCACCGTGTCCCCGGCCGGTTTGCCATAGGCCAGGTTGACCGTCTGCAGACGCGGCAGGCTGATCAGCATCGCCTTGACCCTGACATCACCCCCGCCCTCACCCGCGACACAGGCCGCATCGAGCCAGTCGCGCGCCGCGTCGGCCCCGACCAGCCCGGTCAGATAGTCGGATGATGGATCGATCGACGTGATATTGCCCCTCATTCCCTGCGCATAGTCGAAGTTCATCCGCAAATCATCAGCCTATGGCGATTAGCCGTTGCACCACAATGGGGCGCCCCATAAACCGACACTTCGTGCGCAGGGATTCACGCCGGCATTCCGGCGAACCGGCACGCAACGCAATTTCCGAGGGGACTATGTCTGAACCGCTGACCCGGCTCGCCCTGGTGGCATCGCCGACCGACCGCGCGCAGGACGCCGCAACCGAATTGCGTGCCTCTCGCGATTGGGTCGATTTTGATGATGCCGACGGCGTGGTCGCGCTGGGCGGCGATGGCTTCATGCTGCAAACCCTGCACCACATGCTCGATTCCAACCGCATCCTGCCGGTCTATGGCATCAATCTGGGCACCGTCGGGTTTCTGATGAACCGCCTGAAATCCAGCCGTACGCTCGATGAACGGATCGCCCGCGCCCGGCGCATCGCGGTGTCGCCGCTGTGGATGGAGGCGACCACCAATTCCGACGACGTGATGACGTCGTGGGCGATCAACGAAGTCTCGCTGCTGCGCGAAACGCGCCAGACGGCAAAGCTGGAAGTCAGCGTCAACGGCAAAGTGCGTATCGCCGAACTCAGTTGCGACGGCGTGCTGGTGGCAACGCCGGCCGGATCGACTGCGTACAATCTGTCGGCCAACGGCCCGATCCTGCCGCTGGGATCGAACATGCTGGCGCTGACCCCGATCAGCCCGTTCCGCCCCCGTCGCTGGCGCGGCGCGATCCTGCCCGAAAGCGCCGAAATCGTGTTTCGCGCGCGCGAGGCGGTCAAGCGCCCGGTGCTGGTCGTCGCCGACCAAAAGGAAATCCGCGACGTGCGCGAAGTGCGCGTACGCGCCTGGCCCGAACACCGCCTGACCCTGCTGTTCGACAAAGGCAAGAGCCTGGACGAACGCATTTTCGCCGAGCAGTTCATGGTCTGACAAATTTGCGCGGAACACGCGATTTCGATGCTTGCCAAACCGGAAACGCCTGTTATTAGCGCGCTCCTGCCCCGGGCAACCGGCGCCGTTCCCTGATAGCTCAGCGGTAGAGCTCTCGACTGTTAATCGAGTGGTCGTAGGTTCGAATCCTACTCAGGGAGCCATTTTCTTTGGAAATATGGCGTTAAAACAATACCTTAGGACTCGATATCGCCATCTTTCCCCACACTGTTTCCCACAGTGCCCGCCGAATGGTGGCGATGGGTGGCGCAGGATGCGCGCCATATTGCCTGGGCCTCTCGCGCGATCGAGGCGCCTGGCTTGTTCCACTCGATCGATTGACCAGCCGCACCGGCGCTGCCGAACGATGGCGACCCTCGCTACCCCCTAGGGGGTTTCAGATGGGCCGGGCTCGACGCGAGCAACCGCATTGGACCTCACGCGCAGAATTTTTTCTGTGTCAAAAAATCAGGAAAATAAATAGGTGGTCGGGCGGTGTTGTCGCCACTTCAAAGGCCCGGAAAACCGCCGCTTTCGGATTTATTTTCCTATTTTCTGCGCTGAAAAATAAATGCGCAAAAATTGCCGCCCATTGAAAATAATTCGGGCGCGGCTGGTGCGCTGCTATGCTGCCACCAGTTCCAATGCTTCTAGCCGTTGCATCAGACCATCGTGAGGAACATGCGCCGCCAATACGGACGCGTTCACCTCTTTGATGATCCGGGCCGCAACAGCAGCTTCCCGATCGAGCAGCGCCTTGTCGTGCAGCCAGGCCGCGACGGCGCACCAATCCCACAGCGGATGGCCGGACATCACCTTGGCGCTGGGCGGCGGGAAGCCGATACCGCGCTCACCCTTGGCATAGAGCGAAATGGCCTGCTTGCTCAACTGGCAGCGCTCGGCAATCTCGCTCAGACTCACCAGGTAATCGGGTTCGATCCGCTCAACCGATGCACCAGCCGCGCGCACGCCCTCCATGGCGGTCAGGATGGCGCGCGAAAGCGTCGGCGCCTCGCGGGCGAACTCCGCGATGATGAGGCCGCGCTGAAAGCTGAGCGTAGCATCATCGCATCCAGCCTCGAAGAACCGATCCTCAAATCCGTCCTCATGCGGATCGAGGCCGGTGGCGATGATCGTGAACTCGTGCGTTTTCATGGGCTCAACTCCCGTCGACATGCGGGCAGCGGTCTACCGCCCGGATGATTGCCCTGGCATGGTTCTCGGCATTGCGCGGTGTGGACCAGACGCTGATGATGCAGCCCTCCCGATCCGCGAACGCGCAATAGAGCTTTGCCCAGGCATGGCCGCCCGAGATCGTAACCCGCCAGCCATTCAATTCGGCGTAAGCGACCGCAGCCTCGATGTGCTTGTTCGGATGCGATGGCCTAGCCATGGCCAGGCATATGGCGCAGGCGTTGACGAATGTCAACACAAAGCGACACTAGTAACGTCACGCGTAACGTCACGCGTAACGTCACGCGTGACGTTATCCGAGGCATTCTTGCACGGGGCGAGATGGTCGCACTGATCGCCACTCTGGCCGATGCGACCAAGCGCCGGGCAAGTCCTGTGCATCGCCAGCTAGGCGCAGCGTCGTGGTGCGGGGAAGCGGACGATGTCGCCCATGCTATGCCGCCTCCGCATCGTTCGCCCGGCGCATTGCAGCGACCGTGGCAACGATATCCGCGAAACCTGCGGCGAGTTCGGTATCGCCCGGCAAATCCTCCTTCTCGTTGCCCAGCTCTGCCACGCCACAGGGGGGCGTCGCCTTGGCTTTCGTGGCGAGCCGTCGCCGCCCCCCTATGGTATTACTATATGCGTTACCGACGGGGTAACAGGGCACCGGCTGGGGATCGACGGTTTTCTGCGGTTCGGCCATGCGCGCTGTTACCCCGTCGGTAGCAGGCCGGGCGGGGTCTGTTACCGCAGGGGAAGCAGATTGCGGGGCCCTTGTTACCGCAGGGGTAACGCCCTTTTTACCGCGCGCCTTGCCGCGATCGATGCGCATGACCGGCGTTTCAGTCGACCAGGTGCGATAGGCAAAGGTCGGCTGTCGGTATGGGGGCGATCGACCGGACAGTGCCCAGGTCAGCCGGTATTCGCGGGCGCGTCGCTCTTGCCAGATAGCTTCCTCTGTCATTTCAATGAGGCCATGGGTTAGCAGGTCATCGAACGCGCCTTGGACATTGCGGTTCGATGCCCCCAGCCGTTCGCGGGCCGTGCGTGCGTCTAAGCCAATATGGCCGTTATTATGCCCGTTGAACCGGCGCACCACTTCGACCAGCAGTGCGCGCGCGTGGCACGACAGATCCTGCCAGGCCGGGCTGTCGATTACGTCGTGCGGGATCGCGGCGAATCCACCCCCTGCCTTTTGGGCGTGCGGCGCCGTTGCGCGCTTCTTTCTGGACATGGGCAGCCCCCAAGGCAAAGGCGCACCGCGCGGCTGGCGCGGTGCGCTGGGTCAGGTGGTGGCGAGTTCGGCCTTGCCCGCGCTGGTCAGGCGCAAGACTGCCGCAGATCGGCCAGACGGGTTGCGGCGGCGCGTGCCAGTGGGTTCGGCAAGGCCAAGCGCAATCATTTCGCTCAGCCGTGGCAGGAGTGCCTCACGGGTCTGGCCGCTATGGGCGACAAGTTCCAACGGGGTGGCCTCGATCAATTCGCCCAATGCGCGCAACGCGATGCGCCGGAGCCGCGCACGGGCCGGTGCGATCATATCGGCGCTGTCGGAACTGGTGCGCCGTGTGACCGCTGTCCGACCTTTGGCGCTCATGTAGCGGTCAAAATCAGCCATGGTGCGCACCCCCAAAGGCGAGGGCCGCGACGATGGCGGCGGTTTCGATTGGCATGGCGAACCGGGCGGCAAGGTGTTGCGCACGGTAGGCTGCGAGTGCTATCGGAGCGGTGGAAGCGCCGGCCAAGCCCTCCACGCCCCTGCCAGCAACGGCGGGGGTTTTCTTTTCCATGGATTAGCACCCCTCGGAAATGAGGCGGCGCAGCGAATCCGCCAAAATCAGGCGCCGCTTGCCGATTTTGCTGGTGGCCAGCCGTCCATCGGCGATCAGCTCGTAAAGTTTAGTCTGTCCAAGGCTCGAAACGCGGCTGGCAGTGGCCATGTCATAGGCCAGGGGCGCCGCGTCGGGGGAAGCGATTGCGTTCATTGTCCGTTCTCCGTCGAGCACACACGGTTGCGTCCGTGCGGTGACGAAGGGGTATTTATTGGGCCGAAATTAGGCTGGTAATGCCGACAACTCGTGCCTCTCAAATGTTCCGCAGATCACTGCGGCGAATGGCTTGCGCAACTGCGGCTGGTGTGACGGTTGCGATGCCCAGGCCGTGCAACGCGCCAGCGATGAAACGTGCCCCGGCCCTGTCCACTTTTGTGACGCCGATGTCCCTGCCCAGATCGCGCCCAACCTCAATCAGAAAGCTGGCGATCCATCGCGCATCATCATGCCACCACTTGACCTCACGTGGCGGTTTTGGCGGCAAAATTTCGGCCAATCCCTGCGCCGCTTCGATGAAATTGATAACCCGCTCCATCCGTGCGAGGTATTCGGCGCTGTCCTGAATCTCGGTTTTTCCGCTGTGCTGGTCGCAAATCTTTGCGATCGTCCGCATCATCGCACCGAAATCCTTGGCTGCGGCTTCGGCCTTCGGCAGCAGATTGTGAAGGCGTGGCGCGGGCTGGTCGGGGATTGGCGTGAGCTCCTCCCATCTGGGAATGGTAAGCGGACATAGATAAGTTCGCAAACCTTCGACTAACGGCCCCGGCAGATCGGACAGGCCAGCCGCGCACAGCCATGTAATCACGCTACCCAACGCAACCTGTCGCATCGGGGCTGCGCCCTCGTGCCCGCTCGAAAAATAGCGCAGCGACCCTTCGCCAGGCTCGTAGAAGCGTAGGCAAGGAACCGTGGACAGGTCGGTACCGGCCCCTCGCACGCGCACTGTGATAACCACATCTTGCGCTGGCGCGTTGTCCCGCCTTCTCGCCATCGCTACGCCGCACCAGCCGCCGTCATTTTCCTAGCTGCTATGCCGTCCGTCCGATGGTCTCTGCCAGCACATTCGAGACGTAGCTGTTCAGCGAGACGCCTTCGCGCGCCGCCACGATTTTCAGCTTTTCGTGCAAGGAGCGCGGAACCCGTTGCCGCCATTGGCCCAATGACGCTGGCCCCGGCACGTCACGCCCCAATTCCTTTGCGGCGGCTTTCCATTCGGCGATTGCCGCCGCTGCATCGGCCAGGGCTTCCTCGGGCGTTTCGCCATCGGCCATGCAGCCGGGCAGCGCGGGCACCGTCGCCAACCAGCCGCCGCCATCGGCCTGCGAGAGCGGCTCCACCATGATCGCGTAGTCAGCCTGCTTTGCCATCGTGATGTTCCTTCACCAGTTCCATGAGCTTGCGGATATAGACGGGCTTGATCGGGCGCTTTGCCGGAACCGTGAGAATCGCCTCATTTCCCGGCACAGCAACCTTCCAATGCGAGCCACCCCCAGAGGGAGGAAGGCACGGCCAGTCTAGCGCGCTGCACAGCTTCTGAACGTCGGCGATTGTCCAATCCCCTGCCGGGTTGTGGCGCATCTGCTCGATCAGTTTGTCAGCTTTGCTCATGGAGTTGGATACCGTATGCGGTGCCATTTGTCAACCGTGTATGAACGTTGGCGAACGTCGGCGGCCCATTGCGAATGGCGGGGCAGCGGGCCGGAACGCCCCGCTTTCGGCTGGCCGCCGGTGCCCCGCCAAGGTGCGGCGGAATTATACAGGGGTGCCGGGCCGCAAGCTGTCGATCGCCGTCGCTCCCGTCGTTTGGTGGGCATTGCCGCTGTCTGCGGAGCGCACCGTCTCGCCGTTCGTCCGATAGCTGCTCTGCAGATTCACGATGCCCAAGGGCGTGCGCCGGTCGTTGAAAATGTTGTGCTCGGCGGTGAACACCTCCGGCATGGGCACATTCTCGGTTTGCGTCCAGTGGTCGCCCGGATCACTGATCGGACAGCCCGCACCGTCATTGGGGACAGATCCGGTATTGATCCCCTCTTCGTCGCACTGGCCGGCTGGGTCATCATCCTCGGGCGGATCGTCGGGTTCGTCGTCTTCCTGCCCGTTGGGATCGACCCTGCAAGCGCCCAGCCGTTGCTGTCGGGCGTGCATGGAGGTCCATTCCAGCCATGCCGCATCCCGCTCGTCGCCGGCGGCTTCGGCATCGTCGGGCTGGTGTTGCTGGTCGACCGCGCGCACGTCTTCCGGCCAGGCGCCCGGCTCCGCCTCTGCATCGCCATCGATGGTATCAAGCAGGTCGATCGCGATCGCGATGAATGCCGCGACCTTGTTGCGGTCATAGCGGGCCAGTATCCGCGCAACGGCTGGCATCGGTGGCACAGTGCCCGGGATTGGTTCAATCGCGCCCACGGTCGCCTCCTGCGGCTTGCACGAGGTGCGGGCACGGCGCCGCCCATGCGGCGGGCGCAAAGGGGTTGGCGGGCGCGGGAGCGCGCCCTATCGGAATGACAGCCATTGCAAACGGTCCTTTCGTTCGTGGTGGTCAGGGCCGGCTGGGTGGTGGAGCACCCAGCCGGCCCGCTCTTTCCGGGGTTCAGTCGCCCGAAACCTTGTGCAGCGGCACGACGTTGCCGGCCGTGCCGGACAGCGACGGCGCGACGAATCGGCCCCAATTGTCCATCAGGGCCCGGCGCATGTCGCGCATGTCGCTGCGAAGATAGGCTTGCTCTGTGGCGGTGCCGACGCGGTGCGCCAGGGCCATTTCTGCGACCATGGCCGGGATCGTCGGGCACCGTTCGGCCGCAAAGTCGCGGAATGCGCTGCGGAAACCGTGGATTGTTTCGACGCGGCCAGCCGTCCGGATGGCCTTGGTCAGGCTCATATCGGACAGCGTCTTGCCTTGCGCCCCGGGAAAAATCAGCCCCTTGCGCTGGCTTTCGTCCGGCTGGAACCGCACCAGCAGGGCGATGGCGGCGGCCGACAGCGTGACGACATGCCCTTCCCGCATTTTCATGACGGTCGCAGGCCGGGTCCAGGTCGCGGCATCGATGTCGACCTGTTCCCATGTGGCCTGCCGGACTTCACCCGATCGCGCGGCGGTCAGGATCACAAACAGCATGGCGAACCGGCTGGCGCTAGTGCCCTTGCCCAGTTCCGCCGCGACAAAGGCCGGGACTTCGGCAAACGGCATCGCCGCAAGGTTGCCGCCGCGCGCCTGCTTTGACAGCCCGGAGCGCAGTTCCCGAATATCGGGCAAAGCATCGGTGCGCCAGCCGCGCGCCTTGGCGAAGGCAAGCACCTGCCCGATGCGAGTGCGGATCTTGCGGGCCATGACCGGCTTGTCGGTCCAGATCGGCGCCAGCGCCGTGATCACGTCGGCGCTGCCGATCGCGTTGACCTTCATCGTGCCCAGCTTTGGAAATGCGTGCTCGGTCAGAGACGCCATGAACGCCTTGGCTGTCTTGGTACCCCAACCCGCCGACAGTTCCTTGTGCGCATCGCGCGCCGCCTCCGCAAAGGTCGGTACAGCCACCCGTTGCCGATCGCGCTCCGCAACCGGGTCCGCGCCGGCCTTGGTCAGCTTGCGCAGCGCTGCGGCCTTTTCGCGCGCCTCGTGCAGCGACAGGGACTTGCGGAGCATCAGCGGGGTGTCGGCAAGGCGTTTGTCATCAGCAGCGAACGCCTTGCGCCCGGCGCCTTCCAGATCGAGCGCGCCAAGGCCGATGTCGCGCCGGCCTTTGCCTTCCTGCACCCGCAGCACCCAATTGCGCGCGCCGGACGGGGCAACCACCAGCAGCAAGCCTTGACCATCGACCAGGACGCGTTTGCACGGCTCGCCTTTGGCGTTCGTGCCGGGTTTCGCGTCCTTGATCCTCGCCGTGGTGAGCTTGCCCATCGGTTCCCCACTTTCTTCCCCACACTCTATGACGGGCCATGGCGATTGTCAACGATGTATAGCGAAGAGTGTAGCGTTCAAGAATGGCTGATTTGCGTGGTTTTCTCGGACTATGGCGAGCAACAGCGACGTCGTGCGAAGGCATGGTTATGCTCTTACTCAGGGAGCCATTTTACCGCTGCAAACTGTCGCATGCAGTCGCAGGGCCCTTGATTTTGCCCGTTTTACGCGGTGTGTGGTGCGCATGCTGTCGCATCGAGTCGCAGCGAAGAGCCCCTGTCTTGGGGGCCTTATGGGGGGCCGCGCTCTTTGCTGACCGATGTTGCTTGCCGGAAGGCGCAGCCGGGGCCGAAGGATCGCAAGATCCCCGATGCGCTGGGCCTGTACCTCTTTGTTACGGCAAAGGGCGCGAAATCCTGGCGCTGGAAATACCGCTTTGCCGGCAAAGAGAAGAAGCTGATTTTTGGGCTCTACCCCGAAGTATCGCTGGTTCGGGCCCGGCAGTTGCGCGACGACGCCCGCGCGGAGCTCGCGCAGGGTCTCGATCCGTCGGTGGAGCGCAAACGGCGCAAGGCAATTGCGACCTCGGAATCACTCGAGACGTTCCGCCAGGTTGCGCTTGCCTGGCACAAGCAACGCGCGAAATTGTGGATCGGCGTGCAAAAGGGGGTCTGACTCAAATTCCGTGCAAATTTGACATTTCCGCACTGTGTCCGGCCAACTCCATTGGGGGTCAGCAAGGAGTACACGTTGATGGCCTCGAAAGCATGGGACAGCAGCTTGCGGTTACCGGGTTTGATCGTAGAAAGCCGGACTGTGATCGACGGAATTGTCGAGATGTCGGGCCGATTGGCGGCGGTAGGGGCGAACTGCCCGGACTGCGCAATGCCATCGATGTCCCTCCACAGCC
>Ga0116227_10002308_pt1 | contig 43463 bp, 30 predicted proteins | sample S1TSphgellanicum_FD_89693 | JGI IMG/M metagenome (GOLD analysis project Ga0116227, IMG submission 89693) | Host-associated microbial communities from peat moss isolated from Minnesota, USA - S1T2_Fb - Sphagnum magellanicum MG | ecosystem: Host-associated > Plants > Peat moss > Unclassified... | reverse complement strand
TTCCCGCTTGATCGCGGCAGCACAGCATCGCCAATCCCCACAGACCAAGGCCTCGGGCGCGCCCATCATCAGGGCCAGCCATCTCGCAACTGCGGCATTATGACGCGATGCGATTGCCTTGGTGGGATATTTTGCTAGCAGAGGCCGCGTGACGACAACCTTTCCCCTCATGGAGCGGTCGCGCCTTGCGGTCTTGTCGCTGGCTTTGGCCTGCGCGGGCTGCATGAGCGGCCCGGTCTCGGGCCCGCCGCTGCGGCTGGTGTCCGAAAGCGCCCCTTCCACGCCCGACGAGACCCTCCCCTGGTGGAAGGATGCGGGCGACCCGCTGCTGGCCCAGCTTATCGAGCAGGGTCTGGCGCATGACCCCATCCTGATCTGTCAGGCCCTCGACCTGTCGAAGAGCGACGAGAAAGCCCATCCGCCCGGCCTGCGCCACCGCCTCTCGCGGCTGATCGAGCAGCAGGGCGACGATGAGACCGCCCGCCGCGCCCGCGCCTATGGCTATGCCGATGCGCGCAACGCCTTGGCCGAGCGGATCGCTTTGGCCTATGTCGAGACGCGGCGCTGGCAGGAGCGGCTCGCGGTGCGCATCAAGGCCACCGACCCGCTGCGCGACAATGGCGAGATCGCCCATCTGCGCAAGGAGGCCGGTCTGGTCCCCGCGATGGACGGCGATATGGCCGATGTGATGACCGGGCTCGACACCGCCTCGGTGGAGGCCGCGCGCAACAGGCTGAATGACAGCGTCAACGCGCTGGCAAAGCTCATCCACATGCTGCCCGACGATCTGCGCAAGCAATTGGGCAATGAGGGCCACCTGCCCACCTTCACCGCCAAGCCCGCCAACGATCGCAGCCACCGCGCCGATCTGCGCGCGCTGGAGCTGAAGCTGACCGGCGATCTGACCCGCTACAAGGTCGATCAGAACGCCATCGATGCCGCCGCCAAGGCGCCCGAAGGCACGCCCCCTCCCGCCCCGGCGCCCGATACCAAGCCCGGCGGCAAGAAACCCGCGGGCCCCACCGCCGATGTGCGCGCTCAGGATGCCGTGGGTGCCTGGCGCGCCGCGCAGATCCGCGCCGATGCCGAGATCAGCGAGGCCAGCACCGCGCTGGGCACCACCACCTTGCGCCTCGCCCCGCTGGCCCGCGCCGAGGCGACCGCCACCCGCACGGTCACCGATGCGCGCCTCGCCTATCGCGGCGGAACGGAGACGTTTTCCATGCTCTATGTCGCCGAAGCCGCCGTGCTGGCCGCGCAGGAAGGGCAGATCGATGCCCGTGCCGCCGCTGCCGCCGCTGCCATCCGCCTGTGGTCCGCACAGGGTCTGGGCTGGCACGATGCCGATCTGGCCCCGGTGCCAACCGATGGGGTGACCGTCTGTGGTCAACCCTGAACTCGACGCCTTTCTGGGGGCCCGGCCCCATCGCCAGCTCTATCACTGGCTCAGCGTGGGCGCCATTGTGGTGGCGCTGGCGGTGGCCTTCGTGCTGCTGGGGCGCTTCGTCAACGGGCCCGATCTGGCCTATTACACCGCTCCGGTCGAACGCGGCGACATCACCCCGGTGATCGCGGGCGAGGGCACGCTGCATGCCGTGGGTGAGGTGATCGTCACCGCCACCGGCGACGGCGCGGTGCAGACCGTGCCCGGCCCGGCGCAAGGCCCGGTGAATGCCGGACAGCTGCTGGTCACCATGGACAATGCCGCGCTGCTGGCCGAGCAGACCGCCGCTCAGGCTGCCGCCATGCAGGCGCAGGGCGATGTCGAGCGCGCCAAGCTGTCGCTGAGTGAAGCCCAGATCAAGCTGGCCCGCTATGATGCGGTGTGGCGCAAGTCCAAGGGCCGTGTGCCGTCCCTGAACGAGATGGAAGGCGCCCGCGCCGATGTCGGCCGCGCCGGTATCGCGGCCTCCAGCGCCCAAGCGGCGCTGTCGGCGGCGCAGGCCAAGGTCAAATCCTCGCAGGCCCGGCTGGCGGGCAGCGCGATTTCGGCGCCCGCAGCCGGGGTCGTGATCGCCCGCATGGTCGCGCCCGGGCAGGGTGTGCAGGCGGGCGCGCCGCTCTTCACGCTGGCGCCCAGCGTCGACCGGCTGACCGTTGCGGTGTCGCTCGATGCCGCCCAGGCCCAGCGCCTTGCCGTCCATGCCCATGCCCGCGTGCTGGCCCCGGCGCTCAGCGACGGGCCGCGCAATGCCACGCTCGACCGGATCGATCCGGGTCCGGGCGATGGCAAGCAATTCGCCGTCTTCACGCTGGACGCGCCCGGCGCGCCGCTCAAGCCCGGCATGCCGGTGACGGTCGATATCGACCTGCCCGCGCGGCAGGGCGTGCTGCTGGTGCCCAATGCGGCGCTGACCTTCGCGCCCGAAGGGCAGCGCGCGGGCGGCAGCGTCTATGTGCTGGCCCAGCATCAGCAGCCCCGGCAGGTGCCGGTGGCCGTGGGGGTCTCTGACGGCCAGCATACCGAAGTCATCGCCACCGGGCTTCAACCCGGCGAGCAGATCATCACCGGTTGGCGTCATGCGCCGGAAAAGAATCAAACGGGGGGGAGTCCGAAGGCGGCCACAACGTCGCCCGCGAAACCTTGAGCCGCGCCCTGAGCGCGTTACACGGATGATATCGATTATGACCAAGCCCCCGTTTTCGCCCCGGACTTCTCTCTCTCGGCGCGAGGCGACCGGCCTGATTTCCGCCTTTGTCGCGGCTCTGACTGCTCCGGGCGCCGCTTTGGCCGCGCCCGCCGGACGCTTCGGCCCCGCCACGCCTTTCTCCTGGGAGCGCCTTGTCGCCCGCGCTCAGGCCAATGCCCGCAGACCCTTTGTCGAGCGCCCCGCCTCGAAGCTGGCGGTGCCTGATTTCGACACCCATGTCCGCCTCACCTATGGCCAGGCCGAGGAACTGCCGGGCCATGTCCGCCTGCTGCCCACCCGCACCGGCATTGCCCCGCAAGCCGTGGGCATCAGCATTGTCGAGAACGGCCAGTCCCGCACCCTCACCGATATGAAGGGTCTGTTCGGCGGCGGCGCGGATGGCGAGGCGGCGGGCTTCCGCGTGATGTGGGCCGATGGCCATGCCGACTGGCTGGCCTTCCTCGGCGGTTCCTATTTCCGCGCGGCGGGCAGCCATGACCAATTCGGCCTCTCCGCGCGCGGCATCAGCATCAACACCGGCGGCGCCGGGCCCGAGGAATTCCCCGAATTCACCGACTTCTGGTTCGAGGGCAAGGGCGAGGATGGCCTGATCGTCCATGCCCTGCTCGACGGACCGTCGCTGACCGGCGCCTATCGCATCGAGACCAAGCGCACACCCGATGCGGGCATTCAGGACGTGACCGCCACGCTGTTCCTGCGCCGCGACATTCAGCGGCTGGGCCTTGCTCCCATGACCAGCATGTATCTTTATGGCGAGGGCGATCGCCGCACCGACTGGCGCCCCGAGGTGCATGACAGCGATGGCCTCGCCATAGTGACGGGCACCGGCGAGCATATCTGGCACCCGCTGATCAACCCCGAGCAGGAACACCAGCCGCCGATCACCAATGCGATGCGCGCCGACCATGTAAAGGGCTTTGGCCTGCTGCAGCGTGATCAGGATTTCGATCATTATCAGGATGATATGAGCTATTACCACCGCCGCCCCTCGCTCTGGGTGGAGCCGAAGGGCGACTGGGGGCCGGGGACGGTGGAGCTTTATTCCTTCGCCTCGATTTCCGAGACGGTGGACAATGTCTGCGCCTATTGGCTGAGCGACACGCCCGTCAAGGCCGGACAGCGCCGCGATCTGGCCTATCGCCTGACCTGGAGCTCGCAGGAACCGGCACATGGAAACAATGCGCTGTGTACCGCGTTTAGAGTTGGACCCGGTGGTGTGCCCGGGCAGGATGAGATCAAGGGCGTCACCCGCTATGTGTTCGATTTTGAAGGCGATATTCTGGGGGGCCTCACCCGTGACAGCCATGTCGAAGCCCAGACCGACATTCCCGCCAAGGCCGTGCTGTTGATGTCCGTGGGCCCGGTGGGCGGCCAGAAGAACATCTGGCGCGTGACAATGGATGTGCGCCATGCCGATCTTCCTCACCCCGAATTCCGCCTCTTCCTCAAGCGCGCCGGTGGCGCCCTAAGCGAAACGGTGATCGCCACGGCGAAACGACCATGAGCACCAGCTTCCCCAACCTGCCCGCCGAAGCCCCGCTGGATATGCCGATCCAGCGGCTTGATGGCGTCCCCCCCGCCGTGCGCGAAGTGGCCACCCGCCCGCAGGGGCTGGTGGTCAAGCGCCTGCTGCTGATCGCGCTGACCGCCGTGCTGGCGCTGGCCGCCTCCAGCGAAATTCGCGCCGCTTTCTCGCGCGACGGGCTGGATGTGTTCGATATCCTGCTACTGATCTTCTTTGTGCCGCTGTTCAGCTGGGTGGCTTTTGGCTTCGTCTCCTCCACCATCGGCTTTCTGCAACTGATCACCGGGGCGCATCCCGGCTTCGCGCCTGTGCCCCGCGTGCTGGCACCGCTGACCAAGCGCACCGCCGTGCTGATGCCGGTCTACAATGAGAGCGTGGAGGATGTCTTCGCCCGCGTGCGCGCCATGGTCCATTCCATCGCGGCGGCAGGCGGCGGCGAGGCTGTCGATTTCTTCGTGCTGAGCGATTCCAACGAATTGCACGGCAAGCGTGAAGAGGCCGCATGGGCCCATATGGTCCCCCAGTCGCCCATCGCGCTCTATTACCGCCGGCGTGAGAAGAACATCGCCCGCAAGCCCGGCAACATCGCCGAATGGGTGCGCCGCTTTGGCGGGGCTTATGAATCGATGCTGGTGCTCGACGCCGACAGCCTGATGAGCGGCGAGACCATCGTCGGCCTCGCCTCGATCATGGAGGCGCGGCCTTCGCTCGGCCTGCTGCAGACCGTGCCGATGATCACCAACGCCCAGACGCTGTTCCAGCGCTGGATGCGTTTCGCCAGCGAGGCCTACGGGCCGATCGCCTCGGCGGGGCTGCTGTGGTGGTCGGGCTCGGAGGCGAACTTCTGGGGCCATAACGCGATTCTGCGCACCCGCGCCTTCGCCGAAAGCTGCGGCCTGCCCGAACTGCCGGGCAAGCCCCCCTTCGGCGGCCATATCCTCAGCCATGACATGGTGGAGTCAGCCCTGCTGCGCCGTCGCGGCTGGGCGGTGCATATGGTGATGATCGCGGGCAGCTATGAGGAATTTCCGCCCACCATCGTCGACCACGCCATCCGTGACCGGCGCTGGATGCAGGGCAATCTGCAGCATCTGCGGCTGCTGGGGGCTTCGGGCCTGTCCATGGCCAGCCGCTTGCATCTGGTGATCGGCGCTTCGGCCTATCTCACCTCGCCGGGCTGGCTGCTGCTGCTGCTGACCACCATCCTGCAGGTCACCGCCTCGCGCGATCAAAGCCTGCCTCAGGCCGCGCCTCCGGGCGTGTTGTGGCTGACGGTGGTGCTGCTGTTCGGGCCCAAGGTGATGGGGCTGATCTGGATGCTGGCCGACAAGGACCGCCGCGCCAGCTTCGGCGGCGCGGGGCGCGCAGTCAAATCGGTGCTGCTCGATATTGTGCTGGCGATGCTGCTGGCGCCGGTGTCGATGGTGATGCAGGTCAAGGCGCTGGTCAGTCTGGTGCTGGGCATCCCCAGCGGCTGGCACACCCAGAACCGCGAGGCACAGCGCATCCCCCTGCGCACCATCCTGCCCGATCTGCGCGACCATATCCTGCTGGGCATTCTGTTTGCCGCCACGGCATGGATCGATCCGGTGACGGCGCTGTGGCTTTCGCCGCTGACCATCGGCCTGCTGACCGCCCCATGGCTGATCAGCATGACCTCCTGCGAGAAGACCGGGGCCAATATGGCCGCGCGCGGCTATTTTCAGGCGCCGCCGGTCGATGTGGTGGCCACGCCCGAGGATGGTGACGACGACGACACCAAGCCTGGCAATGTGCCGTTGGCTCTGGCCTGACGCAAGGGGCGGAATACCGCCCCTTGCGCTCCATTTTCCGTGTTGCAGCGCATCATTGATTGCCGCACACTCGGTGCATGATCAAGGCAGGGCTCCACCACCTCACCCGCTACAACTATGATCGCCCGATAAGGCTGGGGCCGCAGGTCATCCGGCTGAGACCGGCGCCTCACAGCCGCACTTCGGTGCCCAATTACTCGCTGAAAATCAGCCCGGACAACCACTTCCTCAACTGGCAGCAGGACCCGCACGGCAACTGGCAGGCGCGCATCGTCTTCCCCGATCCCATCGATCATTTCGGGGTGGAGGTGGATCTGCTGGCCGAGCTGGCGGTGATCAACCCCTTCGACTTCTTCGTCGAGGACTATGCCGAAACCTTCCCCTTCACCTATGCCGAGGAACTGGAAGGCGATCTGGCCGCCTATTTCGAGATCGAGCCGCAGGGCAAGCTGTTCGACACGCTCTACCAGCGCTTCTCCGAGGTGAAGGACGAGCGCACCATCGATTTCCTCGTGGCGGTCAATCAGGCGGTGAACGCCGCCGTCAATTACGTCATCCGCATGGAGCCGGGCGTGCAGACGCCGGAGGAAACGCTGGAGGAAGCCAGCGGGTCTTGCCGCGATTCGGCATGGCTGCTGGTGCAATTGCTGCGCCGTCTGGGCTTTGCCGCGCGTTTCGTCTCGGGCTATTCGATCCAGCTCACCCCCGATGTGATCCCGGTCGAGGGCCCCAAGGGCGTCGCTCAGGATGTCTGCGATCTGCATGCCTGGGCCGAGGTCTATGTGCCCGGCGCGGGCTGGGTCGGCATGGATGCCACATCGGGCATGCTGGCGGGCGAGGGCCATATTCCGCTGGCCGCCACGCCGCATTACCGCTCCGCCGCGCCGGTCGTCGGCATGGCCGAGCCGGCCGAGGTCGATTTCCATTTCGAGATGAGCGTCCACCGCATCCAGGAAGCGGTGCGCATCACCAAGCCCTTCACCGACACGCGCTGGGAGGCGCTGCTGGCGCTGGGCGACAAGGTGGACGCCGACATCGCGGCGCAGGACATGCGCCTGACCATGGGCGGCGAGCCGACCTTTATCGCCGATGGTGATTTCGACGCCCCCGAATGGAACGCCGATGCCGTCGGCCCCACCAAGGCCGCCTATGCCGACCGGCTGATCCGCAAGCTGCGCGAGGCTTTCGCGCCGGGCTCGCTGCTGCATCACGGTCAGGGCAAATGGTATCCGGGGGAGAGCCTGCCACGCTGGGGCTATTCGCTGTACTGGCGGCGCGACGGCCAGCCGGTGTGGCGCGATGCCAGCCTGATCGCCGGGCAGCCGCTGCCGGGCGACAAGCAGGACAAGGCGATCACCGTCGATACCGCCAGCGCCTTCCTCAAGGCCACCGCGCGCAAGCTGGGCGTTTCGCCCGATTATGCCATGCCGGTCTATGAGGATGCCGTCGAATGGATCGTGCGCGAGGCACAACTGCCCGACAACACCGATCCCCTCTCGCCCGAGATCGACGATCCCGAGGCGCGCGCCCGTTTCATGCGCACCTTCCAGCGCGGGCTGACCAAGCCCATCGGCCATGCCCTGCCGATTCAGCGCTGGCAGTCGCAGAACCACGCCCCCCGCTGGATGAGCGAGCACTGGCGCTTGCGGCGCGGGGTGCTTTACGCGGTGCCGGGCGATTCCTCGCTGGGCTATCGCCTGCCGCTGGGCTCGCTGCCTTTCGTGCCCGCTGCCGAATACCCCTACATCAACCCGCAGGACACCGCCGAAGAGCGCGAGCCCCTGCCCGATTTCCGCGCCAAACTGGCCGATCGTGTGTCGGAACGCGGGCCACAGGCCTCGATCGCCTCGGCCACCCCGCCCCCGCCGCAGCACCGCAACGAACAGGCGATCAGCAACATCGAGGGTACGGTGCGCACCGCCATCACGGTGGAACCGCACAATGGCCCCGATGGCCATTACGTCTCGGTCTTCCTGCCGCCGGTGGTCTATCTGGAAGACTATCTCGACCTGATCGCGGCGGTGGAAGCCGTGGCCGAGGAAACAAGCACCCCGGTCCGCATCGAGGGTTATCCGCCGCCCGCCGATCCGCGACTGGTGGTGCTGAAAATCACCCCCGATCCCGGCGTGGTCGAGGTCAACATCCACCCCGCCACCAGCTGGCGCGAACAGGTGGAGATCACCGAAACGCTGTATCAGGCGGCGCGCGAGGTTGGCCTCACCGCCGACAAATTCATGGTCGATGGCCGCGCGGTGGGCACCGGCGGGGGCAATCATATCGTGCTGGGCGGGCCTTCGCTGCTCGATTCGCCCTTTATCCGCCGCCCGGACTTGCTCAAAAGCTTCGTCATCTACTGGCAGCGTCATCCGGCGCTGTCCTATCTGTTCTCGGGCCTCTTCATCGGCCCGACGAGTCAGGCGCCGCGCATCGATGAGGCGCGCCATGATGGCCTCTACGAGCTGGAGATCGCCCTCTCCCAGATCCCCGGCCCCGATCAGCCCCAACCGCTGGCCTGGGTGACCGATCGCCTGCTGCGCAACAGTCTGGTCGATGTGACGGGCAACACCCATCGCACCGAAATCTGCATCGACAAATTCTTCAGCCCCGATGGCCCCACCGGGCGCCTCGGCCTGATCGAATTCCGCGGTTTCGAAATGCCGCCCGAACCGCGCATGTCGCTGGCCCAGCAATTGCTGATCCGGGCCCTTGCCGCCATGTTCTGGCGCCAGCCGGTGGAGGGCGGTCTGGTCCGCTGGGGCACCACTCTGCATGACAAATTCATGCTGCCCCATTTCGTCTGGGAGAATTTCCTCGACGTGCTGGCCGATCTGCGCGCCGCCGGTTACGATTTCGACCCCGCATGGTTCGAGGCGCAGCGCCAGTTCCGCTTCCCCACCCATGGCTCCATCCATGCGGGCGGCGTCCATGTCGACATCACCCATGCGCTGGAGCCATGGAATGTGCTGGGCGAAACCGGCGCCATCGGCGGCACGGTACGCTTTGTCGACACCTCGACCGAGCGGCTGCAGGTCAAGGTCAGCGGGCTGGTGCCCGGTCGCCATGTCATCACCTGCAACGGGCGCCGTGTGCCGCTGACCGCGACCGGCCAGCCGGGCGAGGCGGTGGGCGGCGTGCGCTACAAGGCGTGGTGGCCCGCCGACTGCCTCCACCCGCTGATGCCGCCGCATGCGCCGCTCACCTTCGATGTGCTCGATACGTGGAACGGGCGCTCGCTGGGCGGCTGCGTCTATCATGTCGCGCATCCGGGCGGGCGCCATTACGACACCGCCCCGATCAACGCCTATGAGGCCGAGGCGCGCCGCAAGGCCCGCTTCTGGGAGCATGGCCACACCCCCGGCCCGCTGCCCGTGCCGCCTCAGGAGCTGCCGGGCGAATTTCCCTTCACGCTGGACCTGCGGCGCGGTCCGGTCGGTTCGGCGCCCGGTCTGTAGCCATGCCGCGCAGCCGCGCCCTGCCCGCCGCCCCCGATTGGCTGACCGCCTATCAGCCCTCCGGCGCGGCCAGCGATCTTTACGCCTCTGCCGCGCCGCAGACCGCCGCGCATTGGCGCACCATGGCGCGGGGCCTTGCCGCGCTGGGTGACCAGAGCGGCGGGGTTCACGAGCAGATCGCCCGCCAGATCCGCGATATGGGCCTGACCTTCCGCGTCGCGGGGGACGAGGCCGAGCGCGACTGGCCGCTCACCCCCATGCCGCTGATCATTGGGGGCGAGGAATGGCAGGCCATCGAGGCGGGTGTGATCCAGCGCGCCGATCTGCTGGAGCGCATCATCGGCGATATTTACGGCCACGGGCAATTGGTGGCGCAGCGCCATCTACCCGCCCCGATCCTGACCGGCAGCCCCTACTTCGCCCGCAAGATGCCGGGGATGGCGCCGCCCTCGGGCCATTGGCTGCATGTCTGCGCGATGGATCTGACTCGCGGACCCGATGGGCAATGGTGCGTGCTGTCAGACCGGGTGCGGCTGGCCACCGGCATCGGCTATGCTTTGGAGAACCGGCTGGCCTTTTCGCGCGCGACCGGTTCTCTGCTGAGCGACATCCATGCGCGGCGGCAGGCGGGGTTCTTCTCGGCCCTGCGCGAGGGGCTGGCGCGCGACTGCCAGCGCGACCGTCCGCGCATCGCCCTGCTGACGCCGGGGCGGCTGAACCAGTCCTATTCCGAGCAGGCGCATCTGGCGCGGTATCTGGGCTTTCCGCTGGTGGAGGGGCGCGATCTGGTCGTGAACAGCGACCGGCTGTTCGTCCGCACCATCGCCGGGCCCAAGCGGGTGGATGCGCTGTGGCGCTGGATCGACACCAATGCGCTCGATCCGCTCAGCTTCGATGCGCGCTCCTCACTGGGGGTGCCGGACCTGATGTCGGCGCTGCCCGGCGGCGCGGTGGTGGCCAACTGGCCCGGCGCCGAGGTGGTGGAAAGCCGCGCCATGGCCATGCAGATGGAGCGGCTCTGCCCGCTGCTGCTGGGGCAACCCGCCATGCTGAAAAGCGCGCCGGGCTGGTGGTGCGGGCAGGATGGCGCGCTGGCCCATGCCGAAAAGCACCTTGACGATCTGCTGATCGCCCCGGCCTTTGGCAGCGCCGAGGGGCTGGGTTCGCAGCCGGTGGTGGGCGCCTCGCTGACGCCCGAACGGCGCGCCGCGCTGCTGGCCGCGATGCGCCAGCGCCCGATGGATTATGTGGTGCAGACGCTGCTGGCGCTGGGCCAGACCCCCACGCTGGTCGAGCAGCAGCTGGTGCCGCGCCCCTTCTCGTTGCGCGTCTTTGCCGCGCGAGACGGGCAGGGCCGCTGGCAGGTGATGCCCGGCGGCTTCGCCCGCATCCTGCCCGGCGACGATGAGACCCCCGGGCTGATCGGCACCGGAGATCTCTCCGCCGATGTCTGCATTGCCGATGCGCAAAAGCAGTCGTCGGTGGGCCATACTATGCTGGACGCGCCCGGCGTGGTGCGCGGCGGGTCGATTCTGGCCAGCCAGTCGGCGGACAATCTCTTCTGGTTCACCCGCTATGCCGAGCGGGCCGAGTTTACCCTGCGCCTGCTGCGCGCCCTGCTGGGCGGCTCGATCGAGGCCGATGCCAGCGCGCATCAGGCAGGGGTTGGCGGGGTGCTGATCAATCTGCTCCATGCGGGCGGGGCGGTGCGCGCTCAGGGCATGGGGGAGCCCACGCTGGATATTTGCGCCGATGCCCTGACCGAAGGCGATCTGCCCGGCGGCATCCCCTCGTTGATCCGGCAGTTGCAGAACACCGGGCGGGCGCTGCGCCAGCGTTTTGCGCGCGACTTCTGGCTGATCGCCAGCCGCCCGGTGCCGCGATTGCGCGACCAGCATCCCCAGACCATGCTGGAGGTGATCGAGGAGCTTTTGGAACGCCTCAGCGCCCTCTCCGGCCTGATCGCGGAGAATATGATGCGCGGGCCCGCCCATGCCTTTATCGATATGGGCCGCCGCATCGAGCGGGCCCTCTCGATCTGTCGGGTGACGCGGGGGTTGCAGGCTTCGGGTCAGGAGGGGCTCAATGTGCTGCTGGAGCTGTGCGACAGCCAGATCACCTATCGCTCGCGCTATCTGAGCGGGGCGGCGCCCTTGCAGGTGCTCGATCTGGTGCTGCTCGATCCCGACAATCCGCGCTCGCTGGCCTTTCAGGTCGAGGCCTTGGTGCAGCGCATTTCCGGCCTGCCGCCGCTCGATGACCGCAATCTGCCCGAACAGACCTTGCTGGACGCCCGCGCCATTCTTGCCCCGCTGCAGGCGCAGGCCATCGCCGATGTGGACAGCGGCACGCTGCATGCCATCGAGATCCAGCTGCTGAGCCTGTCAGACCGGATTTCCGAGCGCTATTTCCTGCCCAATGAGACGGTCGCGCCGCGCCAGCAGGGGGCGCTGCTGTCATGATCTACAATGTCACGCACACCACCACGCTGTTTTACAGCAATCTGGTGCGCCTCGCCCGCTTCAACCTGCGGCTGCGCCCCATCGACTGGCCCGGCCAGACGGTGAGCGACTATCGGCTGGATGTCAGCCCGGCGCCCGCCGACATCCGCCAGAAAAGCAGCCCATGGCTCGCCAATGAGACGCGGCTGACGCTGCGCGACCCGATCACCCGCCTGGCGATCACCAGCCGTTTCCGCGCCCGCGTGCAGCCGCCTGCCTTCGACCGGGCGCAGGCCCCCAGCCCCTCCATAGCTCAGGTGCGGGCGCTGGCGATGGGCTGGCCAGCGGTGGGTCCGGGCAGCCCGGCGTCCTATCTCTTCGCCTCGCCCATTGCTGAACTATGGCCCGGCGAGATCGGCGTCTGGGGCCGCCAGTGGCTGAACGACGAGGCCCCGGTGATGCAGGCCGCCATCGCGCTGATGCAGGGGCTGCACGATGAATTCGCCTTCGACGCCAGCGCCACCAGCCCCGACCAGCCGCCCATCGAGGCGTTCCGGGCGCGGCGCGGCGTCTGTCAGGATTTCACCCATGTGATGATCTGCGCGCTGCGCGCCGTCGGCCTGCCCGCCGCCTATGTCAGCGGCTATCTGCGCACTCTGCCACCGCCCGGCATGCCGAGGCTGGTCGGTGCGGATATGATGCATGCCTGGGTGGCGCTGTGGTGCGGCCCCGATCTGGGCTGGGTGGGGCTGGACCCGACCAATGCCACGCTGGTCACCACCGACCATATCGTGGTGGCGATGGGCCGCGATTACAGCGATGTCGCCCCGCTCGACGGCGTGTTCCATGGCGGGGCGGGCCAGACCATGACGGTATCGGCCGATGTGGAGCCGGTGGAGGAAGAGGTCGCCTGAGATTCATACCAGAACGGCATCAGCCCGCTCCCCCGTCCGGTTACCCAACGGTGGTATCCTCTGGGTGGCCGGGCCGGAAAAGCAGGGAGCGCGAGCGGGCTGGTGCCGTAAAATCCGGCTCTTTCGCCGGATTTTCAAAGAATCTCTTACTGGCTGCTGTCCGAAGAGCCGCCGTCCTTTTTCTTGTCAGGCACGGAGAAGCTGCCGCTGACCCGGCCCGGGGTCGGCCCGGTCACCGCGCCAGGGCGCGCCGCGCCGCCCACGAAATTCGACAGGCCGGTGTTTAGGTCCACCACCAGACGCGCGCCATGCGACACATCGGTGCCCCGGCGCAGCGTGACATTGCCCGACATCACGATCACCCGGCGATCGAAATCATAGGTGCCGACATCGCCCACCGCGCTCTCATTGTTGCGCGTGACGACCACGCCGCCGGTCGAGTTGATCAGCTTGATCTTGAGCGAGCCATTGTTGGTGTAATCCACCAAAGTGCGCGCCGCGGTCATCTTCAGCTCGGCCTGGGTGATGACGACATGGCCGGAAAGCACCACATGATTGGCCTTGTCGTCCAGATCGATGCGGTCGGCCTCGTAATTGACCGGGGCGTTGCTGTTGTGGCCCGACAGGCCGCCCGCGCCATGCGCCGTGCCCACCGCCAGACAGGCGGCCGTGGCGACACCAAGCATAAGAGGGCGATGAATCGAACTGGGCAGGGGCATGCGCATAGGGGGCGTCTAACCTAAGCGGCCCGCGCCGTGAAGCGGCATGGGGCGATATTTATGGAGCAAGGCCGCATCAGCGGCCCTGATTCGGGGAAGGCGTATTCGCCGGTTTCAAATCCGCCTGCGCGTTCTGCATCGTCTTGCCCGGCGTCATGCGCAGGCGGGCGCGCCCTTCCAGCCGCACCGTATGCTTGTCGAGATCGGCATACATGTGGTCGCCGGAGAAATCGCCCGAGGGGATCAGGCCGCTGGCGCTGCCCTTGCTCTGCACCGTCTGGTGGCGCACATCGATCACCACCTGATTGGCATGCATGTCATAGCCGCCGGCATGCTGGAAGCGCAGTTGCCCCGGCACGGTAAGCTGTTCGCGGGCGATATCGAAATTGCCCTGAGCAGCCTCCAGCCGGGCCGGGCCGTCGTTGAGCGCGATGGTGCCGATCAGCTGGTTCATCCGCACCAGTTGATCCTGCGCCGAATGCTGCACGGCGTCCTGCGCGGAAAGCTCGAAGGGGCGCCCCTCGTTGTCCTTGCCGCGATAGGCCGCGCGCTGGATCAGCATGCGGTTTTCGGTGACCTGCACCTTGTTGCGGTCGAGCAGGAAGCTGACCGAATTGTGCGGGAACATCGGCCAGACGACCATCACCGCCACCACCACCCCCGCGGCGCCCGGCAGGAAGCGCCCCAGCGTGCCCAGCAGCAGCTCGCGCTGGCAGCCGGGCAGCGCCATGGCCCGCCTCTTGTCGTGGATCTGGCGCTTGGAGAGGGTCACGGTGCGTCTCAGGCCGCTTCGTGGCTGAAGATATCGTGGTTTTCCCAGCCCGCCAGATCGAGCGCGGCGCGCGCCGGCAGGAAGTCGAAACAGGCCTGGGCGATGGCAGTGCGGTTTTCGCGCGCCAGACGCTCGACCAGAATGGTGTGGCAGGCATGCAGATAGCGCACGTCGCTGGCGGCATAGTCGCGCTGCGCGTCGGAGAGGTCGGCGCCGCCCCAGTCGCTCGACTGCTGCTGCTTGGAGATTTCCTTGCCCAGCAGCTCGCGCACCAGATCCTTCAGGCCATGGCGGTCGGTGTAGGTGCGCACCAGCTTGCTGGCGATCTTGGTGCAGAAGGCGGGGGCGGCGTTGACGCCGAGATAGTGCTGGATGGCGGCAATGTCGAAACGGGCGAAGTGATAGAGCTTCAGGCGTTCCGGATCGGCCAGCACGGCCTTCAGATTGGGCGCGTCATAGCTGCTGTTCGGGCCGAAGCGCACCAGATGCTCATCACCCGAGCCATCGCTGATCTGCACCACGCAGAGGCGATCGCGACGGGTGATAAGGCCCATGGTCTCGGTGTCGACAGCGATGATGCCCGGCTTGAGAACGTCAGCGGGCAGGTCTTCTTCATGAAAATAAACAGCCATGGAAGCAATGTAGGCCAGCGAGCCGGAAATGGAAAGGGCGCGGCGTGTTTTCACGCCGCGCGCGTGCGTCGGTTGGACCATGGGCTTTGCCCATGGTCAGAACGGCACCGGCCCGCTCCCCCGCCCGGCCACCCAGAGCATACCCCGTAGGGTGGCCGGGCGGGGGAGCGAACCAGTGCCGCCGGTTCTTAAAACTGCACGCGGATCGTGCCGCCATAGGTGCGCGGATCACCCAGCTGCGCCGCGATCAGCCCGGTGTTGCCGCTGGTGACGGTCAGCTGCTGGATATAGTTGGTGCCGGTGGCGTTGCGCACCCAGCCCGAGATATCCAGCCCGTGCGGCACGCGGAAACCGGCGCGGAAATTGTGCAGCGAATAGCCATCCACCCAGGTGTAGATCGAGGCCGAGGGGTTCGACGAGAAGTTCGAGCGATACGAACCATCGTAGCCGAAATAGACCTCGCCATCCTTGCCCAGCAGCTTGGCGGGAATGTTGTACTCGCCGCCCCAGCTGAAGGACCAGCGCGACACGCCCGGCAGGCGCTGCCCGGAAATGTCGCAGGAGGCCGGGCTCAGGGCCCCTGCCACACCCGGCGCACCCGCCACCTGACCGGCGGCCACCGTGGTGCCGCCCGACAGTTCGGGCGGGCAGGGTGCGGCGCTGAACTTGGTGTATTTGGCGTCGGTGAAGGCGCCATTGCCATAGACGTTGAAGCGCGCGCTGGGGCGGAAGGAGGCGTCGGCCTCGAAGCCCTGCGTGCGCACCTGCTCGGCATTGGCGAGATAGCCGCGCAGCACGCCCAGCGCGCCATTGGTCACCTGCGCCTGATAATTGTCGATGCTGGTGCGGAAAGCGGCCAGATTGACCGTCGCCTTGCGGTCGAGGAACTGGGTCTTGATGCCCGCTTCCAGATGATGGACCGATTCCGGCTTCACCGTGGCGGCGGCCAGCAGCGGGTTGCCATTGGCGTCGGCGGGCACGCCGTTCAGATTGATGCCGCCCGATTTGAAGCTCTTGGCATAGGTGGCATAGACGCGGATGTCCTGCGCCACGCGGTAGGTGGCGGTGATGTCATAGCTGAAGTTCCACGCGCTGAAACGCGGCGCGAACTGCTGGGGTGCCAGCACGCCCAGCTGGGCCGATTGCGTGGCTGTGGGCGTGGCCGAATAGAGCACCGGCTGGCCCGCGCCATTGGTGACGGTGGCATTGTACCAGCCGTTCTTCTTGTCATAGTTCAGGCGCGCGCCGGGCTGGATGTCGAAGCGGTCGGTCACATGCCAGGTCGCCTGGCCATAGAGCGCGAGGCTGGTGTTGTTCAGGCGAATGTCGTTGCTGGAGGTCAGCCCGTTGAGGATCGCCGTCGAGCAGCCCGCCGCAGACCCTGCCGGGCAAGCCGCCGCGATCTGCGCCGAAGACAGCAGATAGGTGCTGGCCGCAGAGCCCTGCTGCTGCGTGCCCTCGGTATGGATCGCCTGATTGAAGGCGAAGACGCCGATCTGCAGGTCATATTTGCGCTGCTGCAGGCCGTAGCGGATTTCCTGCGTGTACTGGTTCTGCTGGCTGGGGTTCTGGCTCAGCGTGGTGATCGGCAGGCCGGTGTAGTCGCGGTCGTTCGACGGGTTCCAGTCCCAGAAGCGCCAGGCGGTGATGCTGGTCAGCGTGCCCGCGCCGATCTGCGCCTTGACGCGCAGCGAGGCGCCCCCGGTCTTGTTCTGGGCGAACAGCGGGCTGTCCAGATCGGTCAGACGGTCATAGGCGTTGGTCGAGGGCGGGGTGTAGTTCAGCGCGCGGGCCAGCGCCGGGAACTGGCGCGCGGTGGCGCGCTGCGTCGGGCCATAGCCGTAATAGACGGTCGAGCAGCAGATAGGGTTCTGGCGGTTGAAATCGCCCGCCAGAGTCACATCCACTTGCGACGAGGGACGCCACAGGAGCTGCGCGCGCAGGCCCAGATTGTCCTGCGAATCGATGCCCTGCTGCGTCTTGACGTTATAGACCGTGCCGTTGCGGCTGGTTTCCGAAATGGCGATGCGCGCGGCCACGGTCTCCGACAAAGGCCCGGAGATCGCCGCCTTGGCCTGCTTGAAGCCGTAATTGCCGATCGAGACCTCGCCGCGCCCTTCCAGATCGAAGGTGGGCGCGCGGCTGGTGATGCTGATCGCGCCCGCCGTGGTGTTCTTGCCATAAAGCGTGCCCTGCGGCCCGCGCAGCACCTCGATCTGCTGCACGTCGAGGAAGTCGAAGGTGCTCGACGCGGCGCGGCTGTAGTAGACATCGTCGATGTAGATGCCCACGCCCTGCTCGATGCCGTCATTGGTGAGGCCGAACGGAGCGCCAAGGCCGCGGATGTTCGCCGCCGAGTTGCGCGGGTTCGACGAATAGAACTGCAGCGTCGGCGTCAACTGCTGCAGGCGGCCCACATTGAAGGCGCCGGTGTTGTCGATATGGTCGCCGCCCACCACAGAGATCGCCAGCGGGATCGCCTGGCTGCTCTCGCTGCGGTGGCGCGCGGTGACGAGAATCTCGGTGCCGTCGCTGGCGCCGGTGCCCGCAGACGTGGTCTGGGGGGCATCGGCCTTGGCCACATCGCCCTTGGGCGCCTCATCGGCAAAGGCGGGGCTCGCGATCAGCGCGGCCAGAATGCTGCCAGCCAGCAGGCTCGCTCGAAGATTCATGAAAGGCTCCCTGTTTCATCTGTGCGAATCGGGCGCCCTCCGGCGTTCCCCCGCTTCAACCCTCGCAGCCTGCTTATTCTCAACCGCAGAAGTAGAGTTAATCAGGAAATCTGTGGCGCGGCAAAGCTGGCCTATTCGCGCCGCTCATAACGCGGATTCGCCCCCGCGAATAACGCAGACGCAAAAAAGCGGCGGAGCCTTTCAGCCCCGCCGCCCGTTTTTTTGCGTCAGAATGAAGCGATCAGCTTACCACTTCACGCTGGCACGAACGTAAAGGTAGCGCCCGTTCACACCCCAGGGGGTGTAGGCCGAGTAGGTCGCCGCGCCCGTGGTGTTGACCGTGGCGATGTTGGCACGCGGATAGACGTCGAACAGATTGTTCGCGCCCAGCGCCAGATTGAGCGCCGTATCGGTCGGCTGGTAGCGCAGCTCCAGATCGGTGATCGCACGCGGACCGGTCGGCGCATCGAGCGAGGCGTCGGTCGCGCTGGGGTTCACGACATTGCCGTAATAGGTCACGCGCGCCGTGGCGCCGATCTTGCCCTTGGACCAGTCGAGCGTACCGCTGATCTTCTCGCCCGGCGTGCCGCGCGTGATGGTCTGGATGCGGTTGCGCTGCAGCAGCGCGGGCGGATTGGCCAGCGTCGCCGTGTTGGTGGGGATCGAGTCAACGTTGATCTTGTTGACGTTGCCCGCCACCGTCAGGTCGAAGATGCCGAAGCTCTGCGTGCGATGCTTGTAATGCGCGATGGCATCGATGCCCTGCGTGGTGGTGTGCACGCCATTGATGAAGAAGCGCGCCGAGCTGACGCCCGTGCCCGCCAGCACCGCGGCAACACCGGCATTGGTGACGCTGAGGTTCTCCGACAGTGTGATCGCGTCGCGCACCTTGATGAGGTAGCCGTCCACGGTCACATCCAGCCCGCCGAAGCGGAACACACCGCCCGCCGAGAAGTTCGCCGACTTTTCAGGACGCAGCGGCTGGCCGCCCAGCGCCTTGCCGATGGCGCTGGTCGAGCCATAGGTGCCGGTGGGCAGCGGGGTGTTGATCGGGAAGGTCACGCCGTTCACCGTCACCGGGCCGGTCGAGAGCACATAGGCGGTCGAGGTGAAATACTGCTGGCCCAGCGACGGCGCGCGGAAGCCGGTCGAGATCGTGCTGCGCAGCGCGAAATTATGGTTGAAGTCATAGCGGCCCGAGGCCTTCCAGGTGCCCGTGTCGCCAAAGTCCGAATAATGCTCATAGCGACCGGCGGCGCCCAGACGCAGCTTCTCGGTGACCTGCTGGTCGAGGTCGAGATAGGCCGAGACGTTCGAGCGATGCGCCTTGATCTGATCGGTGTCCTTGAAGCCCGAGAAGCCCTGAGCGCCAAGGCCCACGGTGGTGTTCACCCCGCCCGAACCATAGGAGGCGAATTCGCCCTGGCCGATCTTGTAGCCCTCGCGGCGCGCTTCCACGCCCCAGGCCACGTTCAGGCCGCTCAGAACATCGAACTTCTTGGCGACATCGACGCCGCCCACCCACTGGTCATAGGTCAGCGAGCCATCGTAGAAGCTGGTCTGGCTTCGTGCGCCATAGGTGTAGTTGACCGAATTGTTGGTCCAGAAATCGATCTTGTTGCGGCCATAGCTGACCTTGGCATCGACCGACCAGCCGGCAACCTGACCCTTCACGCCCAGGGCCGTGTTCAGATCCTTGGAATGGGTGTTGATCAGCGGCAGGAAGCCATTGGGATAGATCGAGCTGATGCCCGAGAACGCTGCCGAGGAATAGGCCGTGGTCAGGCGCGGCGAGGCCGCCGAGGCGGTGTTGCGGTACTGATAACCGGCCCAGCCATAGACGCTCCACACATCGCTCAGCTGCTTGCCGAAGTTGGCGAAGCCGCTGCCCTGGAACACGTTCGGATCACCGGTGCGCGCGGTGACGGGGTTGCCCGCGACGCGCGGATCGTTGTCGGCGCGGTTGGTGGCGCTGGTGTGCTGATAGTCGCCCGAAACGGTCAGGAAGCCGCCCTCGCCCAGCTTGATGCCCTGCCAGCCCGACACGTCGATGCTGGGCTCGCCGATCACCGAATGGCTGCCGTAGACGCCGGTGAAGTTGGTGCCAAAGAGGCCATAGCTGACGTTCGCGCCGCCGCCATGGTCGGCCTGACGCAGCTTGAGGTTGACCACGCCCGCGATGGCGTCCGAACCATACTGGGCCGAGGCGCCGTCACGCAGCACTTCGAGGCCGTCGAGCGCGACGGTGGGAAAGGTGTTGAGGTCGACCGCCTGCGAACCGCGACCCACCGAGCCGTTCAGATTGACCAGCGCCGAGGTGTGGGCGCGCACGCCATTCACCAGCACCAGCGTCTGATCGGGCGACATGCCGCGCAGCGTGGCGGGGCGGATCGCGTCGGTGCCGTCGGTGTTCGACGGGCGCGGGAAGGTGACCGAAGGCGCGATGTTGGCAATCGCGGTGGCCAGCTGAGGCGTGGCCTGCTGCTGCAGGCTGGCGCCGCTGAACACGTCGACCGGGGCGGTCGAATCGAGCTTGGTGCGGCCCGCGACGCGCGTGCCGGTCACCACGATATCCTTGCTGGTATCGCTGGCGTCAGCAACATCCTGCGCGAAAGCCGCGGCGGGGGCGCCCAGCGCCAGCGCCGCAAGGCTGATCGAAGTGAGATAGCGGGTGGATGTCATATGATGTGTCAACCTCATGATAGGGGCCGCCTTTTGGATAGGGGGTCGGCCATCTGGTTCAGGCCTCCCTGGCCCGTGTTCGATTGCTGCTTTTTTTATCTGCTTTGCGACTGATTCCTGCTTGAATGCTCTAGATGCTTTCGCTTTCCAAATCGTAACATCGTTTACAATACGGAATTCGCGCAGGTGCCTCGGTCGGGGTGTGGTCCCGGAGCGGCATATCGAAGATTATCTATCGATTTGGTAGATATTTTTTCGAGGGTGGGGGGAAGGTGATCTTGCGACGGTGCCGGAAGCGGGAAAAGCCAAGGAAAATAAGGGCGAGGGGGTTACCCCCTCGCGCTCCCATAACGTCTCCCGACGCATGGGCAGTGGCGCCGAAAGGGTGCGTCCGGCCTCTCCACCTGCGCGATCTGGAGCGCCGCAGGCGGGAGATCTTCAGGAAAAAACTGTGTCGTGAATGTTACAGCCTGCGGCTTTTTTAACACGCACCAGACGTTTCGTCAGAATCGCAACGCAGACATTTATGGGAGCGCGAGGGCGCGGAGCATTTCTCCAGAGAAATGCGACCAACAAAAACGCCCCCCTCGCATTTTCCCTTCTCCCTTCACCTGCGATAAGCAGGCAGTGCCAGCTTCCAGAGGATCGCCGCCCCGCGCAGGCCGATGCCCGCCGCAAAGGCTAGACCGGCGGCCAGCATGCCGCCCACGCCTGCCCAGATCAGCACCACATAGCCGCCCGCCGCGCAGGCCGCCGCCGTCACATAGATCTCGGGCCGGATGACGATCGAGGGCACCCCCGCCAGCAAATCGCGAAAGATCCCGCCCATCGAGGCCGAGACCACGCCCATGATCGCGGCCGGCAGCGGCGCGATGCCCCAGGCCAGCGCCTTGGCCGCGCCGAACACCGCATAGGCCGCCAGCCCCATGCCATCGAGCCAATCCAGCGCCTGAATCGGCCACCAGCGATAGGGGGTGAACCAAACCGCCAGCGCCGTGAACAGGCAGATGCTGATCGGCAGAGAGGCATGCATCCAGAACACCGGCGCCCCGATCAGCAGATCGCGCAAGGTGCCGCCGCCCACGCCGGTGACAGCGGCGAAATACATCGCCGTCACCAGCGTCTGGCGCGCCTTGGCCGCCGTCAGCGCGCCCGATGCGGCAAACACCGCCAGCCCGCCCATATCGAGATAGGGCAGCAGCGCCGAAGAGGCCTGCACCACCGAGACGATCCGCGCGTCGTCCATGTCCCCCCGCCCCTTTACGCGGTCAGGCGGCCACGCCCCAGCTTTCCAGCAGGGCCTCATTGTCGGGCTCGCGGCCACGGAAGGCGATGAAGTTCACCAGCGCGTCGCGCGTGCCGCCGCGCGAGAGCACCTGCAGGCGGAATTTCTCGCCCAAAGCGTGACGGTTTTCGGGCGATTCCTCAAAGGCGGCATAGGCGTCGGCGGAGAGGCGCTCGGCCCAGAGATAGGAATAGTAACCCGCCGCATAGCCACCCGCGAAGATATGGGTGAAGGCGTGCGGGAAACGGTGCCAAGCCGGGAAGTCGATCACCGAGACGCGGCTGCGTACCTCGTTCAGCACTTCCATCGGCTCAGGGGCATTGTCGCCGCCCGCCGCGCGGTGGATCGCCAGATCGAAAAGCGCGAACTCCACCTGACGCACCAGCCCCATCGCGCCGAGGAATTTGCGCGCGCCCAGCATGCGCTCGATCCATGCGTCGCTCAGCGGTTCGCCGGTTTCGTCGTGGCTGCTGGCGGCCTTCAGCGTGGCCGGTTCCCAGGCGAAGTTTTCGAGGAACTGGCTGGGCAGTTCGACAGCATCCCATTCGACGCCGGAAATGCCGCCGATGCTCGCCAGATCGACCTCGCTCAGCAGGTGATGCAGGCAGTGGCCCATCTCGTGGAACAGCGTGACCATATCGTTGTGCTGCAGCGTGGCGGGCTTGCCCCCCACCGGCGGCGCGAAATTGGTGACCAGATAAGCCACTGGCGTCACCAGAGCCCCACCCTCGCGGCGGCGCACCCGGCAGACGTCCATCCACGCCCCGCCGCGCTTGCCTTCGCGGGCATAGAAATCGGCATAGAGCGCGGCGACGGGCTGCTCCACGCCATCGCGATGCAGGGTGAAGTGGCGCACATCAGGATGCCAGACCGGCGCGCCATCGGCGGCGCGGACTTCCACGCCGAACAGCTCATGCACCAGAGAGAACAGCGCCTCCAGCACGCGGGGCAGCGGCAGATAGCGGCGGATCTCAGCGGTATCGAGGGCATGGCGCTGCTTGCGCACCGCCTCGCCCACCCATGAGATATCCCACGGCTGCAGATCGGGCAGATTCAGATGATCGCGCGCGAAGGCGCCCAGATCGTCCAACTCGGCCCTGGCGCGGGGGCGCGCGGCGCCCGCCAGACCGGAGAGGAATTGCTCCACCTCATCGGCATCGCGCGCCATCTTGGTCGAGAGCGACACCGCCACCGGATCGGCAAAGCCCAGCGCCAGCGCCGAGCGCCCGCGCCGCTCAAGGATTTCGGCGATGCGCGGGCTGTTGTCGAACTGACCCGCATTCGGGCCCTGATCGGAGGCGCGGGTGTTCCAGGCGGTGTAGACCTCCTCACGCAACGCGCGATCCTCGGCGTGCGAGAGCACCGCCATCACGCTGGGGGCATGCAGCGTGACGCGCCAGCCCGCCTCCTGCCCGGCGGCGCGGGCGGCGGCTTCCATCCCGGCCCGGTCCGCCTCGGACAGGCCGGCCAGACGGGCCTCATCATGGATTTCCAGATGCCACGCCTGAGTCGCATCCAGCACGGCGTTGGAAAATTCGGTTTCCAGACGGCCCTGCTCGACGCGATTGGCGGCGAAGTCCTCGCGCGCCTGACCTTCCAGCGCCACGCCGGAGAGTTCAAACGCCTGCAGAGCCAGCTTCAGCGCGCGCTGCTCGCCGCTGTCCAGCGTATCGGGGGCGATGGCGGCCAGCGCCTCATACAGCGCGCGATCCTGCCCGACGGCGGTGTAATGGGCATCGATCAGCGGCTGGCCCTCGGCATGGGCGGCGCGCAATTCGGGCGTGTTGGTGACCATCAGCAAATGCTCGACCACGCCCCACACCCGGCCCAGCGCGATATCAGCCTCAGCCTTGGCGGCCAGCAGGCCGGGGGCACCCGCCCGCGCGGCCAGATCGACCATGGCCTGTTTGTGATCGGCAATCGCCTGCTCGACAGCGGGGACGACATGCTCGGGGCGGATATCGCCGTAAGCGGGCAGGTCAGTCTGGGCGAGCAGGGGATTGGCAGCGGTCATTCGGTCATCTTTCCAAAGCGCGGGGCCTGTCATGCCCCGCGCCCAAGATGGGGGCCAATGCGGCACGCATCAACCCCGAATGACAGTGGTTTCAGGACAGCGCCGCTTCCGGCGCGGTCGGTTCATAGCCCAGATCGCGGGCGACGGCCTCATAGGTCACCTTGCCGGCCCAGACGTTGAGCCCCGCCAGCAGATGCTTGTCACGCTTGAGCGCTTCCTTCCAGCCGAGGTTGGCAATGGCCAGAGCATGCGGCAGCGTGGCGTTGTTGAGCGCATAGGTGCTGGTGCGCGCCACCGCGCCCGGCATATTGGCCACGGCATAATGCACGATGCCATCGACCACATAGGTCGGCTCGGCATGGGTGGTGGCGTGGCTGGTCTCGAAGCAGCCGCCCTGATCGATCGCCACATCCACCAGCACCGCGCCGGGCTGCATGGTGGAAAGCATCGCGCGGCTCACCAGCTTGGGCGCGGCGGCGCCGGGCACCAGCACCGCGCCGATCACCAGATCGGCCTGAGCCACAGATGCCGCCAGATTGGCGCGGCTGGCATAGAGCGTCTTGGCGCTGGCGCTGAAATGGGTGGCCAGCTTTTCCAGCACCACGGTGCTGCGGTCGAGGATGGTCACATCGGCCCCCATGCCCACCGCCATCTGCGCCGCATTGAAACCCACGACGCCGCCGCCGATCACCACGACCTTGCCCGGCAGCACGCCCGGCACGCCGCCCAGCAACACGCCGCGCCCGCCATGGGCTTTCTCCAGCGCGGTGGCCCCGGCCTGAATCGACATGCGCCCCGCCACCTGACTCATGGGTTTCAGCAGCGGCAGACCGCCAAACTCATCCGTCACGGTTTCATAGGCGATGCACACCGCACCCGACTTGACCAGATCCTTGGTCTGCTCGGGATCGGGGGCGAGGTGGAGATAGGTGTAGAGGATCTGGCCCTCGCGCAGCATGGCGCGCTCGGTGGGCTGAGGCTCCTTCACCTTCACGATCATCTCGGCCTTCGCGAAGATGTCAGCGGCCGTGGCGACCAGCTCGGCCCCCGCCTCGGCATAGGCCTCGTCGCTGGCGCCAATGCCCAGACCCGCGCCGCTTTCCACCAGCACGCGATGGCCGTGCGCGGTCAGCTCATGCACGCTCTCGGGCGTGAGGCCGACGCGATATTCGTGGTTTTTGATTTCCTTGACGGTGCCGACGATCATGGTGCTCTCCCAAGCTGTCTGTTGAGCCCAGACTAAACGCCCCACCTCGCCATGTTTTCCGAAATTTTTCCCATTGCCGGGTAAATTTCGGGATTTTATCCTTCCTGATCGCGTTAAGCAGGATTTTTCACCATGGACCGTATCGACCGCCGCCTGCTCGAAGTGCTTCAGGCGGACTCTCAGGCCTCCATCTCGGTGCTGGCCGAAAAGATCGGGCTCTCCCCCTCCGCCTGCCACCGCCGGGTGAAGGCGTTGGAGGATTCAGGCATCATTCGCGGTTACGGCGCGCGGGTGGATGCCGCGAAGGTCGGTATCGGCCTCCATGTGCTGATCGACATCACGCTGGTCAGCCAGAGCCGCGAGGCCATGGAGCGTTTCGAGCGCGCCGTGGGCGACTTTCCCGATATTCTGGAGTGCCATCTTCTGTCGGGCACGGCGGACTACCGGTTGCGCACGGCGGCGCGCGATATGGCGGATTTTGACCGGCTGCATCGGGAGTGTCTCGCGAGGCTGCCGGGGGTGAGCGCGATGCATTCCAGTTTCGTGATCCGTACCGTGAAGGGGTGGAACGGGTTTGTTTTGGGGGTTTGAAGGGGTTTAAGAAATGAAGATGCGAGGGCCATCGCCCTCGCGCTCCCTTTAATGTCTGCGTAGGCACTTCGGGTTCGGCCTTGCGCCCAGCTTGCCGCGCCGCAGGCATGAAACGACAGATCAGAGCCGGTTTTCCTGCCTGCGGCGCCCCATGTTGCGCAGGTGGATAGTCCGGACACAAGGATCGGGCACCACTGCTCTCTCGCCGGAAGACGTCATGGGAGCGCGAGGGGGTAACCCCCTCGCATTTCCTTTTCCTGACTCCCTCCAAATCCGACCCAGATCCTCACCTGCCCCCCTCTAACTGACCTATGATCGCCACGGAGGTAAGGCGATCATGATCCGAACATTGGGACTCGCGCTGGCCGGTTCTGCTTTGGTCGCACCCGCGCCTGCGGCGGATATGCGGGCACTGGACCTTTCGCAGTTCTGCCCCTTCTTTATGGAGGATTTCCGGAACTTCCGGATCGCCTCACACAGTTTAGAACAGGCCGACTGGATCGCGCACACCCCATGGAACGGCGATTTCGGCGATGCCTCTTTCAGCGATCCCGGCCCGGACGGTCCATTTTCCGTGGACAAGGGCGTGCTGCATATCACCGCGCGCAAGGGCAAGGACGGGCGCTGGCGCTCGGGGCTGATCGCGGCGGCGGATGCGCAGGGGCGCGGGCATGGCGTGCGGTTCGGGTACTTCGAGGCGCGGATGCAATTGCCGCCGGGGCCGGGCACCTGGCCGGCCTTCTGGCTGCAGACGCTGCACAAGGTCGATGACGGCACGCCCTCGGTGGAGGTGGATGCCATCGAGTATTATGGCCACAATCCCAAGGCTTTCCAGACAGGCAGACTGGTGTGGTATGGCCACAAGGCGGTGGGCGGCAACAAGTCGATTCCCGTGCCCGATGGCGCCTTGGTGCAGGGCTTTCACACCTATGGCATCAGCATCCTGCCCGAAGGGATCACCTATTATCTGGACCGGCGCGCGGTGTGGCAGCAGCCTCTGCCGCCGGAGCTGACAAGGCCGATGTTTCCGCTGGTCAATCTGGCGCTGGGGTCAGGCTACCCCATCGATCATACGCCCGATCCTTCGGTGCTGAAGGTCAGCTATGTGCATGTTTATGCTTGGCGCAAGGATGGCGCGTGTCAGCAAGAGCGCAAGGATTGATCCACAGGCTGGTGGTCCAGGGCCTGGGCCACCATCGGCTCCTCCATCACAGGCAAAGGCAGCGCCGGTTGCGAGGATGGCGCCACAAAGCCCGGCACCGCCAGCCCCTGATGCGCAGGCGATGGAAACGGGCCAAACCGCCCTCGCCCGCCCGGCGCGCGCATGATGCGGATCTGCGGCGGCTCCTCTTCTTCCGGCATGGCCAAGGGTGCAGCAGCGGTGATGGCCAGAATCACCGCGATCACCGCGCCGTAATCGGCAGTGGTGGCCGCCCCCATCGCCGGGACCATCGCCACCGCCAGCGCATAGCGCCCGCCTCGCCCCATGCTCGCCAGCGGCAGCCCCTGCCCCCCGGCGGGCAGCGCCGCCAGCATACAGCGCAGGAAGAAGCCGCCCATCAGCGCCGCCCCCACCACACCCGAGGCCGCCAGCACCGCCACCGCCCAGTTCGAGGCGCGCGAGGCCCCCGCGCCAATGCCATAGCCCCAGGTCATCATCACGGCGTGGAAGGTGTCGCGCGTCCAGCCGCTGCGCTCGATGTAGGAGGCGCTCTCGCCCTTCTTGAGCACCAGCCGGTCGATCACATCGTAGAGCCGCCCCAGAATATCGGGCGCCACGATGAGGTAGGCCGCCACCGCCGCCAGCACCAATAGCGCGGCCAGCACCTCGACCTGCGCCTGCACGCGCTCGCCCCGGTCGGCGCTGGCCAGTGAGGAGGAGAGCATAAACCACAGCTGCGCCACCACCATCAGCCCCAGCCCCGCCACCGCGCCGCTGGAGGTGGAGAGATAGGTCATCAGTTCCAGCCCCAGCCCCAGCACGATGTCCAGCATCGCCAGCAGCCCGCCGAACTCGCGCGAGGGGCGGATAAAGATCAGGCAGGCCGCCAGCGCCAGAGTCGCCGCGCCATAGGCCGAGGCCTCGCTGAACACGCCGACCACACGGCGCACGCCGATATCGTCAAAGGCCGCGTCGAGGATCAGCCCGTATTTGGCGGTCTTGAACACCGAGAGCGGCGCGCTGCCCAAAGTGGCATCCACCGCGCCCGTCAAGATCAGCGCCAGCGCGCCGACCTGCAGCCCCTCGGCCAGCAGGCGGCGGCCCTCGCGGCTCTGCACCATCATGCAGATCGCCAGCGTGATGCCATAGCTGCCCAGCATATAGCAGATCTGGGTGATGTTGGTGGGGCCGAAATGCAGTCGCCCCTGCCGCAGCGTGTTCAACTCCACGATGGGCACACCGGCAAAGAGGCGCGGCGCGGTGCAGGTGACCACCAGCGTGATGAGGCTGTAGGCCGTCAGCAGCCCCAGCCGGCGCCAGTTGAGCATGGTATCCACCACCTGCCCCGGCCCGGCCATGTCTCGCAACACGCGCCACACCAGCAGCGGCACGCAGGCGGTGGCGGGCAGCAGGTTGATACCGCCGGGCAGCGTGTTGGTGGCGCCAAACGCGATGCTGGCGAAGAAGAGATAGGTGATCCAGCGCAGCGAGCCGATCGCCGCGATGCCCCACAGCAGCCAGAAGATCGCCAAGACCATGATGCGCGCCTGCCCTTTCCGCGCGCAGCATAGGGCAGGTGCCGCGCCGTGCCGCATGGCGATGCCACCGGAACGGAGCCAGAATCGGGGGTGCAAGTAGAGTATCCAAGCTGCACCGACCCGCTTACCCGCCCGGTTACCCTGCGATGGCATCCTCTGGGTGGCCGGGCGGGGGAGCGGGCCGGTGCAGTAAAATCCGGCTCTTCCGCCGGATTTTCAAACATCCATCAACGCAGATAGGAGCGCAAGATCGCCACCAGCTCCTCCGCCGCCTGCGCGCGCGGATCGGCGGCGGGCAGGGCGGGATCGACCATATGCTCGCGGATATGGTCCTCGATCACCTCGACGATAAAGCCCTCCAGCGCGCCCCGGCAGGCGGTGGCCTGCTGCAGCACGCGGGCGCATTCCACATCGGCCTCCACCGCGCGTTCCAGCGCATCGATCTGGCCACGCAGCCGTTTCAGGCGGTTGAGCAGCTTCTGCTTTTCGGCGGCGACGTGGCTCATAAGAAATCTCTAAAAAAAGAGGATTGATACTATACCCCCCTAGGGTATAGGGCGCGCGCCGTCCAGAGCGATGGTTATGCCGCTTCCCCGCAGTCTTGCGGAAGAAACGGCTGTCGGAATTGTCACATTGTCATGCCAAGCGCCGCTGGGGGAGATTTCCATGGCCCGTTCGATCCTGCGTCCTCTTGTTTCGCTTGTCCTGCTGACCGCCTTGCCGGTGCCCATGGCGCTGGCCCAGACCGCCGATGCCCCCGCTTCGGATCAGAAACCCGATCAGACCTATGCCGTGCATGGTCAGGCAACGCTGGTGGTGCAGGGCGTGAAGGGCTTTGCCTCGCCCTACACCGGCGACAACAGCCTGCACCCGCATGACACAGAGGAGACGGTGGACGCCACGCTCTATCTGGGCGTGCGGCCGTGGAAGGGCGCGGAGCTTTGGGTCAATCCGGAGATTGATCAGGGTTTCGGCCTGTCGAACACGCTTGGCGCGGGCGGCTTCCCCAGCGCCGAGGCCTATAAGGTCGGCAAGGACAATCCCTATTTCAAGCTGCAGCGCGTCTTCCTGCGCCAGACCATTGCGCTGGGCGGCAAGGCCGTGACGCTGGACGCCGCCGCCAACCAGCTGCGCACCACCACCACGGCGAACCGCATCGTCATCACCGCAGGCAAGATGGGCGTGGGCGATGTGTTCGACACGAACAGCTACGCCCATGATCCGCGCGGCGACTTCCTGAACTGGTCGCTGGTGGACACCGGCAGCTTCGATTACGCGGCCAACGCCTGGGGCTACACCTATGGCGCGGCGGTGGAGTGGTATCAGGGCGACTGGACGCTGCGCGGCGGGCTCTACACCCTCTCCAAGCAGCCCAACAGCGAGGAACTGGGCACCAATTTGCGCCAGAACGAGATCGTCGCCGAGATCGAGCACCGCCACACGCTGCTGGGCCAGCCCGGCGCGATCCGCGTGACCGGTTTCCGCAACCGGGGCATGTTCGCGCGCTATGACGATGCCGTGGCGCTGGCGCGCTCCACCGGGGGCGATGTCGATCTGGCCCCGGTGCGCCGCATGCAGAATCGCGCCGGCATCGCCGTGAACGCCGAGCAGAGCCTCACGCCCAACCTCGGCGTCTTCCTGCGCGCGGGCACCACCGATGGCGCGATCGAGACCTATGACTTCACCGACATCGACCGCACGATTGCTTTTGGCGGAGCGTTGAAGGGCAAGGGCTGGGGCCGGGCGGAGGACACTTTCGCGCTGGCCTTTGTGAACAACGGTATTTCGCAGAACTTCCAGCGCTATCTGGCGGCGGGCGGCATCGGCGTGCTGGTGGGCGACGGTGCCCTGCCTCACCCCGGCGACGAGCGCATTCTGGAGGCCTATTACACCTATCGCCCCGTCAGCTGGGCGGCAGCCACGGTGGATTTTCAGCATATCGCCAACCCCGGCTACAACCGCGATCGCGGCCCGGCCAATGTGCTGGGCGCGCGGCTGCACATCGGGTTCTGATACCAGACCTTTGGCGCCCTCCCCCTCCCAAGGTCGGGTGAGGGCGCCAATTTAGCTTTACATGGGCTGGCACAAGCGCGACCTAACCGCCTAAACCCGGCGACCCGCTCCAAACCCGCCGGGGGTGGAGACTGCGATGACCGATGCCGCCACGCCAACCCCAGGTCGTGCCCCGATTCCGCTCGCCATGGCGCTGTTTCGCGATGAGCCCTGGCGGCGCAATGTCGTGCTGTGGGCCGGGAGCGTGCTGTGCGCGGGCGGGGTGATCGGCAAGATCCTCTCCGGTTCGAACGACTGGCTGTGGCTGCTGGTGGTGGGCCTGCCGATGCTGGCTCTGGCGTTGGCGGATCTGACTCAGCGCTCGCACAGTCTGCGGCGCAACTATCCCGGCGCGGCGCGGTTTCGCTGGCTGTTTGAATCCCTGCGCCCCTTCTCGCGCGCCTATCTGGTGGAGGGGGACCTCGATGGCCGCCCCTTCACCCATGAGGAGCGCGATCTGGTCTATGCCCGCGCCCATGGCACGGCGGACGCCCACCCCTTCGGCACCCAGCTCGACGTCTATTCCGACGAGTACGAATGGCTGGCCCATTCCATGTCTCCCAACCCCGATGCCGATCGCGATATGCGGGTGATGGTGGGGTCGGATCAGTGCAAAGTGCCCTACTCCGCCTCGCGCCTGAATGTTTCGGCGATGAGCTTCGGGGCCCTTGGCGCCCATGCCATCGAAGCGCTGAATCTGGGGGCCAAGCTGGCGGGCTGCTATCACGATACGGGCGAGGGTTCGATGTCGCCCTATCATCTGAAACATGGCGGCGATGTGTGCTGGCAGGTCGCCTCGGGCTATTTCGGCTGCCGCGACAAATCGGGCCATTTCGACCCCGTGATGTTCGCCGACCATGCCGCCCATCCCTCGGTCAAGATGATCGAGCTGAAACTGTCGCAAGGCGCCAAGCCCGGCCATGGCGGCGTGCTGCCCGCCGCCAAGGTGACGCCCGAAATCGCCGCCACCCGCGGCGTGCCCATGGGCGAGGATTGCATCTCACCCCCGCGCCACAGCGCCTTTTCCACCCCGCGCGAGCTGGTGGAATTCGCCGCGAAATTGCGCGAGTTGTCCGGCGGCAAGCCGGTGGGGATCAAGCTGTGCGTCGGCCTGCCGCATGAGCTGTTCGCCATCGCCAAGGCCATGCTGGCCACCGGCATCACGCTGGACTTCATGGTGATCGACGGCGCCGAGGGCGGCACCGGCGCCGCCCCCAAGGAACTCTCCGACAAGATGGGCATGCCCCTGCGCGAGGGGCTGGTGCTGGCCCGCAACGCGCTGGTCGGCGCCGGGCTGAAAGGCCAGGTGAAGCTGGCGGCCAGCGGCAAGGTCACCTCCGGCGCCTCCATCGCGGTGAATGCCGCTCTGGGCGCCGACTGGTGCAATGCCGCGCGCGCCTTCATGTTCTCGATCGGCTGCATCCAGTCGCTCAAATGCCATACCGGCAACTGCCCCACCGGCATCGCCACCCAATCCGCCGCCCGCCAGCGCGGTCTGGTGGTCCCCGAAAAGGCCGAGCGTGTGGCGCGCTTCCACGGCACCACCTTGCGGGCCCTGCACGAGATCATCGTGGCGAGCGGGCTCAACAGCCCTTCGGATCTGCGCCCCTCGCATCTGAGGCAGCGTATCAATGTCGCCGAGATGCGCCAGCTGGACGAAATCTATGCTTTTGCACGCCCCGGGGAACTGATCGCGGGCAGCGAAGACCCGCAACTGCGCCGCTGGTGGGAAGCCGCCGATGTCGACAGCTTCCAGCGGGCGGATGGGGATCGCCTGGCTTTGGTGTAACGACGATGGGGCTGGAGCCCCATCGCCTGCCCGGCCTATTTACTCACGCTTAACCACGTCTTAGCGTTCCATAGCCTAATCGGGGCCTGTATGATAAATCGGGCTCCCCCTCTTCTCGCGCGCTTCGGTCCTGTGCTCCTCGCCGGCTGGATGCTGGCTATGGCGCTGCTGACCCGCGCCTCGGTTCTGGGCGATTGGGCCTATTTCAACGACGAGACCTTCTATTTCCTCGCGGCGCGGCGCATGCATCAGGGGGCATGGCTGTATGCCGATGTGTGGGACCGCAAAGGCCCCGGCCTGTTCGCCACCTATTGGCTGGCGACGGCTTTCTCGCCCACGCTGGCGGCGTGCCGCTGGCTGGCGCTGGGCTTTGCCGCCGCCACCGCCTGCGTGCTTGCCCAGATCACGCGGATCTGGGCCGGATGGGCGGGCGGTGTGCTGGCCGGGACGCTCTATCTCGCGGCGATCCCGATGTTCGTCGGCGGAGGCGCCCAGTCACAGGTCTTCTACAACCTCTACATCGCGCTGGCCGCCTGGCTGGTGCTGAACACCGGCCCGCGCGGCGCCGTGGCGGCCATGGCGCTGGCCGGGCTGGCCTTGACCTACAAGCAGACCGCACTGTGCGAGGGCGTGTTTCTGGGGCTCTGGGCGCTGGGCCGGGCTTGGCAGGGCGGTGCCGGACGGCGAGCCCTGATTCTGCAAGGCGCCGCAATGGTCATGGCGGGCGCTGCCCCGATGCTGCTGGCCGGGGCGATCTTCGCGGCCGGCGGGCATTTCGGAGTCTTCTGGCACGCCATGGTCACCTCCAATCTGGTCAAGCATTACGACCCCTGGGGCGACCATTGGATCCGCATCCATGCACTGACCGTCGCCGCATCGCCCGTGCTGGTGCTGGCGGCGGCGGGGCTGGCGCTGGGCGCCGTGAAGCGCGGAAAACACAGACCCGGCCGTGCTTTTTTAACAGGCTGGGTGCTGGCGGCCATCGCCGGTCTGCTCATAGTGCCCAATTTCTACGCTGATTACACGCTGCCGCTGATGGCACCCTTATGCGTCTGCGCGGGTCTGGCGATGGCGCGCTATCCGCTGGGCTGGCTGGGGGCGACGGCGGCGCTGACCATCTATCTCCTGGCCACCTCGGAGCTCGATTTCGCGGGGCGCCGCGCTGCCAGCCATGAGGTCGAGGCGCTGGCGCAGGCGATCCGTCAGCGCCAGCCTCAGGCCCGGCTGCTGGTCTATGAAGGCCCCATGGCGCTCTATGCGCTGGCGGGCGAGGCGCCACCCAGCCCGCTTCTGGACAATTTCCACCTCAATTTTCCGTTCGAGAACAACACCAGCCATCTCGACACTGCGCGTGAAATCCGCCGTATTCTCGCGTGGCGGCCCGATGTGGTCGTGATGTACCATGGCCACAATCCGGCTTCTGAAAACCCGCGCACGGCCGGTCCGGTCAGAGCTTATCTGAGCCATTGCCGCCTGTGGCAGAGCGCGCCCTATCACGAAATTGCCGCCAGCCCGGTCCTGGATGTCTACGGCGACTGCGCCCGCAATCAGCAGCAGGACGCGCCCCGGACGCTGGCGAAAGCTCAATAGGCCTTATCGTGCACCAGCACCCGGAAGGTGGCCATGATGATCCACATATCGCGCCACAGCGACCAGCCCGCCAGATACTCCAGATCGGCGTTCAGACGGCCCGAGAGGTCTTCCTCACGATCCGTCGCACCGCGCAGGCCGCGGATCTGCGCCAGACCGGTTAAGCCCGGCTTCAGAGCATGGCGCTGCCAGTAACGCGCATCGACTTCCCAGAACAGCTTGTCACCCGCCAGCGATCCGGTGGCGTGAGGGCGCGGGCCAACCAGGCTCATATCGCCGCGCAGCACGTTGAACAGCTGCGGCAACTCGTCGATCGAGGTCGAGCGGATGAACTTGCCGATGCGGGTGACGCGCTTGTCATCCTTGGAGGCCGACTGACCGCCATCCTTGCCGACCTTGTTCTCCGTCATCGAGCGGAACTTCATGATCGGGAAGAAGCGGTTGCCGCGCCCCACGCGCCGCTGGAAGAAGAAGATCGGGCCGCCATCCTCGATTTTCACGGCCACAGCCACGGCGATCAGCAGCGGCGAGAGCGCCAGCACCGCCGCACCTGCCACGCAGACGTCGAGCAGGCGCTTGGTGATCCGGCTGCGCAGACCCAGCGGGCCGACCGAAACCTGAAGCATGCCATGCCCGGCGGCCAGACGCGCGCCATTGGCACCCAGACGCATCACCGTGTCGTCGATCACCTCACCGGCGACATTGGCGCCTTTAAGAATGATGCTCCATTCCACGCGGCGCTCGGGCGGGGCGCTGACGATCACGCGATCGGCGTTGCGCATCACCAGGCCGATGCGGTCCAGCGCGGCGGGGTCGCTCAGCGAGGGCTCCAGATTGAAGCTGCGGGCCGAGACGTGATAGGCGCCCGACAGGCTGATCGCCGGGCCATCATCGTCGATCACCAGCTCGTTGATGACCGAGGAGCCGCAGCGCCAGCGCACCACGCGGCGCATCTGCAGGCGTTCCCAGCTCAGCGTCAGCGCGCTGGCCACCACGCCCAGCGTAAAGCCGACGCGCGAATAGTCCTGCGAATTGCGGGCGTAAAAGGTGATGAACAGCACCACCGCCGCCGACACCAGCAGAGCCATCAGCGCCGAGGTGACGCTGCGTTCCGTGCTGCGCAGAGCCTTGATCGAATAGCCGTCATTGTAGAGCGCCACGGTCAGGAAGACCGGAAGAACCAATTGGGCGAGAAGCAGAGATTCGCTGAACCCGGTCCGCATGTTGTAGGCATAGCCAGTGGCGGCAAAGCCGACGAACAGCGCCGCCATATCCGCCAGCATCAGCAGGCCATAGCATTGCAGGCGCCGCCGCTGCAGCGAAGGCATCAGCGGCATGCGCGCAGCGCGCGCGCGTGCCTTTGCGCGTTTGCGCAATGAACCTCCCAGACGTGCAACAGGCGCATTCATTGTGGTCGAAGCTCCGGACACTGGTCTCTCCGCTCGCACAAAAGTGGGGTGCAAAAGAGTCGAATGCTGGTCGGGATAGCAAAAATGCCCCCCGGCCGATCTTAAGTGACAATACTGGTTTCGTTGCATTGCAGCAAGAAGGAAGCGCAACAAATGTAAAAACATGTCGCAGCTAGAAAGCGTCTCATCGCTTTCGGGCAGCAGCCCGGGTAATTTCAGCCAGTCCTTGCGCCAGCAAAAGGTCTGCTTGCTGACTGTTTGTTAATAATTGTCGGTGGAGAATCAACAGCCTGTCGACCAAGCGCTCCAGCGCCGGGCCCTGCCAGCGCGACAGCTGGCGGGTCAGATCGTCGGCATCTTTCCAGAACACGCGACGGGCCGTTTTCTCGGCTTCGATGAAGGAACGGGCGTCGCCGCGCGGCCCCATGCGCGCCGCAAGCCCCGCCAATTGCGAAGCGCGACGCTCAATCGCGAGCAAAACGCCCACCGCATTGAGGCCTACTTCAGCCATCCGCTTCAGCTCCGGCCCCAGCCGCGCGACGTCTCCGCCCAGCACGGCGTTAACCACAGGATTCAGGCCGTCGTCCTCGGTCGCGGCGCCGATGGCGGCGAAGGCGGCCATGTCCGCATCGCGCGGTCTTTCGGGGCTGGCGTCGAGATAGAGTGCCAGTTTGGTCACTTCCGACTGCGCCAGACGCGTGTCGAGCCCGCTGGCGGCGGCGATTCGCTCGGCCAGATCATTGGCCATCCGCAGTCCCGCCGCGCTGGCCATGCCGCGAACCGATGCGGTGACCGAACGCAGATCGGGCGGGTAGAACATGGCCACCACGGCATCGTCGCGCTTTTCCAGCAGCTTCGCGCATTTGCCTTTGTCGGTGGCGCCGGGGGCCTGAACGATCACCGGCCAGAGGCGTTCGCTGCCAACCAGAACCTCAAGCGCGTCATGCGCTTCATCGCCCGAGGCGCGCACCCAAAGGTAGCGCCGGTCGCCGAACAGAGAGGTGGAGCGGGCCTCGTCACCCAGTTTTGCTGCATCGCGGCGTAATTCGGCGCCGGTGAATTCCACCCTCTCGCCTGGGTCGGGCAGCAGCGAGAGGATTCGGGTGGCAGCGTCCTGCACGCTCGCCTCATCCGAGCCGCAGAAGAAGAACACCGAGCAGTCGCGCGCCACCTTCGGGGCCTGACCGGCGAAATCCTTCTGGGTCAGCTTCATGCCGCGCTCAGCGCTGGCGTTCGGGGGTAGGGCTGTCTTTACCGGGTGCGGCATCGCTGGCGGCGCCGACATCGCCCTTGCGCAAGCGAACCGCCAATGTGGTAACAATGCGGTCCGCCACCACGCGAGTCAGGTTCTCCAATGCGCTCTGCTCGGCGGCGACAGTGGCATATTCGCTGGAGACCACGTCGATGCCCGCGTCCGAACCGGCGGTGGCATCGAGCAGAATATCGCCGCTCGTCGTATCGACCAGCTGGTAACGCGCGCGCAGGGTGCGCCTTTCGCGGCCCACCGTATCGTTGGCGAGCAGGCCGAGGCCCTCCAGCTTGTCATCCAGCCGCACATCGAGACGGAAGCGCTTGGTGCCCTCGCGGTTGCCGGTGGGATGCATGCGGTCGTTGAGCGCATTGCGCATCAGCCAGCCCTGCTGCCCGGCGATGGCGGGCACATCCACATCGTCCAGCCCCTGCGAGACCGCCGCATGGCTGCCGCCCTCATAGAGCGGATGCAGCCCGCAGCCGCCCAGCAGCGGCGCAGCGATCAGGGCGAGAGCCAGAAAGCGCTTCATAAGGTTCAGGCCACCAGATTGACGAGACGGTCGGGCACCACGATCACCTTCTTGATCTCGGCGCCTTCCAGCGCACGCTGCACCTTTTCCGACGCCCGCGCCAGCCTTTCCAGCTCCTCCTTCGAGGTGCCCTTGGCGACGGTGACCGTATCGCGCAGCTTGCCCTTGACCTGAATGGCCACGGTGACCTCATCATCGACCAGCAGCGCCGGATCGACTTCGGGCCATGCGGCATCAGCGATCAGGCCTTCACCGATCTTCGACCAGGCCTCTTCGGCCAGATGCGGCATCATCGGGGCGATCAGCAGCAGCACGGCCTTGATGCCATTGTTGCGGCTGGCGGAGGGCGCAGCCTTTTCCACCACGCCGGTCAGCTCATAAATGCGCGCCACGGCCTTGTTGAAGCCCAGCGATTCGATGTCCTGCGCAGCGGCATGGACCGTCTGGTGGATCTTGCGCTCCACCGCCTTGTCCTCGCCCGAGGCGCTGGCATCGAACTGGCCGAACAGGCGCCACAGACGCTGCACGAAGCGCGCGCAGCCCTCGATGCCGGCCTCGCTCCACGGCAGATCGCGCTCGGGCGGGCTATCGGAGAGCATGAACCAGCGGATCGCATCGGCGCCGTAAGTCGCGACGATCTCATCGGGATCGACCACGTTCTTCTTCGACTTCGACATCTTGATGACGCGGCCGATATCCACCGGGCCGCCATCTTCCTTCAGCGTGGCCGCTTCACCCGTGCGCTCCACCTCGCCGGGGCTGAACCACACGGGCTGGCCATTGGCGGGATCGACGCGGCTGTAGGTCTCATGCGTCACCATGCCCTGCGTGAACAGGCTGGCGAAGGGCTCCTTCACCTCGATCTTGCCGATGCGCGAGAGGGCGCGGGTCCAGAAACGGGCGTAGAGCAGATGCAGGATCGCATGCTCGATGCCGCCGATATACTGTCCGACCGGCAGCCAGCGGGCGATCTCGGCAGGATCGAAAGGCGCATCGCTGGGCTGGCTGGCGAAGCGCAGGAAATACCAGCTCGAATCCACGAAGGTGTCCAGCGTGTCGGTCTCGCGCCGCGCGGGCTTGCCGCATTGCGGGCAGTCGACATGCTTCCAGGTGGCATGGCGGGCCAGCGGATTGCCGGGCGTGGCGAAATCCACATCCTCGGGCAGCACCACGGGGAGCTGCTTCTTGGGCACGGGGACCACGCCGCAGATCTCGCAATGGATGAAGGGGATCGGCGTGCCCCAATAGCGCTGGCGGCTCACGCCCCAGTCGCGCAGGCGCCACACGGTCTTGCCCTCACCCGAACCATCGGCTTCAAGGCGCGCGATGATCGTCTTCTTCGCCTCGGCCACCGACAGGCCATTGAGGAAGTCCGAGTTCACCAGAATGCCGTCACCGGCCTCGGCTTCCTTGCCGAAGGGCTTGTCGGCCTCCTCGGCGCTGGCGGCGACCACGCGCAGGATCGGCAGGCTGTATTTGGTGGCGAATTCGAAATCGCGCTGGTCATGCCCCGGCACGGCCATCACGGCGCCGGTGCCATATTCCATCAGCACGAAATTGGCGATGAAGACCGGCAGCTCGGCCCCGGTGAAGGGGTGGCGCGCGGTGATGCCGGTGTCGAAGCCCAGCTTTTCGGCGGTTTCCAGCTCGGCAGCGGTGGTGCCGCCCTGCTTGCACAGTTCGATAAAGGCGGCGGCATCCGCATTATGCTCGGCCGCGCCCTGCGCCACCGGGTGATCGGCGGCCACGGCCACAAAGCTGGCACCAAAGATCGTGTCCGGACGGGTGGTGTACACATCCAGCCCGGCACCATTCGAGAGGTGGAAGCTGAACTGCAGGCCCTGGCTCTTGCCGATCCAGTTCTCCTGCATCAGCTTCACCTTCTCGGGCCAATGCTCCAGCGAGCCCAGGCCTTCGAGCAGCTCATCGGCGAAATCGGTGATTTTCAGGAACCACTGCGACAGCTTGCGCTTCTCGACCATGGCGCCGCTGCGCCAGCCGCGCCCGTCGATCACCTGCTCATTGGCCAGCACGGTCTGGTCGATCGGGTCCCAGTTGACCGTCGATTCCTTGCGGTAGACCAGCCCCGCAGCATAGAGATCGAGGAACAGCGCCTGCTCCTGCCCGTAATAGTCGGGCTCGCAGGTCGCCAGCTCGCGGCTCCAATCCAGAGCGAAGCCCAGGCGCTTGAGCTGCGCCTTCATGTTGGCGATGTTGTCGCGCGTCCAGCCGCCGGGGTGGACGCCCTTTTCCATGGCGGCATTCTCAGCGGGCATGCCGAAAGCGTCCCAGCCCATGGGGTGCAGCACTTCGAAGCCCTGCATCCGCTTGTAGCGGGCCAGCACATCGCCCATCGTGTAGTTGCGCACATGGCCGATATGGATGCGCCCCGAAGGATAGGGAAACATCTCGAGCACATAGCTGCGCGGCTTGGGCGAGCTGTCGTCGGCCTTGAAGGACTGGGCCTCGTCCCACACGCGCTGCCAGTGGGTGTCAGCGGTGTTGGCTTCGAAACGCTCGCTCATGGTAACCTGCTTCTTCCTTCATGCCGCCCGCCTTTCCGCCTCACGCGAAACAGCGACGGGCGGAAGAAGGCGGTAACCGGCGAAATTACTGCTGAATGGTGCCGCGGCGCAGATCGCGCGCCTTGGTCAGGATCACGTCCTCAAGCTGCTGCACGGTGGCGGCCTTCACCGGCGCATCCACCCAGGCACCGCCCTGATTGACCTGACGGCTGGCGGCAACGCGCAGCGCGTCCGAACGCAGATCCTTGTCGAGGATGGTCACGGTGACCTTCATGCGCTCACCGGGGTTGCTGGGGTTCGAATACCAGTCGGTGACGATCACGCCGCCATTGCTGTCGCTCTGCACCAGCGGCATGAAGCTGAGCACATCGAGGCTGGCGCGCCACAGATAAGAGTTCACGCCGATCGTCGTCACATTCGAAGGCGGCAGCGAAAGGCGGCCCGGACGGGCGCGATGATGCTTGATATGGAGCGGACCATGGCTGCAACCAGCCAGCGCCAGAATGCCCAGCGCCACGACAGCAGCGCGCAGCCCCACACGCGACGCGCGACCAGCTTTTTTTACTTCCAGCAATCCCGTCGTCATACCCAATCCTTGCAACCGGCCGTCAAACCCGCCCGTCATCCATGCCTGTGCGCGCCGAAACGCCTGTGGTTCGCCGCGCACACGTTCTGGCCTCTATAGCTGCCCCCGCCCCGGCGGCAAGCCCTGGCAGCATTGGCCACCGCCATGCGCCCCGGCAGCAGGAGGGCCGCAACGCCTTCTCGCCCTTCGCGCGGTGAACATCGTCTGAATATCGCACATTGTTCGCCTCGGGTTCAGCTTGGCGATGGCATGGTGAAGGCCTATAGCCGCTTCACAACAAGGCGCTTCGGCAACAGCTCGGGGCGGATTCGCGTTTCAAGGTTTCTTAAGTCGGGAAGGTTCGGGCCCCTTTATGGCCACCGCTTACAACAGACTGCAAGCCGGCCAGACCTCGCCGGAGGCGCTCAAGTCTCCGGCGCTGGTGATGGTGATTGCCGTCTGCGTGCTGGCGCTGCCCAGCGCGGTGCTGGCCTATTCCAGCAAGCTGGAAGCCGCCCTGCCCGGCCTTGGCCTCAACCAGAATGTGCTGAAACAGAGCGGCGGCGGCTTTGCCCCCGCTCAGGCCGACCCGCATTTGACGCGCGCTCTGGCGGCCCGTTCGGGTGGCCCGGCACTGTTCCGCTATACGCCCGCCGGCCTGTCCTCGCGCCCCGACCGCTCGGTGACGGTGGCGGTGCGCGTCGATGAGGCCACCGCCCATTCGATCGTGGTGCGCGGCCCGGCGCTGCGCAGCACGGCCTTTGCCGCGCCCGCGCCGCCGGTGCTGCATCTGGCCTCCACCGCCTATAGTCTGGGTCTGGCGCATGGCTATCAGGGCTTCACCCCGGCCAGCGCCAATTTCACCCTGCCCAAGGATCTGCCCAAGGATATTGCCCGCGAATCGCGGCGCGGCGACATGCCCGACCTGTCGGCCTATGCGCAGGCGGACAATTCGGCGGCGGCCACCGTTTCGCGTCTGGCCCCGCATGTGCAGCTTGACGAGAATCAGCGGGCCGGGCGCGCCCCCCGCACGCTGGAGGCCGCAGGCGAGCAAAGCGTGGATGTCGGCGGCAGCTATCGCGTCACCCGCAATTTCGACGTGACGGCGGGCGTGCGTTACTCACAGGATCGCGACCGGATCAAGTCCATGTCGCCCGACGGCAAGTCCGACAGCCAGGCCGTCTATGTCGGGACGCAGTTCCGGTTCTGAAACACACCACATCGGAACAAGTTCCATTTTGCTGCAACTGCGAAGTTTTTTATTTTGCATTGTAATGTCAAATAGTTGCAATATTCATCATTTTGTTTCCCACGGTGAATCGGTGATTGATTCATCGCGTCACTGTTCTAGGATCATCGCCGTGGTGGCCCTCTGCCGCCCGCCCGCCCATCCTCTTCCCTGGGCCGGTACGTCGATCACGCTTCACGCATTGGAGAGATTATGACTCGAGTCGCCATCGTCACCGGAGGCACACGCGGCATCGGTGAGGCGATCAGCCTTGCGCTCAGGGATCTGGGCTACACGGTTGCAGCCAATTACGCGGGCAATGACGCCAAGGCCAAGGCTTTCTCCGACGCCACCGGAATCGCCACCTACAAGTGGGACGTGGGCGACCATGAGGCCGTGCTGGCCGGCGTCAAGCAGGTCGAGGCCGATCTGGGCCCGGTCGATGTGGTGGTCAACAATGCGGGCATCACCCGCGACGGCACGCTCCACAAGATGAGCTTCGACGACTGGAACGAGGTCATGCGCATCAACCTTGGCGGTTGCTTCAACATGGCCAAGGCCACCTTCCCCGGCATGCGTGAGCGTGGCTGGGGCCGCATCGTCAACATCGGCTCGATCAACGGTCAGGCCGGTCAGTACGGTCAGGTGAACTATGCCGCCGCCAAGTCGGGCATCCACGGCTTCACCAAGGCGCTGGCTCAGGAAGGCGCCAAGTTCGGCGTCACCGTCAACGCCATTGCACCGGGCTATATCGACACCGATATGGTTGCCGCCGTGCCGCAGCCGGTGCTGGACAAGATCATCGCCAAGATCCCCGTCGGGCGTCTGGGTCAGGCCTCGGAAATCGCGCGCGCCGTGGCGTTCCTCTGCGCCGAAGAGGCCGGCTTCGTGACGGGCTCGACGCTGTCGGCCAATGGCGGGCAGCATATGTATTGAGTTATCGGGGGTGCGAGGGTGTTATGCCCTCGCGCTCCCATAACGCCTCCCGACGATGGGGTGGCGGCATTCTGTCGTCACGCCAATGTCCCTCGGGATAATTAAAACTGTAGAAGCGTCGGCCATGAGCACGCCCTATCATCCGCCGGTCAAACGCTCGGTCGAGATCGCCGGGCACAAGACCTCGATCAGCCTCGAACCCCTGTTCTGGGACTGGCTGCGCAGCGAGGCGCATCACCTCGGCATCCCCCTCAACGCACTGGTCGCGCGCATCGATGTCCAGCGCATCGCCGCGCCAACGCCGCCCGGCCTCGCCGGTGCCATCCGCCTGTGGCTGGCTCAGCGCGCCATGAACAGCATGAGCGAGAGCGGCGGACGAGGGGTGCGCGATGACGGCCCGGACGCGTTATCGGCGTGATTGGCAAGAAGGTTTAGGAAGATAAGATGCGAGGGGGTTACCCCCTCGCGCTCCCATGACGTCTTCCGACGCAAGGGTGGCGGCGCCTGATCGTGGTGGCCGAACTCTCCATCAGCGCAAAAGAAAGGCGCCGTGGGCAGGCATGCCCCGGCGCCTTGTCTCATTTGAATGCCTGCGGCGCCGCGACGTTGCTCTATGGCCGAACCCTTGGCGCCATGCAGACATCAAAGGGAGCGCGAGGGCGCCCCAGCTTGTCGCGTGCGACAAGCGCACGCTAATGGCCCTCGCACTTATCCTTTAGGTCTTAGTCGCTTCCAACCCGCTCAATATCCGCACCGAGCAGAGCAAGCTTCTCCTCAAGCCGCTCATAGCCGCGATCGAGGTGATAGATGCGCGACACTTGCGTCTCACCCTCGGCGGCCAGACCAGCGATAATCAGGCTCATCGAAGCGCGCAGATCGGTGGCCATCACCTGCGCCCCGGTCAGCTTGGGCACGCCCTGCACGATGGCGGTGCGGCCCTGCGTCGAGATGTTCGCGCCCATGCGCGCCAGTTCGGGCACATGCATGTAGCGATTCTCGAAAATCGTCTCGGTCAGCACGCTGGTGCCTTCGGCGCGGCACAGCATGGCCATCAGCTGCGCCTGCATGTCGGTGGCGAAACCAGGATAGGGCGCGGTGGACAGCGTGACGGGGCGCAGCGGACCATCGGCGGCAACCTTGATGCCGCCTGCCGTGCCTTCAACATGCACGCCCGCATCGCGCAGCGCCTGAAGGGTGCTTTCCATCTCCTCGATGCGAGCGCCCTTGAGTTCGACCTCACCCCCGGTGATCGCGGCGGCACAGGCGTAGGACCCGGCCTCGATGCGGTCCGGCATCACCATATAGGTTGCGCCGTGCAGGCGGTCCACACCATGAATGATAAGGTCCGAACTGCCGATGCCCTCGATCTGCGCGCCCATGGCGACCAGCAGGTTGCACAGATCTACGATCTCGGGCTCACGCGCGGCATTGTGCAGGATGCAGGTGCCGCGTGCCAGAACGCCAGCCATCAGGGCATTCTCGGTGGCGCCCACGGAGACGACGGGGAAGGTGTAACGCCCACCGGGCAGGCCGCCATC
>Ga0116227_10002307_pt1 | contig 43467 bp, 30 predicted proteins | sample S1TSphgellanicum_FD_89693 | JGI IMG/M metagenome (GOLD analysis project Ga0116227, IMG submission 89693) | Host-associated microbial communities from peat moss isolated from Minnesota, USA - S1T2_Fb - Sphagnum magellanicum MG | ecosystem: Host-associated > Plants > Peat moss > Unclassified... | reverse complement strand
GGGTTCAAAACGCAATCTGAAATTTCAGAGTGCCATGTGGCATCATTTCAAACACTTCCAAAGTAAAGAATTTTTTTTCTTGTTGCCTTTCTTTCACAGCACTTGAATTATTTTGTCATAATTATATGGAAAATCCTTAATTACATCGGTAGTAAAAATATTAATACCTTTCATAATATTTGGTGCTAGGCCTACCTCCACTCCAGGTCCCAAAAGGGATCAACTAGTTTCTGTTGGACCTGATGCACATTTATGTTTGCATTATTGGTGTCCCCTCCTCTATGAGGATGCCACAAGAGTTAGAGATGAAATAACTAACTTTGCTATCAAGATATCTTGTGTCCCTCTTGTCATGTGAGGTGTGTGATTGCACACATCCATGATTGGGGATATCAAGTTGATTTTGGATATCAAGTTTTGCCTTGATTTTTGGTGGGCAATGTTTTCCACCTTTATACATGGAGCCTTCAATAATACAGAGTCCTTTGGTCTGCAATGGGTGCTCGGGGTTCAATTTCACAGGTTGGAAATCACCTATTTTTTATCAGGTACTGAACCTGCCACTGAACATACTACAATAATAACTTATAACTAGTTTTGAATGAAACATTTGTTGATTTGAATGTTCTCTCCATTCAATTAGTCTATTGAGTAGTATGAGAAAGATGCAGGCGTGGTTACACTGATGCATTGAAATTTGGCTTGAATGTAAATCCTAATGGGTTTAGACTATGAAACTTTTTCTTATTCCGTCGTAATTCTGTCCGAGTTTGATTATTATTGCAACTATTGTTTTCAAAGTCATGGATGACCATTGTGTGCTCCACGGTATTGAAAATGCAGAGTTTGTTTTCACTTTCTTGAGCTACACATGTATTCTCTGGGTACACCAAAAGACCTCGACTCCCTTGCCTTGGCTCCTGCAGCAGCTTTCTCCACTTGCCTTCCTTCGGCTCCTTGAGAATCCTTTCCCATAGCTCTGAATCCATATGTTTGTTGATTAAACTTGACCACATGTTTTCTTGTTTATAAGCCTCTGGAGCTTCACAATAAGGCCTAACAAGTCCTGGTTGTTCTGAAAGATTACTAGCACTGGACCAATTTGGCTGCTCCATGTAGTATTTCTGCTTTGTTGGACCCATTTCAATACAATCAAGCCTTGCAATGCAAAATTTCACATCCTTGAGATATTCTTGTTCCGAGAATACAAAGATTGATCCTCCAAAACTCACTATCTGAGTTGTGGCAAAGTAAACCTGGCATCTAAAGCTTGGAATTGGGCAATACCAATTTGTTAACCATATTCCTTTTTCCATATGGTAAGCTAGAACTACCTTGTTCCCAGCTGCATTATCAGCAATAGCGACACAGTATAACACTCCATCACAGAATGCACCATTCTGGTATTCATTCAATCCAAAATCAGGTCCAGGCAGCTCCCCAGTCACTACCCATGAGCCAGTCTTTGAGCAATAGACTTCTGTTTTCCTACAGATTTTCTCTGTGCCTGTGGTTGAACTCCCTGCGACAATCACCTTGTACGAGTTCTTGCACCTGTCGACAAGTAAGTGCATTAGGACTGGATGCCTAGGAAAATTCATTTGTGGAAGTACCCTCGTTTCTTGGGTCAATGGATTGCAGACCACAAGCTTGGGATCTTCGAAAGATTTCCCCACAGTGAAGCAAAGGAGCCCATCTCCTCCTGCAATAAGAAACTCCTTGAGAAGTCCAGGATCTGGAGATGGCAGGCAATTTAACGAAGGTAAAGTTCTCCACTCTTGCAAGGCAAGGTCATAGCCTGCCCATTCCAGTACACCGTTATGAACGGAGAAGAACATAGGGCTGTACATGCTATCCAAATCATCGCGAGATTCTATACTTCGAGCTTGCTTGAAAGAGTCGCGATTTGGTAAATCACGAAATGCAGGACAACAGGTCCTCAATCGAAAGACATCTCGAGTCGGAAGCTTGGCAAACACCTTGTTTTGGAGGTCCTCTGTCAACATAAGTAGTTGAGAGGAAGTCGAGAGTATCATGGGTTGCTTGCAGCACGTCGGACCTTCGAGAAGTACGTTCGACGAACTCTCCACGCCATGATCAGCAGAAAAGTTGACAGAAACGTTGACAGAAAAGCTTTCTAACAAGGAGGACGCGATCTCTTCTTCTTCGGCCGCTGAGTCCGGAGAATCTGTGACCTTGAATTCTTCACCATCAATACTTTCGCTTGAACCGCACATTGTGCGATGTCTCTTTCTTGCAGATTTGAAGGAAGGGGGGCCTGCTGGAAAGCTGCTTGCTGCAACGGTTTCAACAAGTCTACAAGTTCTACGTAAGTTTTGTGCATGTCCTCCTCCTCCTCCTCCCATGATTCCTGCTGCATCTGCTGAATCATCGCAGTCCGAATTGTCTGTTGCGTAGCTACCTTGTTGCGTAGTACCTAAGATCGGCGGCACTTCAACAACACACTGCATTGGTGCTTGCAACTCATGGCTATCAACAACAACATTTGTTGTTGTCTCCACAACTGGTGCAACATGCCAATCCATCTGCATCGAAACAGATGGATTGATGACACCTGGGTGGACATTCTCGCAGTCTGCATCACCAGAATATTCACAATTGCTTGGCACCATACGGACCTTCAAGTTCCCGCAAGACTCGTCTATGTGTTCGGGAATGTCTCCAATAACATTGAGCCCGATATCTTTGACACGATCCTCGCGATTCATGTTTGACAATGTTGAACATTGGCTCAGGAGAATCTGACTGTGTCCGTGGGGGAAATCACGACGAGATTCTTGGCTCTTCTCCAACTCGATGTCAAATTTCTCCTCCGCTAGAAAGTCTTTGGAGAATGGGTACTTGTAACGAACGTACCGTGAAACGCACTCGTCTATTGAAGTGGCATGCGCCGCCGCCGCCGCCGCACCGTCAAGGAAATCAACCCGGCGAGTTTCCTCCAAGTGAGATTTTTCCGGTAGTACTGTACAGACGATGTACAAACAAGAATATCGTGATGTGCACTTGTCTGATGACGTGCCGTGTCCACCAACCAAATTGAAGTTGTCGATCAGATTTTTCTTCTGATTTGGGATGAACAGTAGGCGAGAAAGCATCTCGATGACGAAATCTCGCAGTTTCCACTTCTTGGTGCTCCCACGGCGTAGAGACTCATCCAAATCCCTTTTCCTTTTGAACTCTCCTGGTGCTGCTCCAAACGGTGGCGACGACATGGTTGAATAGGAGAAAAGAAGATTAGCGTCCCCACCGACCGTGAAGTGCTGCTGTTGCTCCAGCTGCTTCTGGTCGGAGCCCTGAAATTCCAGCCGCGGCTTCGTCGACCCATCCCAATTTCTCCTGCTGTACAAGCAAAGTAATTGTACATCATGTTTTGCTTGGTGCTCAAGCAAACTCCAGCTGGTATGGATTATTCTAGAGTGTTTGATGAACTGGATGTTCTAAATTTATTGGGTGCAACAACCGTCATGCAATCCGCACTTGGCAAGTCATCCGAGCAGCTCACATCGAACATGTGCGGCTGTCAAGAGTGAAAGTGGAAGCAAGGCTCCTGGAAACGTCCACGAAAAGCACCGAGTCCGTGAAACAGGACACGGGTCCACGACGTTCGCCGACGTTTCCGAGCCAGGCCTACACGAACCGTCCTTAGGAAGATGCAGAGAAAGTGGCCATCATCCCAACGAAGATTTAGCCAAATCTGGCTATAAACCGGATCTGAAGTACAAATCTTTAAATCAACCTTATGTAAAACAATCTTTAAAACAACCTTCAACACACTGAAAGGCAAATATAGAAATCGGACGATTTTTAAATTTTTTTTCTCTGCCTCACTTCTGGCAATTGAAAGCGTTCCAAAATCACTTCATTTTTAATTAATTAATTTATACATTCTGTTTTTTTGGTGAAACCTTTCCAGTGAAAAAACCAAGGCTGTTGTAGCCTAAGTGGTGATCATCCCTGGAAAGATTTAGCCCTGAGATAAAACCAGATATGAAATGCAGATGTTTAATCAACCTTCTATATTTATGGCTACACATTGAAAATCGAATATAGAAATCAGACGATTTTTATTACTTGTTTTCCTTCACTTCTAGAATTGAAGACTTCCAAAATCCCTTCATTCTTGAGTTTTTAATTTCAAGTCTTAGCTGAAATTCCTCCAGTAAAAAAAAGACTGCTGTAATCTAAGTGAGAAATCATTTGTAGGAAAATGTAGCCAAATTTGGCTATAAACAAGGGATGAAGTACAAATCTTTAATTAACCTTCTATATTTATGGCTACACACTGAAAATCATGTATAGAAATTTGGTTAGTTTTACTATATTTTCCCTCATTTCTGGCGATTGAAACACTCCAAAAATCACTTCAAACTTTGAATTTCAAAAATAAAACTTATATTCACTTCCACGGGTGCAACTGGCTTCCGATCAGGTGCACATTGCGATCTCGATTTGAACTAAGGTTTCTGCATATGAGAGTGTGAAGCACACTCTGGAACATTCTCGAACTATATACATCCCAAGTTCAAAATGACGACCTCAGATTTCAACTGTAGAATTCCACGAATTGAACGTTCAAGTCTTGAACGTCACGTTTCAAATTTCAGGAATGTTTACGAAATGGGAGTTTCTTCCCCTGTACTTACATACCTTGAATTTAACGAACCAACATCCGATGACTAAAGCACTCGTCGTTAAGACTAAAATTACAAGGGACATCAAATGACCACAGCTTAATTGCACTTGAAGCAGGGTCAGGTCGTTTGACTGGACAAAATCCACACCGAAGGGCACTGGATTACAACTGATCAGATTTGAGATCCATAGTCTAACATCATCCCCTTCTTAAATGGAGTTACAGTGGACCAGATGGAGGATGCCATGTGCCGCCGGGACATATTTTGGCCATGAGCAAATATAATTTGACCCTCCAATGACCTGCCTGGAGCACAATTGCGTCCGATTTCTAAGGAAGCGTTAGAAAGCACAATTGAATGAGATAAAATTAGAGAATCCATGACATGATCTGCAGTCGGAGTTTGAATTCTCATATGAAACTGCATCGATTACCTTGATGAAATTTGTGCGCGTACATCAGACCACCTCTGGACCAGCATTTTCACCACCGATTCGGCGAACGTCTCAAAAATCTCGAGTGACAAATGGATTGACCCGCAGTTTGTTAAAGCCATGGACGATTGACCTGCTGCTCTTGTAAAAGTTGTGAACAATTTACCGATCAAAACACAGTGAATCGATCACTCAAGCTTTGCTCCAATCAGCTCTCCCTCACTAAAACGGCCTAAAATCAGACAAGAAATTCTGAATAGAATGAACATCAAAGCTCAAATTTGGTGTTTCAATAGCCCGTCAGAATGAATGGTCAGTCAGTCACATTGGCCAAAACTTCTCTAAATTTTGAGACTTCACTGGAATGTGAGAGAGAAAGGCGAGGAGGAGGAGGAGGAGGAGAGCTTCTGAAGTCTGGGAAATCTCTCACACTTGAAGAAAGACTGATCAAGAAATGGCTTGTTCTATGGAGTGCAACGGGGATCCTTTTATGGCAGTTTTGAACCTGGGATTTCGGATTTAACCTATACAAATGAGTTCTTGAACAAATTTAATGCGCAAATGAGTCAGAGTTTGGTACAACAAAAACAAGTGGCCAGATCTTTATCATATGTGTCAGGAGGTAAATAAATATCGACGAATTTTTAAATTTTGCCGACGACGAACATGGCAGCGGGACCACGGATTACCGATGACGAATTGCTACAAGCCAAGCCAGCAGGGTAAGGCCGGAAAATATTAAACAGGCCAAAGGAAATGAATGCAGTCGGTACAAAAAAGTACTGTTGCGAGTTTTTCCTCCAGTGTGTCCATTTGCCCGCCCCCAGTCCATATTTTCTCAAGTGACACGAGGCATGTGTTGCAATCATTACCTCATATAATATGGCATGTTTTGCACTTGTAACCTCACATAACATACCAAATAAAATTTATACCCCTAGTGTGTTCATAACGTGCATAACATGAACTCAAAACATGCCTAGGCATGATGCGGGTGAAAATAAACCCTATCTGAAATGCTCTGCCGTCACATTTTTGCTTTATAACCTCAAAATAGATTAAAAACAATCTGGCAGTGCCTTACATGTAGGGTACGGTAATGTCGCATTTGGAGTTCTTTGCACTTTGCCCCAGTTCCTTTTAATTTATTTCTTACTGTGATACCCAATATGTACCCACCTGGTATCATGGTAAAAAAAAGTTGCCTGGTTATCAAAAATAATGAAGGCATAGATGCACTTCATTAGCATGAATTTTCTTTTATTCTCTAGACCCTGCAATTTCAAATCCCCTAGCACAAGGTATCTGATTCCGAGCACAAGGTTTGGACCCGTGCAAGTTGGGCGTGGGGTAGATGAGAATGGGCTCCATGGCCCATATAACATATAATTCTATACTGATTATATAAATGTTTATACAATTCATATTTTTTATATTTCATGGTCTACCCATTTTGTTGGGAACAAGTTGTAAGGGAACATATGCAAATTTTGTAACTTGTTATTTATATTGGGAAAAATGGTAAGGTGAGACTAAAACTTTTCTTACACTTACACAATGCCTTGCAATGCTGTATGCCACTTTTGCGCCATTCCTTTCTCATCACAAGCCTTGGGTGAACCAGCAACTATAGGAAGAAATGATCTTGGCCAGCTTATTTTGTTTAGAGTAAATCCCTAAAGTAAATGCCATGCTTAAAGAGAATTAAGAACACAAAAATGCAAGAAGTAGTAGGGAGAATGGAGGAGCGTGTTTTTTTTTTGGTGGCCTATTTTTATCACAATGGCAAAAAAGAAAAAGAAAAAAAAAGGGGGTTTTGGGTTTTATAGTCACCAAATTTTGAAACTCTAAAACTCTAAAAAATTTCAGTTTCTATATTAAGTTCTGATAGGTATCCAAATATAGAAGGAATTCCTTAAAATTTTACTTTAATATTTTTTATAGCCATATTCAGCAACATCACAAAATTGAGAAAAACAAACAATGTCATGGAGCTGGGTGCTGGCTAAATACAGACTAAAAAAAGAAAAAACTAAAAACCACCTCTAGCAGGGGTCCCTTATTTCTGCAGCTCCTAGGGCTTTACCCTACCATGGAAGGCCAGCATTCTACCAAGAAAGGCCTAGGCTTCTTGGTGTTAGGTCCAAACATTTTAGTGCATTAGTACACATTCTTGCAGTGTAAGAAATGGCAGCCCAGCTTCTTAACCTGGGTAGAGCCCTTGGATTAGGGCAGACTCGGATTCGGGCCTATGTACTTCAACTAGCTGCATGGAAAATGCCCCCCTGCTCAGGCCCTACTGTAGGGCCTCATACAGGCATGCTGTACTGGAGGGCCTTTTTTAAAGCTCCGCACTTTAATGGTGATAGCTTTTGTCCTCTTGACTTTTGGTGTTGGGGGCAACCTCTTGGAAGTTGTGGGGTCATTCTTTTCTTCTGGGTACTATTTCCTTCTGGTGGAGAAGGGTTTCCCAGGGTCACCGTCCTACCTAAAAATGTGATTCTTTTGAATAAGGGAGGCCCCATCCCACAATCATGCTCTAAATAGAAGGTTGGAGCCTTGAGGGTGGTAGCTCAAAGGTGTGAGCCTGAAATTTAGGCTCACTGGGAGCAGGCCTTCCACAACATGAAAGGTTTTTTAATTCAATGGTGGAAGACTTGCATGTGATCAGTGGAAGGCCCCAAATCAATGTTCTAGGCAAGGAGATGTGTTTAAATACAAAATGAAAATCTTTGGAGTTCTTTAAGTATAAGAGAAGTGTAGGGCCCTTGGCTCATCTTTCTTTCAAGGTACCTACGCATGAGGAAAGTGGCCTGAGTGATGGGCACTGAATTGTCGTTTAGTTCTTGCTCCCAACTATGGTCATCTAAAATACACTACACAAATTAGTGCTAGTTTTTACATGTAGAATAAGAGACAAAGGATGCGGGCATTCCCAAATGAAGGGGCCTAGGATGAAGCCATTGTTGAGTCAAGCGTTGCAATCTAGGAATGTCCCTTAACGATTGTGTGAAGGACAAGGCAAACTTTATCATGAACCTAAACATTCCTAGAAAATGAGGTGTAAGAGTATGCATACTGTTAATGAATGGGAGGGATCTTACACATAGAATTAAATAAATTTTTTGTCCCACATTTAAAGAGTAGACATAAGACCCCTCCTCTTTTCTATGTGAATGTAGAATGCATTTCAAATATAGTACAAAATCTTTTTTAAGTGCTTTTACATGTATGGCATTGATCAACTTCTTGAGTTGAAGATTACCTTGCGCAGGGAAGCATGGCCTACAGTTGTGCTTGCTCATTCAGGGAGACACTAAATAAACCTATAACGGGCTCTGTCGGGAGTCTATTTACAGAGGCTTGTGTGATCGGTAACATTGCGCAATTCTGGGGAGACACCAAATACCTCGCAATGGGCTTTGTTTGGAAGCTATATATGGACGCTTGCTCCATTTGTGTCGGCCACGGTCAAGTGTGTAATTTGTCCATCCATGTTTAACATTTGTCTTCCTTAAAGATTGCTCATGTCGGTTCTATTTTTCCTCTAGGGTTTGAACCGACGTTCCACAAGTAAATTTCAATAACCATCTATATACGGCATAAATCTCTTGGAAATGTAAATCATTTACATTTACATGTCTCAACTTTTTACACTTACAATTATATTATTGTCATATATAAATATTTTTTTAACGATTCCACAAAGTCAGTGTAAATATTTGTTAAACACATTTATATGACCTCATGTAAATGTTTTAGGGCATGTATAGGGAATACATTATATAGCTTTTGTGATTGTTTTGTTTTTATATTTATATTTATATTTATATTTTTTGGATATATTTTTAAGTTAAGAAAATTACAATGTATTTATTAACTCAAATAGTAATGCATTTTTATTCCATAAAATCTCAAGAATATAATATAATCATGGGGATAGTTTGTTATTATGGTGTTGAATTTTAAGTTTTTATGAATTTCTTTTTTATTATTGGGCTTGACTTTGCAATATTTCAAAATGAAGGTGCAACGTTTTAAGAAAATTTTCAAACCACTACCAACTATTTTTTAAAAAAAGATAAAATTTTCAAAATATATATGCCTTTCAACATTTACAAGGAGTTAGTTTTGTCATTGTTCTATTAATAATTTATGATGTTTGGACAATTTTTCTACCTTAAATTGTTTTATCGAGTTTTATTGTAGAGTTATCACGAGTGCATCATTCAAGCGTTACCCCTTCTAACAAAAGGTGCAAGTTAAATTGTCACCCGACACCCAAAAAGTGGGCATTATGTTAAAACCATTTCAAATGTATAGCAAATTCAAGTGTTTGAACCAAAACCAATCTTATTTTAACTATTATCTTGTTTATTATTATATTTTCATTTGCATGAATACCCCTTGTAAGCCAAATTTTGTAGCAATTTTTTGTTGTTGTTTTTGCAATGGACCATTTCATTGATATATCACCAAAAAATAATGAAAGCACCCTCCTCAATTAGTCACATCTTTTACCATGTTTTATAGCACATCGATTTACACAACTGTGTAAAACCATATAAATATATTTGTTTTACACTTAAACTATTTTACATAACATAAAATAGAGTTACATGATTTTACATTTATACAAACATAAATGAATATTAAACACTTACACAAAATGTAAGTCCTAAACCATTTACACACATAGCACTGGTTTGAACCCACATCTTAAAGGAAATAACTAATATGTACCACCAGATTATTTCCAACAATTTACAAAAGTAGGATCCACTATTTATCTATTTATTTCAAAACATTAGTAAAATGTCAAAACCTATGCAATCCTTAGGTAGGACATCACTGCCTATAAAATGCTAGAGCATGCCCAATAACCTAAGAACTTAAAGCATCAACTTCAAATTCTTATGGGTGGAAATTTCTCTAACAAGGAGACACTCGTAGCAACATTCCTTACCATTTTAAATTCCCAAGCACATTCAAAACTTTCCCCAAGTGCCTGAGTATTTAAAGTGCATTTGGTGTGAGATGTTTTTACATCACTTAAATTTTATTTGGCTGGGATTCCACCCCCTTTAGGTTTTCCTCACACAATGTTGAATGTAAAAAGGGTGAAAGATAATATGTAACTAGCTTTCATTGAAAAGCTTTTTACCAACCATGAAATTGGGACTAGCATACAAACAAGATACTTGCACTTCAAAGGTATGTCATACAAGTGGGAAAGTTACTTGTGTGACATCAGCTCTGTTTAGCTGTGGAAAGCTCTGGCTCGATTTCGGTGTGACAACACGCAGCTTGAAGTAATTCTAGGTGCGTGAAAAGACGCATCATACGCTGAGAGGTTTTGTCAAGGCTGCGACTTGAGGAAGGTAGAGAATGAAGAGCACCTGCCCCTTGCCTGTCCAAATACACAGAAAGTTAGGGTTCCCTTCTGTTCAGCCTTGCCCCTCACCCACACGAGCACTCTTACTAAGCTCATGCAGACTACAAACATGGTCGCCCTAGCCAAGTTTGTGGCATGCTACCAGTACCAGAAAACAATTTGTCCTCCATGATCTACCTTTCATCTAATGGACTTTCTGATCACAAACGAACGTAAAATTGTGAACAATAAACAGTCGCCTTATAAGAAACTTTGTTGTTTGTAACCTATTTATAGTTTGAAAATCTGTTTGATTTATGTCTCATTATAAGAAACTTTTTGGTTTGTAACCTATTTATTTATAAATTAAAATTTTATTTATATATGAAGTCAAAGGCAACACTGTGAAAATGGAATGGCAGATAGACATGTCAGTATGCCTATACCGTGAGCTGGAGAGCATAATCGCATTACAGCATCTCCAACGGCGCTAAGTATGTAACGCTGGATACTAAATTTAAATGTCTAAGTTTAGCTGTTTTTTTTGGGCAACCCCACCAATAAAACTGAAATTGGAACTGCATATACATGGGGGACTACTAATAGCAAACCACCTGGACCAATCGTTGTGATCGACCAATCAAAAATACTGAACCGCAGTCATGTGCAATTTATTACACTCTTTTTGGGAGGGGCACAATTGTGTTGCGCCGTTCACCAGCCACGGCAAGCTGCACAAATTTGGTGCAGAAAAACCAATTCCCTGAGCTAAACTGGCACATTTTGAATTTTTGGCAATAAATTTTACTGTCTGGAGTCACATACTGAGCACCATTGGAGATGCTCTAATGCCTACACCATGAGCGGCAGAGCTATGCTGTATCAGACTCACATTGTGCTGCTAAGAGATTTTGGGACATGTTGCTTGCTGGCATTTAACTACCTCGGCCAGTGCATTAGTAAAATAGGTTTGGAGCATGAGTTTGGTGAGGCACTCTAATTGAGGATGCTTTCAAAAGTTACCTATTCAGCATTTTCAGCTGTTGAGATTCACAAGACATCGTTGGCAGAAAGAGAAAGTGCCAATTGTGTGGAAATCTGGAAATTGATAAAAGAAAAGGACAATTGACAAGGGGTTCAAGAATGGGTACCACAAGTACATTTCTTTCCAAACAATGCTTCAATCCGGTGTAAATATGTGGGGTAGTCTTCATGAGGAGGAAAGTAGGTAGTGGATGCAGGAACTTTGCAATTGTCTGGACTGTGTCCTCTGCTCTCTGGTTTTGGGAACCTGGTGGCCAAGGCTCAAAGCAAGGAACATGAAGGCTGCACGAAAGAGGGAGTTTTCAAACCAGACAATAATATATGTGTAGTTAATGTCAAATGCCTTAATTGAGAACAGGAAGGACTTCAGTGCCAGCCTATTCCGACATCTGTAGTTGCTTAAAATCAAGGATTCGGCCTACATATGCACCAACATGTGTAGTTGCTTAAAATCAAAGATTCAAGCCTGTACCAATAAATGTTATCGAATCGTAATCATGGACTGATAGGGTCGATTGATCTACCGATGGTCTGTCGGTTTCTCTTTGCACCACGAAAACTTGAATGTTTTGTATTTTCTTTTGGCAAATTTTGTCCACTTGGCAACAAGGACACATCAAGTGCTACCCATATCAAAAGATTTTTGTGCGAAAAATGCGCTAAAGTCATTTAAAAACCACAGGCTCCAGCAAGAATACCGAAATACAGCAATAATTATTTAAAGAATTAATGTTCCTCTCTGACTTGTGGCCAAATTTCCTCTTGTGGATGATCATCAGTGTGGGTACACATAAAATTGGAAAAAAAATCCTGATTGGTAGGGACCATGAGAGAATATTTGCACAAATGTCAAAATTGCCTTCTAATCCATAAGCACCTTTAGGGGCTGTCTTGCTGATGTGTCTCTTCTGATTGGACGCCCACACCCCAGTTACATGAATATTAGAGAAAATTACTTGAACTTTACACCGCGCAAACATAAGAATATCCCAATTTTTGAGTGGAAGAAAGAAAACAATTGTCCACATATGCCTCCAAATGGAAGCTGTCTTTCTATATAAGTTACAACTGAAGATCTTCTATTCCACTGCTGCTTTTTTATCTTTGCGACTTTAGGTTCTAGGTGAAATCACTTGGACAAGTGCTTCATGCCTTTTCTTTTCATTTCCTTTTCCCCTTTTGTATTCTTTCTCTTCATTAGAGTTTTTCAATTTCACGTTTCATTGACATGTGTAATTTTGATGGTTGTTTTTCTCCACCTTTTCCTTCTAATATTTTGACCTAGATTAGCTAGTGGGAAAAACAACTTCAGTTCTAAGGTTCGAAAAGTTAATGCTAATGGTATTTTGAAATGTACGGTTGGCCAAAATGTCTCTTGATATCATTAATGATGTTTGGATTGTGTGACAAACATCTGTGGGTGCAAAAAACAAGCTTCCTTTACAGTCTCCAAATGACCATGTTGTGTAACTTTTATAATGTAGGCAGGCTAGACATTTTCTGGATGATAATATACCTGGGGTTTGCAAAACTAATTAGGCTAGGTTGAAATTTGCCCATTAAGGTTTAAGTCAACACAGTTTTTAATCATATTTAAGGTATGTTCACACCTACTAGTAAAGTAGTGATAAGTCTTTTTCAAGAAAATGTTAAGATACTAGCATCCACACCTGATGTTACGATTACCATTAAAGATGATGTGGCAACTAACATGGCATTCAATGACAATGCATTGTTAACAAAAGAGGTAAACTAACAAAGAGTCATAAAATATCACTAAAGTAAATAAAAAATGAACTATGCAAGAATGTTAAATTGTCTGGCCCAAATCCAACCAAGTAAGTGTGTAGTAAGTTAAAAGCTTCAAAAACATCTATTACACAAAATCCAAGCACCATCATCAGAGCTTTTCAACAAAGCTCCAATGGAACTAGAATGTGACTGCATGTATGTCATCATCAAAACTTTTTGATTGCAACACAATTATACGTATGTCATTGCCAAAGCTTCCTGATTGTAACATGATTACAAGAATGTCATTGTTAAAGCTTCCAAATTATAACGTGACTACACATATGCCATCGCCAAAGTTTCCTAACTACAACATTGCCTCTGTAAATGGATAAAAAAAGTGCAAACAACTTTTTAACACACAAAAATGTAGCTAATCCAAGTACTTGAAATCTTCAAATTCATTAAGTTCGTTCAATTTCATTATTAATTCAAATTCAATAACACAGAATTTCATATGAAGAAGATTTGGAGATTCACACGTTTAAGAAGGAGAATGTAAAAGCATGCCAAGTGGTAGAGGTAGACCATGAATAGAGGTGGTGGGATCCAAATGAAGTCCAAGAATGTTGTTGTTCTTGAAGCAGAGTTTGAATCCACCTTTGAATTCAACATTGCAAAAAAATTTCATCAACCAAATTGGGAGTATCAAGAAGTGATGGCATTAATTTAAGCAAAGTGAGATGAATACCTTATAGGATTGGAAGTGGTTGATTCGAGAGATTAGTTTGAAAGTGCAAATTATAGGTGGTGGAAAATTGCAAATTTAGTGAATGCATGCGAACATTTGTCATTACCAAGAAACAATGATGCTTGCAAAGACAAATGGGGCACAGTCTATGGAGACTTCAAGTTCATTTTGACTGCATGGCTTTAATAGGAAACAACACAAGGTACTGGGATTTGATTCAGAAGAAAAAAAAAACCTGAATGTGCTTCACCATTACAACAAAACAATGTACAAGATGATTGACTCATTCATGGGGGCCAACCCATGTTTCATCCTTCACATGTTCAAGATCTCATGGCATTAAATGACCATGTGTTTGGAGTTCATTTGTTGTAACCAAAAGTAAACAAAATGGTTTTATTTAATCCTCCCAACTTCATTTCTTATAAGCAAAGAGAATTATTGGAATTGTCTACACCACCGATAATTACAAATGAATGCAAGCAACAAGGCAATACACACACCTTTAGAAAGGATTGGCATAAGAAAAGCAAGTGCAAGCAACAATGCAATAAACATTCCTAGCACAAGAGAAGACTTGATTCTAGTAAGGACATTTCAAAACTACATGAACAAGATTGTTGGGGAAGACACCTCACTTGATAAGGATTCTAATGCATTAGTAAGAATCTTCAAACCTTTGCCTATTGTTGGTTGAGGAGCTTTTGTTAATGTAGAAATCAAAAGAAAATCATTTGTAGATCTCAACAACATGGTGGACACAATTAAACAAGGGAGCAAGATGTTGGTATCATCCATCAACAAGATCCATACTACCAACTTGGAAATTAAAAAGCAACGTACACAAATTTCAAAAGAATTTTTTAAAAAAACGTATCAATTACTTCAAGTCTAAAAACATTAAACAAATTGACTATTCAAGTCCAAAGATGTTGAAATCAACAACATCCAGAAAAGTATGGTTTAAACAATATTTCGATTGATTCAGGTAATGGGCATGATGTACTCAAAGGGCAAACTAGTAATTGGTTTTGACTCTGTTGTAGAAAACAAAAACATAGAAGATGATTAAAAATAACCAGGATTGTAGAAGATAGAAAGACAAATATTGTAAAATGCAAGAACATAGAAATTGATGGAAAATACATCTAGCTCTACTTTAATTTCAATTTGAACCTTTCATTTTTAGTTTTTTTTTCACTTACCATGGTTATAAAAGATAAAAGCAATGTATGAAAATTCAATACCTTTCAATAGATAATGGTTCATTATATAATCATGAAAAGATACATTGTATTCTTTCTATTTCACGAAATATAGTGTTGCACTTCAAAGGTATAATGTGTTTGTATAATGCTTCTGTTCAAACCAAGTTTCTTTGTTGTCCTAGATACATTTCAATCTCAACATGTCATTGTTCACCAAAAAAAATTCCATCTTTAATTGATGTAATATTTTCTTGAGTAGTAGCAATTTCATCCAACATAGTCAGGATCTATTCCACATCTATCTCACAGTGACATATTAATAGTTTATGCAACAAGCAATAGTAGGTGATCAAATCAGAAAAAAATTAATGTGCATTTATGTCTTCCCTTGAAGCTCATGAAATGTCTTTTTTAATATGTTGAAGGCATCTTCAACAATAGATCACATTCACTTGTGTTTTTCGTTGTACAACATTTCAAAGAGGTTGTGATCTCCTTCTCCATGTGGTGTCATCAACCAAAATAGTAAGGGATACCCCTTATTTCCTAACATAAAAAGAACAAAACCTTCTTCACCTTTCTTTTCATTGAAAAGTCCTTGAAATTGAACAAAATAAAAAATTGCAGACCTTTTAAGCACTCTAGAATCATTGATGCTTTCTAAAAAACTCACAAAGATGTTAATGAACAATTTTTGGTCATCTACAACTGCTTAACAATCAACATTGTACCTTTTTATTTTGTGGTAAAAATAATCTTCACAAAAAGCTCCATCAGGTTTGGAAATAGAAAAATGTGTATTGGTAATAGCCCTTTGGATGCTTGGGAGACCACAAAGAGTTTTGAAACCTTGCATTACCATTTCCATTTTATTTCTAGGTGGCCAAGTGATAAGATGTTTGAAAATAACATTGAAAACTATGATGACCTCTTTCAAAACAAGTGAAACAATGAATCAACCCATAGTAAATAGTTCATTACAAATTAGTAGATTACAACCTTGTGTAAGCTTGTAGAAAGCATAAGCCACTTGCACCTCCACTAGGATAAACATCTTGTAGTGAGTGTCCTGCTTTCGAATCAAAGGCCTTAAACAATTAGTAATGGCAAATAGAGTTTGCTTCTTCATTCGAAAGTTCTAGAGCCAACATGCATCATCATATTCCATCAACATGAAAATGGAAAACCAAGTCATTGACCTTGACTTCACATAATGACTAAGTTTTGGGGGCAACAACTTTAAGCTGTAGGTGATCTTGTGATGTAGACAAACCAACATTATGACGTTCTCCTTGATGTTGGTTACAACAACAACACTTGGAAGAGAACTTGAAAAAAAAAAAGGCAATGCAATATGAAAATGCAAACTTTACAGTAGCAAGACAAACAAAACAAAAAGACTAACTACGTGTTCATTGTCAATGTCCATTGCATTGATAGATGCTTGTTGTTGTTGCAAATAATTGATGCAAAAATTGAAAACAACAATGTGAAGATGAGTGTGTAGGAACCAACAAGCCAAGTGCACAAACAATTTAAAGACGAATGAACAACAAATAGAAAAAACAATTAATTGTAGAACAACTATAGATGTGAAGATGACAATGTGAAAATGAATGTGTAGTGACGAACAAACCAAGTGTGCAGATGTTTTGAAGACGAATGAACAACAAACAAAGCAAACAACTAACTACAAAACAACTATAAACATGAAGACAATGATGTGAAGTTGAATGCACAACAACTAGTAAACCAAATGGGCAACGTGATGATTTGAAGATGAACAAATAGTTGTAAACTTTAATTTATTGCATCATCATGTAGCATCTTGTGTGATGATGAAACGTTGCATTGGAATTTTGTGTCAATGGTACGTTGACACTTTTGTTGTAACCATTGAAATGTTACTTTAAAATCTAGTTAGGTTTGATCACAAAACTAACTTAAATGATTTTTAGGTTAATAACCCTAAAACTAATGCTAGTTTGACAGTTGATGTAGACGCATGTCTATACCTAGAGTGTTAGGTTAACGTGTTCTAACTTTGTTACGGTTAAAAATTTAAAAAAAAAACTTAAGTTCTGTAACGTAAATTAATGTTAGGGATTTAAAATGTTAATTAACTAGCACTAGGTGTGAACATATTATTAATAATTGAAGGATATGAAAAACATAAATAATGATGTTTATTAAATTTTAATGCAAGCAACATTACAAGAAGCAAAAAGTGGAAAGGAAAAAAAGTTTTATTTTAATTACAAATAACTAATATTGTCCTCCTCATAGTTTGAGATGAAGAACTCATATGTTAGAATGGAGAGGTGGATCCATGAAGTGCGGAAGTGGAGACATAACCAACCCCATTGTTGCTCTTTGATTTAAAAGTGAAAAAAATTGCAATTTTGAAATCAATCCAAACTTGTTTTAAATTGAGTTTTGGTGTTTTAGGTTTCACTTAACTATGGCAAGGGGAGCAATTCACATGAATTCTAGATGGAGATCACACCCGAGATTTACAAAGTTGTATAAAGAAACTCATGTTTTTAGTTTGAAAGACAAACAAATATTCAAATGTTTATAGCATAAATGAGCAAAGACATAACATGTGAATGTCATTGGTATTGAACGAAAATTCACAAAAAGATAATGGAGCTATTGTGAATTGAATGGCTTTCAAATGAATTAAGGCAAACATTGGCCCTCTCAAGGGGTCACATTGACACATACCCATGATCAACAGAATAATCATAACATCCATTTTCTTCTAACAACCATCCATGGAAACTCTATGGCATATAGAAAGTGTGATTGAAGTGTAACTGAACCCAAAAATAGAAACCAATGGGGATGCGCACTCCTCATACCTACCGTCAATATTGCATGAGTATGTATGGAATAACAAAATTGTTATTACCACAGGTAACAACCCATGGTATGGAATACTCTCAAAACCAGGTTTAAGAGACATTGCTTATGAGAATATTCCTCTGACAAGGGATGCGAAGCTCAGGCTTTTTGTGAATATTCCTCTCTTGACCCTTTCCACCAGAATATTCACATGGCCAGGGGTTAGATAGCCAGTGCATTTCCAAATATTCTTCATTGTGCCATTGTGCCTGGTTCGCTGCCCATGAGGAATTTGTGCGAGCCTCGAATTTGGGCAGAATGGCCTGTGTCTGGTACATTCCATAATACATAATTTGGAGATAGTGGAAATTACGGGTATCCTCCCCAACTCTAGAGGGTGATTATGTGAAATCCATTAAAAGGAAAACTTAATGTAACATGTTTAATCTTCTTTTTCCATAACCTAATCGCATGTCAATTTAACTAATTGAGAGGAGACATGTTTGTTAGGGTTCCATGCAATGGTCATTTTGCCAGTTCACCAAAAACAATTTCAGATTTGTGGAAAATGAGGGTTTCTGGTTGCCAATTTTCGAGAAAAAGAAGTAAGTAGTCTTCAGTATCCAAGTTAGATTGTTTTTTGTTTTGTTTTGTCACGCTGAGATTTTTCAAACCATGGTGCTTCATGCCTAGCTCTTGGAAACTTCGGAAAGCTCTCAGTGAGTAGGGGTGCAACAGCTTGGTGTGAGACTGTTTGGAGCTACTGTGTGGAAACTATTGATTATTGAACAATTTTCTAAATAAAATTAAAACTGACAACTGTATTGGAATTTGGGGGCCGTTCTTGGTGTTGTTGAAATGTCGGTGGCAAGTCAGATTTAATAGAGTTTATTTCACAATTTTCAGAGCTAAGGTGTGAAAGATATTGATTTTTTATTGGATTTTGTTGGTGGAAATTCAAAAATATTGAAAAAATGGGGTTTGGAAGGCAAAATCAGTGGAGCCCTCAATTTGTTCACATTATGCGAATTAAAAAAAGTTCAATTCTGAAAATGAAAAAAATAAAGAATGTGGTCACACTTGGGCCAACTGCATGGCTACACTAGTAGAAGGATAGTCAAATTTCTTTGGCATTGATATTTTTCTCATTGCCAAGATTTGACTAAATGGTTTAAAAGATGATGCCCACTCCTAGCACATCTTAAAATTGGAATATTTTTCAAAAACACTGGTTCCATGTTTGTAGTAGGGTGTGCATAGGAAGTAGGAACCGACAGCCCTAAAATAGGTGTAGATCTGGGTGCCACATTGACAATACCTGCACGGAAATGGTTGTCTTGTCAACATGGCTTTATTTGGGGCCCTCACTTTGCAACATACCGCCAATGAGGAAAATTATTTCATTGGTGACCCCATAGTTTTGTGTTTTTTCTTAAAAAAATTGAAGGACCTCCTTTCTTGTGATAAGAATCTTTGATTGGCTCATCACACAAAAATTAATCAAGCTTTGGACGTCCCCAAACAAATATAGGTATTGTAGTCTCCTGCTTTGGGCTGGTTACAAGAGTAGAACTTAGGGAACAATGTGAGTTGCTGTAGGGCACATGTTGGGGGAACACATTGGGATAACAAGAACAATTCCGCAAAAAATGCATGACATCCCCCACCCTCGATGCCCGCAAGGAAAGAAAAACTAGGGCTGGTGGGGTGTATGCTGACTTGCCTCATTGGGTGGCAAGAATTTCTATGCCGATAGTCCTGACATGTGGTTTTTAATCATTTTTGGCCTAGGCTATTGGCAGGGGCAGACTTGTCGGGACATAGTGCCTCTTTCAATCATATATTTTTGTGATTGTCGGCAAGAGCAATTTAACTCTTATTTAAGGTTTCTAAAAAGAAAAGAGTTCTTCTTTAGCCTAGCTCTAAGAGAAGAGAGAAGAAAGTCCTTTTACCCAGGAATCAAAAGGTACATGGGGTCAAGTTCCAATGAATAGAATCCCTCTTGGTGATAAAATATTCTGATGACAATTCTGATTGCTAAAACTCCTCAATTCTATCTTTGCAAGAATCCCTGACTCCCCCACTCCCAAAACAAGGGTTCCGGAAAACAACCATCTTACATATTAAGTTGAGCAATAACTGCAAGCCTAGTTACTTCCTGACTTTCACCCTTTTAAAACACACCTCCCATCATCACAATCGACCTCTTGCAAATGCGGTTTCTGACATAGAGAGATATAATCCACTTATTACATGCGATCAATTTTTGACATGGAGAAATTCTGACATCTAATTTGACCTAATCTGACATCCTATACATTCTCCATTCTTCCTTTTCCTTGGTACAAAGGATACAAACATCCTCCATCTTAAATTGGGCAGTAACTGTAGGCCTAGCTACTTTCTAAGTTCTACGGTTTTAAGACACACCTCCCTTGGATGTCCTTGGCTAGCATGTGAAGGAAATTCAATGTGTGCACCCAACCCAAGAAAACAAAAATATCTAAAGAAGAATCTATATCCATCTAACATACTGAAGAAGGCCCTTTTTTTTTTGCTTACTAGGTGTTTAGTGGGTTAAAGTCTTCACTTTCATCTTCACTTGTTGAGTATGCACAAAATGAATATATTCTAGTCAAAGTTTGATACAAAATATTGAATTTTAGTGAAAGTAACTGTGAATTGTTTAAATAAAATATCAAATAATATTTATTGCACAAGATTTGAGAACTCTTATGATTTATGAGTAGTTAATGGCAATAGTATAATTGTTTGAAGAAAATTGAGGAGACAATTGAAACTCGAAATACGGCCACTTTTGGTGGGTAAAAAGAGTTTGAACCATTGTTTCGTAGCAGTACTATTTTAGAGCAAATTTTGACGTCACATCCTCAGTTTGGCTGTAGGTCTAGTTTGCGATGTCAAATAATGCAAAATGTGACCTTGTTTTTGGTACAGAGCTTGCTTTGTCAAATCATCACTTCAATCTAGGAATCTGAAGTTCCCACTAGGTTCCCAACATGTTCCTTAAGTTCTCAATGTGGTCTGCATTATGTTCTCAAACATGTTCCCAATAGCACCGCGCTTTATCCCATCCTTTACCCTAAGTTCTACTCTCATAACCTATATAACCAGCCCAAAAGGAGGAGACCACAACGCTTGTAGACTTTGGAAATGTCCAAAGCTTCATCAAATTGTTTTGGGACAGGTAAATCGATGATGCCCATCACAAAAGGGGGGAAAAAAACTTTGAGGTCCCCACAACTAATTCATTTGAGGCACACTTTACTAGAACTGTCCACTGTTCACATTCCTCTTGGATAGTGGACAGTTGACTATCCATGCAAAGCTCTTCTAATATTTTTGTTTTGTGTTGGGGGGGAGGTCGAAGCAAAGAGTTCCCAAGTTCCTGACATGTTCCTCAAAAAGTTCTCAATAGCACCTCACTTTTATCCCATACGCTTTGACAAATGTTGTCCTCCTTTCACCTATATTAGTGTGGCCTGTGCCTGACAGCTCAATTGTTACCATGTCCTCAACTGATTTTTCCTTCTGAAACTTGGTTTTTTGGAATTTATTACAATCTTCATTGGCAAAAATCACTTAAAATTTAATATCTCCCACATTCTGAATCCAAATCTTACCAAATACAAAGAACACAATGTCAAGCATTGGGTTCAGTGAATCTCATACCTACAAACAAAACAAACTACCTTCCTTCATAGATAGATAGTCAGGGTAAAGGGAAGGGGCTCTGTACTTCAAAATAGAATCTTCTATTTTTGGGAGCCTCCATAGTTTTCATTATTTTCTAGATGATGGGACAATCAAATTGGCTGATTGCCAAAATAAAATTGAACTTGTGAGTACTTGATCTGACAAATAGGAGAGGTAAATAGGATTTTGGTGTGGGAATATGAACAAAGAGACTAAGACTTTCGGGAACAACATGGGGAGAGCATTGGCAAGTGTCGGAATATTGTTAAAGAATTTCACTAGTGAGAAATTTCGAGGAACTAGTATATGAGAGATTTTGTAGACAGAATCTTTGGTACGGTTATTCTTGGACAATTGATTTGTATAGCTTTTGTATGGTCATCCTTAGACAATTTTAAAGACAATTCTGGAGGCAACTATCTCAATTTTAGCTTAATTATTTCATTTTTTCTTAATAATTATTTTTAAAATTAATTTTTTGAATAATTATCTAACTCATTTCTTATTAATTGTCTCTTATCCATATAATTATTTCACTCCTTTTCCCTGCCCACCAACATGGATACGAAAAAACAAATTAACATGTGTCTTTTCACGTTCATGATATTTATATCAAATTCAAATTAAATTTGACATTGACATAAGTATTGACAAACTACTGAAAAACATGTGAGAACATTGTTAGTAGTAGTGCACACCAAAGGCGACAGTAGGGTGGTAAACACACTCTACCAAGCTCTGTTTGACGTCGATTATGTGCCTGATAGTATGCCAGTAGGTAGTGCCATATTTCTTGGAGGGGAACTTCTGCAGTTTCTACGATTAAAACCTAGGTCATGATGCAAAAGTGTTTGCACAAAACACAGGTAATGAAAAGCCTGTGAATTGTCTTTCACTTTTTTTTAAAGAACATTGAAAACTGGGTTGCATGGTTTCTCTGTCAAAAAGACAAGCAAAATCAGGGCCTGACAGAGTTCGTTAGGGGTTGTTTAGTGGCCCAAAGGCCGATATCCAAGTTTGATAAAGCATATGGGATAAAATATGAAACACCTGAGGGACATATTGGAAAGTTACCATTAGGAAGTTTATGAGGAAAATAATTAGGAACTTGGGTGAGGGAAATTCTCAAGGTTGAAGGTGCGACTGAAGTACTGCCTTGCAGTAGGTCCCTTATTTTGAGAATGCCTCAACCCTAGGACTTAAAAAGTTCATGAGTTCTTTCAAATTCTCAGATTTGGGATGGGCAGTAGTGTTTTTTTCTGTAAAAATTGTTTGAAACCAATCCATATGAAGATGTAAAAGAAGTGATAATCATCCAAAAGAAGACACAGCCAAATTTGGCTATAAACCAGATATGAAGTACAAATCTTCAATCATCCTTCAATAACTTATACTACAAACTGAAATTCAAAGATCAAAAAAATTCAATTTTAACTATTTTTTGTCTCCATTAGGCGATTGAAAACCTCAAAAATCATTTCAATTTCTAATTGCTTATTTTAAGTTCGCCCATAAACAAAAAAGGCTGATGGGCAACCTGATTTTTGTTTTGATTTTGGGACCCACTTCTTTTTTGCGGATTATTGAAGGCGCAAAGGCGTGACAAGTACGTAAACTTATTCACAGAAACTTCTTGATTGCAGACAGTTGTCCACAGACAGTGATTTGCTGAATGCGCAAGCAATTGCACGCTAGCCTTGTAACGCAGCGACGAATTTCCTGTCATTAGTGGCATGCTGCAGTCAATCAAGATGGACCAATGGCAGGAGTATTTTGGCGGAGAATTGTTGGTGAAGAGACGAATGGCCCAATTACTTTGCGGCTGTTTCAAACCTGCAGTTCCGACGAAATATAATCGGCAAGTGACGGTAGGAATTTACAAGGAAATTGAAGATCACCAGATTTGAGGAATGCAATAGACTCTTCCATATTCCCCTGTAATTTTTGGAGGTAATTTGATGCATCGACGTCAACTTTGACAAAGTAGCGTCGCCAAATGTACAGTGATCCGCTGAACTTGATGCCTACATTTGATAGTTTGATCTGGTGATCAGGTAGCGTATGCTGTAAAATGTAACAATTCTGGCTTTGGGGCAATCGCCCGTCATCTTGGGTTACAACTCTGGTAGACAAGTTTACTTTCCTCTAGAGCTTAATTTTCCAAATTAACAGCTTTGGATGGAACCCATTTTTGTTGGAGAGCGTTCCTAATTATGTCACCATTAATATATCTTGTTCACGAGTTCAACCTACACTTGCAGCTGATGGAATGCTCTGCTACTCCAGTCATGCCTCGAAAAACAAGTGTGCAATGACTGTTACAGTCAATAGATACGTGATCAGAAACCTGCTGCAGCCTGTTTCACCTCTTTCTACGAAGCTAGTTCGTTCATATTGAAGTGGATGTATGTTATTATTATGAGGGCACTCATAGCAATCTGAGTTCATAAACCTCAATTGGATTCACGGCGCATACTAATGAATGCCACCAGGTGTACATTTAGGATCACCAGGAAGACATTGAAGTTGGTATTTGACTGTGTTCCTAGTCATCCGGTTGAGCAATATAACTATGTAAGCTCAGTTTATAACGTCAGAGCAGTGTTTTGTTTTTTCATTTCTGCAAAGTAGCCAGTGAGGCCACAGCTGAACGGCATGGGATGCTAAACCGGCTAAATCTAAGATTTGTCGGGAGCTCTGTCTGGCATCACTGGTAAAGTCTTTTTATCTCAACATGGCTGCCACTTAAAATTTGAAAGTGAAAATTCTGGCCCCTCCTTCAATTTTAGAGGTGAAGAAATGTGGCTATACTTGGAATTCAGTTAGAGGTTTTCAGCTAATCTTCTTTTGCATTTGGAGTTCTTAAGGTGATGTGTGAATTTATTTTGTCAGCATCTAGCAGTTACTTGTTCCAAGCCCTAAAATTGAAGGCATGTGAGTAAGCATTATGAAATGCATTTGGCACACACAATGCAAACTACGAGCACACTTAAACAAAAAGCAAAAACAATATATGAACATGCAAAGACAAAACATTATAAGCATTGGATTGTGAGGATTGAATAGAACATGTTAGTATCATGGAAAGAAAGCTATTTGATTTGTAAAACAACCATTGAATTCAATAGAAATAAATGAAGAAACCAACACAATTCTACCTTTGCAAAAATTGGCCCAACAATTGCAAAAAGCATACTACATACCTAGCCATCATAACAATTATCAATGTCGTATTTCTTTCCATTGTTCAATGCATTGTACATATGAGAAATTTTGCAAAGTGTAGAACCCATGTGCAAATATGCACGCACAACAAGTGACAAATAGGTAATGAGCTTGCTGCAAAGTTTTGACTTCATAAAAGCTTAAGAAACACCTCTCATGTTTCACATTACTTACCATTTACTCCATGGCCAATTCAACCAATTTCACATACTCAAAGTAACTACAAACAAATACCCAAGATGTTGTCATGACCACATGCCACATTTTGATCAATGGATTGATGTCAAAAGGTGGAGCCATGCACATTGTTGCATTAGATTTCAATGCCAACTTGAACATGTCTTGTTGACTATCAAGGTCACTAGTATTCAAGACCTTAAACACAAATATCTTCATTGTAGAATGTTACATCAATCACCTAAAGGTGTTTTAAGAAAAAACATTTCACTATTTGGTTCTAACGAATATTGGGGATACACAATCCAAAGATCATCCATGACACCATTGTCTAAAAACCTTGTTTTTAATTATCAAATCAAAATTAAGATTATTTATCCATTTCATTTGGATGTTTTCATGCTTGCATTTAAATAATAATTTGAAGGCCCAAAAATAGTTTATAATAAAGTTGAAAGATTGTTTATAACACATGTATACATCACCTTGGCAAATTTCAATAATAGCTATCACACACAAATTCATCCCTCATATGTGTAAATTTAATGAAAGTATGCACACATTCAACACCAATAAAATACAAGAAAACCCCAACAAAATTTGGAGGTCACATAAATGTTCATAATTCATCTTTGCTTGTTAGTTTGTAGGGTTGTATAACCCCATCTTCACTAAGAGCATTTTATATTCTACCATGAATCTTTTAACAAAGCTCAACATTGAAATCCACTTTGTTTCACAGTTTGGAGAATCTTGATCCCCTTTGTTTCCAAAACTTCAACAAGTTTTGTAAATTTTAGATGTCTTTTAAATGAATGTACAAATAGTTACATAAGGTTTGTAACAAATTTTCAAAGTGATGACCAAATCCAAACTTGATAAGGTTTGCATCATCAAATTGGTGTGATGGGCAACACAAAGGATCTTAAAACAATTAGATCCATATTTGCATGAATTTGTTTTGTAACACCACTTTTTGTGCCTTGAGAAACATTAATGCCATCTACCCCAAAACAAATGACTTTTTGGGCAATTTAGTTTCATGGCAAGTCACCACCTATTAGCAATGCCTTCATAATCACCTTAACTAGGTTATTACTCTTTAACTTCACTACAACAAAAGGTGTCCTTGTATGACAAGTGATTTTATTTCATGTTGAGTGAATTCATTAGTCATAGTGAACATGATTTAATGGGGAAATAATGAATTCACTAGCCTAGTGAACTAAAACTAGTGAATTGCACCCACATTTTGTAATAATCCTTGTAACCACCTAATCCAAAGAAATGGAAATGGGAACCTTTACCCAATTTTCCACCACATAATACCAGAAACATGATTAGTTGTCAATTATAAAACTTCATTGTAATTAAAAGCAATGTAGTATGTAGCTTGAAATGTTGCCTTAATTCTGTTCATGAACATCGTTTGGTGCTTGAATTTTGCTAGGGTTCAACATGAATTGTCATTTAAAAAGTTTTGTTATTTTTTGGCATTACTAAAAATTCATATAACAATTACAATTATCATTCATTTTCCAACAATGAACAACCTTTGTTGCAACAAATGAAAGAAAATCACAAATTGAACAATGTTTTTTGCTTTCTCTCTAGCCACCTTAAGCACCAATTGTGCACTAATTATTATGGGAAGTAAATGTTTTTTTAATTCTTGGCATGCTTACACACTTTGGAACAATATGGGTTCTTTCTTTTCATATAAAACCCCATATTTTTATTATCCTTTTCAAAACTTGCATATTTACAAAACAAATCCCATTTACAAGCAAATAATTTGTTCATCCCTTTTACTTCAATATAAATCCTACACTTGACAATGCACAAGCTTCCATCTTTCCTTATATATAACTCAACCCATAGGATTTTTATTATCCATTTGTCTTGGAATTGTTCTGTGACATCATAGTTTCATTTTTTTACTTTCAATGGTATGGGCAAATTCTTTTTAAGGGTTTGGGAAGACCCACACAAGGACATAACGACATCTTCATTTTCATTTAGATTTGAAAGATCAGAACTACAATGAAAAAACAAAGGAGGAGAACATGAAACAAGATCATGAAATGAAAAAGTTACATCACAAGTAGGAATGACAAGATAACCACTCACAACATGGTTCTTGGAAGAAAACATATTTGAACTTGTAAACAAACTAAAAGAGTGATGGAATTGTGATAAGAAAAAATAACAATAACCAATGAAACTTTATTGCAATTTATGTAATTGAATAAAATAAATGTTTAATTCTACAATTTCAAGTTCAATTAGCACATAACAATGGATAAATAATTGTTACTTTTATGCACATTCAAATTTCACACTAAAGAATAAAAAGCGAAGGAAGAAGGTTGCAAAATCATAATTAAATGTTATCAATAATTAGTATTAAAAAATAAGGCTTTCATTGTTTTGTTTTCTTTCAATTTTGCAATTCTATAAGATGATTGTCACACAAACTCTTTGGACCCGTTGAACTAAGTCACATAATCATCCAAACATAGAACACATATATTGAATAGTAGATACATTCTTAGAATTACCCACTGGCATGAGCCTATGGCCACTTAACTCAAATCCTATAACCACCTAACTTCCTGCCTTCTTCAACAAAGAGAAGCTTGAGGTCTCCAAGGGGTCATATCACTTTGATCTCTCTCTCTTGAACCCACTGGCCTTCCCACTCCTTCTCAATGTCTTCAGACCATATGAACTAGGAACCACATCAAGCTTCCACAAGAACCCAAGTCCCAGATTATATTTTTAACATAGATCCTGAGCCCAAACAAATTGCATAATTTAGTGCTCCTGACACCATCCCTCAAATTGGCCACACATAAAAGCAAGAAAACAACACACATCAACTCCCCTGTGACTACTTCATAAGTTTTACAAAAAACCATAACCCCTCCTTTACATGGTCCATTTTGTAAAATTCAATGGATTATGGTTGTTCTTCTAAGTTCCCAATAATCAAAGTGCTCTTTCATGATATGCAGGTCAATAACATTCATTTACAGATCAACCCAACATACACACATTGAAAAGATTCTAGGCCGCTCTTGAGATTTCTTGTTATGCCCGTATGCATGGCCTCATACATGACGACTAGTTACGGGCATGCTAATCATGCCTTTTAAGGTTAATGTATGTTTTTAGGTTACTGTACACTGTTAGGTGTTTTAGGATTATGGCTTGTTTAAGGTTTTAGCTTGTTGATGACTATATAAAAGGCCAAGCTCTTCCCTTCTCTTGTTAGTTTTTTTAAAATTCCTTTGTCAGGAAGAGTTTTCTCCATAGTTAGATTGGATTTCTAGATGCTCACGACGATTATTACGCAACCACCATTTACATACACTACATTTTCTATCCTTCTTTGCAATTTAATTCTAGAAAAACTACTTGTCACTTAATGTTGAAAGCGGCAGATTTTTCTTATTTTTTTTAGTTTCTTGTGTTTTTTTTGCTGCTGGTGTTGTTGTTGGTGGTGGTGTTGTTACTATTGTTGTTGTTACTTCTCCTTTCATGTGCTCCTATTGTGGCTATAATATAAGCATAAAAAAAGAAAGAGAACTAGCAACAACATAAGTGCCATCTTCTCTTCCACAACAAGAGCAGCTTTAGTAGTAACCCCAACTCCTCCTCCTCCTCCTGCCATGGCTCCAACATGGGCAAAGGAAGTGGCCATGACCCCAAGCTCTTCTTGCAACCTGTCCGTCACCGTTGTAGTAAGCTCTTAGGTACCATCACCCAAAATCCTCACCTGAACGTTGTGCGTGCGTGCGTGCTACAACACAAGAAGAGAAAATAACTCCCTCTCTCTTTCGCATAGAGACATAGGAGGAGGCGGAAGAAGCCTCGAAGACTCTTGAAGCTACCAGAGCCAAGTGTAGTGTCAAGTAAGAAGAAGAAATAAATAAATAAATAAATATTTTGCTTCTGCATGCCATTGCTACAGAGCTCCTAGGTAATCTGCAGATTGGTGTCCATCACATTGCCACTTGCCATCATTGCAGAACTTCCGAGCGAGGTGCAGGACGACGTCCATCACATTGCCACCCACCATTGTTTGGAGTTCATAGTTGCCTCACAATGTCGTGGTCGTCGCATTTGCCATCACTGTGGAGCTCACGGGCGCTCTGCAGCATCGTGGCCTTTGATGTCACGTCGTTGTTCGCCATTGCCGCAGAGCTTACGGGTGTTTTGTAGGGTCATGGCCTTCAACATTGTGTCGTTATTTGCCATCGTTATGGAGTTCACGGGCGTTCTACAGTGTCGTGGCTTCTGACATCCGTCCGTTCGACATCCGTCACAATTGATGTCCGTCCGACGTTTGTCGCCGTCCATAGACATCCATCCACTAACATTTTTTTATAAAAAATTTAAATTATTTATTTTTAAAAAATAAAATAAAAATTAATACGTACATCTACATACTTTTGTATTAATACATACATCTATGTATCTAATATTAATACATATATTTATGTTATTTTTATATTCATACATACACTTATGTAATTTTATTAATACATAAATATATAATTTTTTTTCCTCTCCTTCGTCATTTAGCACTAGTGTTTACAAAAATTGAAAGTTGCTTAAGGTATGTTGTTTTAAGCACTTCATATTTCAATTTCCATTATAGTTGTATTTAATTGCATGGTTGTGTAAGAATGTTATAACTAGTGTTTTATATTGCTACAAAAATTTTGGGGCATGGGACAACACCATGTCCTTAGATGATGAATGCATTACTGTTGAGCTAGAACCAAAGCCAAAGCTATGAAATAACACATAATCATTTGAGCTGATTTCTTTGAGTTCATGATCTTCACGACAATACCATCAAGTGTCTATAACGCCACCGTCGTCTAGTAGAACTCCTACCAAGAATTTAGGTTTAGGTTACATTACATCAACGATACATCAAAGTCCATTTGGAAGGGTTAATGAGTGGGGTACGCATGTTACCGCACTTGCTTTCACACCATCACCGTATATTCCATTGCAAGCCATTATTTTTACACCCATATACACCATGGAGGTCAGTAGTTCTTCTGGGAGAATTGAGAAGTTCAATGGAAGGCCAGGTACTATTTCTTTGAAGGAGTTCAAGGTAACTTTTTCAACTGTCGTTCGTGAATTGGAGCTCAAGTATGGTGTTAATTACACCGAGGCATTCACATTTAAACAAGTGGCCTCTTATGTGCATTAATTATTCGGTATTTTTTTAGGGAACTATTCTTTTTTATTTGGCATTAACTTATATCCACTCCATCCTTCAAAAATATTTTTTTACTTTATGAAACATTGGATGTTTAAGAGCAAAATTCTTTAAGGATTTTGGGCATCACTCAGATCCCCAATCTAGCTTATGCCACAGCCATCACCACCGCCTTGCAAACTGCCATTACACATCATGGGACTGTGCCCAATAATCCAAATTTGGTACCTACTTCAGTAAACCTTTCTCCTCAACAACTCATTACTACTACCACAAAACATTCTTCCCACCATCGATGCACTAGCTTTTGGTGATCCAGTGGGGGAATTCTTTCGAGTTTTTGAGCTGGAATTTTTGGTCAAAAATTCTGAAAAAATTCGACAACTCACCACTTTTTTTCGGTAGAAGGATGAAACCTTCAAGATGTTATAGAGGAGGTTTTTCAAGCTTAAAGAGGATACTTAGAGCATCATAGACTTGGAAGCTACCCATCGATATCTTCGTTCATTAGAAAGTATTTTGACACTCCATGCGCAGGTTTTTGTAGAATTTGGAGACTCGTACACTTTTCTAGATGTGCATAACATTTCTGAAAAACTAGAATTAGCTCATGCACACTATGAGGCCAATACTATGAGGCCTCCATCACGTTCAAGGCCTCAGCCTTTACTAGCTGCACCAACCAGATCATCACATTTTTCTTTAAGGGCTAAAGTAGTGCACTCGGCTACACCCATCCTACCTTCTTGCAACTACTGTGATAATCCTGCCCATAAAGCTAATGAGTGCAACATTCCTTCTAAGGATCTCTTTTGTGACTATTGTGGGAAAGAAGGACATCAAGAACCTATTTGTTTCGTTAAGTTCCCGGAATAGAAATAACTTCGATTACCATGACAAAATCTGCGAGTATCTTCCCCTGCCCCTCAACCAAACGTTAAGGCACTTTAGCTTTCCACTCAAATTTTCCCCACCAAAGGTAATTCTAGTAAGAATGCTAAAAAGAAGGAGCACCATGCTAACAAGAGCGGGGTGCTTCAAGCCCATGCGGCTCAAATTCAAACTTTGTAAAATGAACTCGAATCATTGAAGGTTCAACTTACTAATTTAAAAAGCACGTCTTCCCAACTAGCTAGTCATGCCCAACTTGTACAGGGTTTAGGATCATGGGAGGGACCTCCTAGGTCATTCTATGGCCTTTCACACATGGTTGGGGAATATGTTCTTTCCAATGCACACGATTTTAGTCTCACACCAGAATTTGCCACTTTTTTTTATCCTTCTTATTTCGCGGCACAAAAGGCTATTGTGGCACCCAGAGTCTCTACCACTAGGCAGGTAATTCAATTGATGGACTTGCATTTAGTTCAAGTCCTATTACTAGGGCTAGAGGAGCTCGAACAATCATGCCATAATATTTTTGTCTTCTTAGCATAGAAGAAGAACGCACCTTGTTGGCGAAGGGGGAGGAGATTATTTCACCATAATTTGTTAGGGCATCAAATTCTTGTGTCCCAGGAGTACATGTACATTAAGAAAACACACAATTTTCCATTGATTAACTTATGGAGTGCCAACTTCAAATGTGTGAAATGGTGCAAAAGTTTGTAAGTACACCGTTGTTTAGTTTTCAAGATTTAAAGCTAAGCACCAGGGACATAATTGTAGTACTAAAGGATACCCTGAATACTACATTAGGTCTTCTACCAATCCACATGCTACAGGGGTCCCATCCAACACCTTGAAGAAACATTTAATTGGCTCACGTGTTGTAGATGGTGTTCGTAATCTAGTCACTAGTTCTAGCATGGCTAAACTAATGGGCCCTCCTATTTTTTATTCTACATTCACATATTAGAAGGGAACTAAAAACACCTCACTTATAAATTTGTTACTCAGCAAAGGTGTTGTGAATAGCCATTCTCTCCACAAAGTCTCTCATTCATTTCCGAAGGTGGTGCCTAATGAAAGAACTTCCATTGCCACCGGAGTTGCCATTGTTGGCAATATTGAGTCAATAATCCAAGTGGAAGGACATACACTGAGAGTGGTATTTCTTGATATAGATGCCCAACTAGTGATTCTTGGAGTTTAATTCGCCAAGAAGTGGGCATGTTTGATTCCAAACTATGGAAATCTATGTGGCAAATTTATACTGCCAATGGGAGCGTAGAGGAGGTACTTGGGGGGAACTTGGATTTGATTGCAATTAACTTCAATAAAAGTACAAATTATGAGCTTTGCCTACATGTCAGATGTTTAGTCACCAATGCCACTAGTTACGATGTGCTCATTGGGCAAAAGGCCCTATTTCCACCAAGTTTCACAATTGACAATTGAATTGAGCATGCGTACTACTAATTAGATTGGGAGACTAATGGCCACCACCTGGGATACATACCCCTTGATTTATATGGGAACCATAGTCTTATGGCTCACCATTGTATGTTCAAGGAAGGACACACTATTTATACATCCAACAAGCTAACCATGAGTGGATAGAAGGAGATGAAGAGGAGACAGCTTATGCCCAAGCTACTGAAAGCTTGAAGGTGGTTCCTATTGACATTCAACATGGACCAGAGGTTTTACAGAGGTTCAAAGTAACCCACGAACCTTTGGTCAAAGCTCTATTTAATTTTGAGGACATAGAGAGCCATGGTGAACTAATTAAGCCAATATTTCGTAAGTTAATCACTTGGACATTGCCTAAAAAAGGGATTACATCATTAGAGCTCTTTGGTGGTATTGGTACAGGTCTCGAAGCCTTACTATAGTCTGGGATGGTGGTTTGGAGGTATTTCTACGTAGACATTGATCTTATTATAAGGCAAGTGGTGGCACCGAAAATGATGGAGCTCATACCCAGATTTCCACAATAGTTTACAACCACCACATGGAAGGCCAGTTTCATTTTCTTACCCTCTGACATACAACTAATTCAGAAGAAGCATATGGAACTACTTGGCCCCGTGGACCTCATCATTTTAGGTTAGGAGTGTCAAGGATTTCCAACAGTTGGATTTGGAAAAGGCTTGAGTAATACAAGGTCCGGTCTTTTCACGGACATGGTACGATTCATCACTTGGGTTCAATCCATTTCTCCTACACTTGGTTATGCAAGGAAAACACCCCTTTTCAACTTGACCAAAGTGAAAAAGTTTAGGAACATTACCTAATTTAGGTGCTAGTCAAACATTACCTTGGACAGCCGTTCTTACTTGATGTGGCACAATGCGATTCTTATGCACACCGGCTACGCAATTGGTGGACCAACCTTGCACCACTCTTAATTTTGTAATTGGCTTTAAGACACACCATCAGAGACCCCAACCTACAAGTTTCTCACATATTGGATGATCAGAACTTCTACTAACCAATTATGAGGCAAAAAAAATCTCCTTGATTTCCTGCAAACATAATAGGAAAACCAAGAGGTGCTTTGCCCACCTTTGTCTCCCTCCCAGGGACACACACCTTACAAGGAGATGGACCAGGCCTGGTGTATCGTCATGCTTCAACCACTTGGGATGAACCAAGCCCAAAATAAAGAGAAAAGGGCTATGGGGTTCCAAACTAACACTACTAATCACACCAAGTTACTAGATTGGAGTGTAACACTCTACTAGGGAGAGGCATGGACTTGAATTCCCTTACATGGTTGTTAGTAACCTATGTACTCTTTTACATGTACACAACACTAACACTAATTCAATCAATTTGCAGTTCCGGCAATGCAACTACATGGCACCCCAACTAAATACACTTGCCTATTTTTAACATTCTACATTTCACTTTTAGTGTTGGGGGGGAGGAGGTACCATGTTATTTGACTCAAGTTATTTCTGATACATTTGGAGGTACATTAGCTTCTGGAGAAACAATTACAACCTTCTACGAATCTGCGCAATTGGATAGTGGAAAACCTAATACACCAGGTTCTTCAAACACACTTTCTAATTCCATTCCATGTGTTTCCAACTACCTTTTTGTTATGGGGAATTAGCTCACCAAGAAGGAGAAAGACTAGGTCATAGACTTGTTAATTAAATATGAGAATGTGTTCGCATTCTCAATGAAAGATTTAGGTAGGTGTAAGACCATGCAATTATCTATAGACCTTATAGATGAGACACCCATTTATTAGAGGAGGCATAGGTTGAGCAAACATGAGTGAGAATTGGTAGATGAAAGATGCAAAAAACTCCATGAGGTGGGTCTCATTTAGCCATCAAGTTCTGATTTTGGAGCCGTTATAGTAATGCCAACAAAAAAGGATTCAACTAGATTATGGACTGAAAAAAGGATGTGCGGGATTATAAGCCTTTGAACCTGGTTACACCTCAGGACAGGTACCCCATGCCCATCCTTGAAGAACTGTTTAATAGCATTGGAGACTCAAACATCTTCACAATTCTGGATCTAAGGCAAAGCTTCAACCAAATTGTGCTCCTTGGGAAAGATCGCAAAAAAATAGCATTCCATGGAAGAAATAAGTTGTTGGAATGGCTTGTGATGGCTTTTGGATTAAAAAATGCACTTGTCTTCTTTTAGTGAATCATGGACCAGGTTTTCAAAAGGGTAGATTTTTTTAAATGCTACATAGATGACATCCTAGTGCATAGCAAGGGACTCCTGTAGCACTTAGCTCATCCTGAGGAGTTATTTAAGAGGCTCCATGAAGTTAATATGAAGATCCATCCTAAAAAGTGTGAGTTTGCTGTCACCTTAGTAGTCTACCTTAGACACATAATTTTACCAAATGGCATTATGGCTCATTGGGCTAAAGTAGTAGCCATTTTGGAGATGCCCAATCCTGCTGATGTTTACACTTTGAAGAGCTTCATTGGACTATATAATTATTACAAGATTTATGTCCAAGATTTTAGTATTATTGTTCATCTTCTCTATGCATTGTTAAAGAAGGATGTTGATTGGACATGGAGTGAAGAAGCTCAAGAAGCTTTCAACACACTCAAGGAAAAGCTTTCAAAGTTCCCCATTATGAAAAGACTTGATTTCAACAAGGTTTTCATTCTACACATTGATTGGAGTGCACTTGGTATTGGTGCTATTCTTGACCAACTTGATGAGGAAAGCAAGGAATATGTTATCGCCTATGCATTTCGAAATAATAACAAGGCTAAGAGCAACTATTTTTCGTACGAGGGAGAGTGTATGGGCCGTCATACATTTCAAGCCCTATCTTTATGGCGCCAAGTTCACTTTGTATACCAACCACTAGCCTATCAAGTGGTTAATGACCAATGATAAGCTTACTGGTAAGTTAGCTCATTGGGCACTTATACTTCAGGAGTATGAACTGACTTGGTATTACACATTAGAACATGGATACCATGTTGCGGAGACCCCTCAATACCTCTGAAGATTTCTTAGAAATTAGGCAAGATTTTGACCAGATTCCAACAATACATGTATTTTATGCATCTAGTTATTTTGCACTACTCCAATGTAACCTAGTTGAACATCCCATTGTGGATATATGGGAGGACTTGGACACTCTAAGGTTTCTTCAACATGGGGAATACCCTCCCCAAGTTACATCAAGTCATCAGGATTGGATACAACAACAATCCAAATGCTATTCATGGAGGGACAATCACCCTGTCCAATGTTTACCACAAGGCGACAAAGTGGTTCCTCCACCACATGAATGGCTTGGTCTTATTCAAAAGGTACATTCGGAGCTTAGACACTTTGGAATTAAGCACATTTATAGCCTTTTTGCTCCTCATTACCATTGGAAAGGTATGTATGCTCAAATCCGAGATGTCATTGCTAGGTGTGAATAATGTGATAAAGTGAAAACTTCTTTTTCCATTCGACAACTCACGCTTTCTCCACTCCCTATTCAAGGCATATTCTATTGCTGGTCATGTGATTTAGCTGGAGAGTTACCATAGACCTCCAAGGGTAATGTTTACATCATGATTATGATTGAACAATTTTCAAAGTGGGTGGAACTTGTTGCGTTGCTAGACAAGTCATCACACAGCACCAGCCAGGTTTTCTTACAACAGGTCCTAAGAGGTTTAGGGCTTGTGCTGAATGCTTTACTAATCAAGGATTAGAATTCAGAAGAAAATTCCAAGACGTACTTGATCATGCTCTCATTAACCATTGCCAGACTTCAAGGGATCATCCCCAAGTTGATGGCCTTGCAAAAAAGATGGTTCAAACATGGAAGAAGGGACTTCGAAAGATTTACCTCACTGGGAACAAAGAGGATTGGGACCTAGCCCTACCTTACATTGCCATGAGTTACAGGATGTCCAAACACACCGCTTTGTCTCATTTTTCTCCTTACTTTCTACTTTTTAGGAGACATCCCATTCCATCCTCTTCCATTGTTATTCAAATGGACTAGGTTATGGACTTGAACTCCCTAGCCACTTGGGCTAGGGTCATCGCAAAGAGGGGTGCTTTATTCAGGAAGGTTATGCCCATGGCCATGGAGAACTTGTCCATCACATAGCATCGAAACACCTTACGGTATGCACACACATGAAGTGGCAGTTACAAAATTAAAGTGAGACAATTTGATGTTGGTGATTTTGTGTATCTCTAACGGTAACCCAATGATATTTTGGACACTTCTTCCGGTCGCACTATCTCGAGGATTAAGGCAATCATGCCTTTAGGTGTGTTGGAGTTGCAAGGAGCTCACGAATGCACAATTCGGGATCATTCCAAAAATTATGTGCCCTGCCACCTACTGACCTTGGATCCTACCATCATCACATCAACTTGGATTCCTCCATTTGACTATCCATGTCAGGTATGTCAGAAGACAAACGATGTTGATCAAATGTTGCTTTGCGATAATTACAATGGTGGATACCATTTTTTCTACCTCAAGCCAAAGCTCACTCAAATTCTTGTCAACATTTGGTACTGTTCATCATGTTCTTTTGTAGCACCTTGACTTCTATTCAGACCATGCCACATTTTTCTCAGCTTACGTCTTAGGGGGGATACATGAGAATTTCATTTCAGCTTCCTTTTATGCATTGTATATATATGTGCGTGCATATCTTTTTAGTTGATTAGTTTCTGCTTTTAACTGGTTTTAGTCTTTTTGTTTAGTAAAGTTTACTATGGATTTACACCTTTACAACACCATACGTCACGACATTACATGTCATAACAACTTCATGCCCGTATGCATGGCCTCATACATGACATCTAGTTACGGGCATGCCAATCATGCCTTTTAGGGTTAATGTACGCTCTTGGCGATAATGTACGTTCTTAGGTTATTGTACGCTATTAGGTGTTTTAGGGTTATGGCTTGTTTAAGGTTTCAACTTGTTGACAGCTATATAAAAGGCCAAGTTCTTCACTTCTCTTGTGAGTTTTTTTAGAATTCTTTTGTCAAGGAGAGTTTTTTCCATAGTTAGATTAGATTTCTAGATGTTCATAGTGGTTATTACACAGCCATTGTTTACATACACTATGTTTTCTTTCTTTCTTTGCAATTTAATATACATGAGAATTTCATCTCAGTCTCCTCTTGTGCATTGTATATATATGTGCATGATCTCTTTTTGGTTGATTAGTTTCTGCCTTTGACTGGTTTTAGTCTTTTTGTTAAATAAAGTTTGCTATGGATTTACACCTTTACGACACCGTATGTCACAACACTACACGTCATGACACTCTAGGATTTTCATTCATCCCTCTTATCACCTTCAAAACCAACTCCTAGATTAAATTTCTACCTCTTCAAGTACATTACGCAGTGGTTTTTCTATACTTGTGTTGGAAACAAAAATCCAGCTTTTCTTTTCTAAAAACCTCTACCTATTGGAAAAACAAAACCTCCCCCCTTCCTACTTATTTGGTTTACTGTTCATCTTTCGCTCCACAACAAGATTTGCACCGGCCACGCATTGCTTGGCAACTCCCTTGCCACACAATTAACTAGCGTCTAGCAATATCCATAGCAACACACCCCATCCCAAATATTAAAAAACGACATAAAAACATCAAAGCCATGAACACCACCGCATCTCCTTTGCCCCTTATTCTTGTCTCCATTGCCATTGTGAGTAAACACTCCCAACCAAAAACAAGAGAAAACATGCTTTGCTTGAAACCTTAAAACTCCTTCCTTTACACATCCAAACCCTAAGTTAAAAATTTGTTACATAGTGACATGTAGTGCTCATGCGCAACATTCATGTGTAACACCCACTATTGATTTACCCTCACCATCGATCTATTGCATGGTGCAGACAAAAAGTTTTCACAACATGGATGCAAATTCAAAGATGCAAATTACAAAAATTATATGTATATATAGAAAAAACATATTCTCCTTTGTCATTGAGCTCAATTAAGTTCATGTTAAAAACATCAATGTGGAGCATGCCCAATGCAATGCCTGTCACCAACAATCTACCTCATTGGAAAGTTGAAACTTACACAACAAACTTTGAAAATTTAGGATATTAAAAGCAGTGAAGAGCCTGAAGATTGTGATTGGTGAGTAGAAATGACTACAAACAAGGCATTACAAACACACTTGCCCTGTCAATAGATAAGATCTTGTACATCTACCGACTGTGTCCACACTCTGAACACCAAAAAAATCCGTTCTAAACAGTCTAAACACTTTCACCAAAAAAACCGGTTCATCTAATGTGAAATTGATTCCCTGTAAAGATAAAACTTCCAAAGGTTGGATCCAATGTTGGTAAAGCGCTAGGAAAGAAAAGCTGCATTAGACTGATAAAACAAGCACCTCATAATATAATGACTCTGCCCTTCATGACAGGTTCAATATCCAAATGGTAAAACCTCTTAAAATAGTGTAGTGTAACTGTAGGGCAGGTTATAAAGTGCAATTATTGCTGCTACCTATGATTCTTATTTTGTTTTCAAAGTGGGCTTTGCGAAAAATGTAAAGTCCAAACTTTTTGAAGGTTGCATCAACTTTTATGTTGCAGACCATGGATGCGGGAGAGCATTATTGACATTGGTCTTGTGAAAATTGTGAAAATTTGGTCAGAATTTGTTCAAGAAACCTATCAATGTTGCTCATACACCTAAAATGGTTGAAATTTTCTAATAAAACCTTAGAATTAATGTACCCCATCTTTGTGTATGTGGGCATACATTGGCTAGTGGAAAGTAAACATGTCCCTTTTGCCTAAAGAGCAAGGGGCATATGAAGCTATCACACTTACCTCCAAGGAAGTTTTGGGATTACATGTACCCTTACCCCAACCAAACATGAAGTTTATGGTCTTGTTTTAATTCATGATGGAGGTTATGTGTACAGTAACACCCCAGGAGTGAGGTATTCCTGAAATTAGCATCCCCCTGAGGTCAAGTCGTGGGGTGCTTATTTTGGGAATGCCTTGCTCCAAGGGTGTTACCATATGTAAAGCGCCCAGGCAAAAAAGAAATTTCATTTTTTCTTGTGATATTAGTTGAATATCCAGTGGGTATCATGGGAAACCAAAAAAACCCTAAAAAAAAATTTTAAAAGAAAAAAAAGATACCGGTTTCATTTTCCAAAATTCCCCCTGATTTTTATGTGTTGTAATGTGATCTGCAAATACATTAGAATTTTCTGCCCAGTGCTTTCCATAAAAGTATGTACATTAATACAAAAATACAAGTCACCTTATATGAAGATCATTGAAAGCTGATAGTAAATTAAATTTTTTTGCATCAAACAAAACCAGGGGTGTGTCACACTGCAGCCTTGCCATTTACATTAAAAAGTATCCTACAGCAAAAGAAGAATTATTATTCAAATATTTCACCATGCAAAAATATAATCTTAAAAAAAACCATCTAAAAGAAACCAAATCCTTCAAGATATCATAACTCTATAACTAATCTCAAGTTTCAACACAAGCCAAAATGTCATCTTTCAAAAATCCTCATATAAAAATAGACCTACTACATAGGGGCCAAAATCCCTTAAGCTACTATACCCTATAATGAATCTAAACACAATATCCTTGCCTTGGTAGGCAAAGCCAACAATAATGTATGAAATTGGAGTTGGTGACAACTACTTGAAATGTGTCCTGCATTCATTATTGTGTCAATAATGTACACAATCAGTGTGTGGCCAACCCAATCAAGATGTCTATAATTTACTACAAGTTAAAATCTTCAACTTCCTAGAAATTCATACATTTCATTGTCTTGGCCTCACATGGAAGCTGCCTTTTGAAGGGCAATACATGTAAGAAGCAAATTGAAGGGCAAAAGTAAGGCAGAAAACTTAACTACATATCAGACTTGAAATGTAGGTTAAAAACAAGGCAGTCAGAAAAACAAATAGCACAAGTAATGTGCCCGAAACCTTCTCTGTTAGTACAAGCATGTTCCAAGGATGTACACCTAATTAATTTATTAGGGTTTGTTTGTGCATTGCAAGTAAAATCAAAGAATTGTCTGTTAAAAGTTTTGAACTCTTGTTAAAATTTCCTTGCAATTTGCTTATCTTTTGCATGCAGCATGTGAGCACTAATTCACGAAGGCAACTCTTTAAAATAATGCAAGGCACCATTTAAGTAACCTCATTGGCCATTATATAGCTTTTTTCGCCCTTAGGCAAATGCCTATTCTCCAAACTCCTTCATATTTGTGTGTATTTTTACACTAATATTATAACCCTTATCTACATAGAAACATACAGCTTAAAAGAAAAATTCCAAAGCAAAAGTATGGAATTCCATACTTCTGCATTTCACAAACTGAATAAGAATGGAGACTAAATCGAAGGGAGCTGATGATATTATTGTTTCATGGAGTTCACATTTCAAATAGTAGTGCAGACTTCAGGTAATGGAGATGTTTAAATGCGGAGTTGAATTGCATACTATTTAAAGCTTCTCAATAACCCGATTCACGTGGTTTCTTAATTGCAAGTTTTTAGTCCTTATCTTGACTTTATGTTGCCTCCTCTGCCATTATGCATTACAGTATTCACCTTCTTCATACTTTCTATGAGCTTGAAAAATGATGACTGCTATTATGATGCACTTGCACATATGAGTAACAATTGTTTTCCTGATTCTCTTCATATTTGAGAGAAACCCAAAGTTGTATGTGTTTTGTAAAAGTAACTAGGATGAAAAATAGAGAGTTGAGTTATTTTGTACCAAACTTAATTCCAAAAACTACAAAAGGTAGTAGGGCAGAATTTTTTCAAGGTTTAGGTCAACTAGGACAAAGTAAACACAGTCCTAAACTTGGTCATTAATATGTTTTATATTTAAATTTCCATCAATCTTAATGAATAAAAATTGTTAAATTGTTAAAACTATGATAGCTTAGACCACCATATATCTAGAATCATTAATATCATTTGCTTTGTGTCAACATGCATGATGAAACCAAACTAACTTATAAGAGTACACAAAAAGGTGACTATGTGAGAAGATTTTGACCCAAAAACATTGTTTTGTGACATAGATGTAAATTTCACCTTGTTTCCTTGAGTTTTTCCTCCAAGTTATTATGCCATAATTAAAAAAATCTTACTTTGGTTGATATATTTTTTCATAAGCCCAATAATATTCAAAGTTGAAAACCTTATCATTACATTCTAGGCAAATAATCTACAATGTCACTCATCTTAATAAGTTCCACATGGTGAAGAATTTACATAACCTATGAGAAAGCAATTTGCAAAGTTTTGATTATGGATAGGTGAAAGGTTCCCAAGGCCTTGTTCTTGGTTGATCTTGTTTCTAGCCCACAAGTAGTCACAAAATTTATGTAAGATAAATTCAAGGATTAAGCAATTACACACTACACTATCCATTTAATATGGATTTCATAAGGCATAAATTTGTATATGCAATGCTTCATAACTCCAATTAACAAGGAAATGTGTAAAAAATGTCGACTCATGTCTACGAACTATATTGTGATATAAAGATAATTTTATTTAAAAAAAATCTTATGACCATTTTTGGGTTTTCAAGAGGGTGTTATCCATAGGTTTTAAATCGTGTCAAAATTCATACAATTTTGTAAATGTATTCATAAAATTTAGATTATTAAATTGAATGCCTAATGTATTTTTCCGTAGACTATATGATTAAAATGGAAGGAAAAATTATTATTGAGGATGTGATTGCAACCAAAGGTACGCATCTAAATATTTTCTGGAGCTTTAATATTGTAGGAATTCATTAAGTTTTTTTAATGTTTTTCATTCAAATCATTCCATATGAGGAAGGGCAAGGAAGAGATACTTCTTGCAAAAAATGATTTTTGATAAACATATTCATTTTGAAAAGTTTAAAACAACAAATTATGCAAAAATGAATTTGTAATTTGTAATTTTTGGTATGCAATTACCTAATTGGTAGTGGGCAATGTGGGCAATTGGTATTCAAAAAGGATCCACTTTAGCGCTAACAACAATTGCATGGTGCTAGAAAAACCACAAAAATACCACCTCCTTTTGGAAAAGTATCTGAATGCCACATGGACAAACTTAGCTTGCAAAAAATTTCAAAGCTTTTGTTGACTAATTAGGAATTTCTTACCATAGTTGTATAACCCACTAGAGTGATGTTATCTTGCCAAGTCTAAATATTAGGGTCAAATTTAAATGAATACAATCTGCCAGAAAGAGAAAAGTAAATCTTCTTAAGAAAACCATGCAAAACTAGGAGTAACCCAACCTTTCATAAAAACCATTGGGGTCTCCTCTCCTTATTAAGAATATAAAACATATTTGAGTCTTGAATGAGGATTCCCAATTACATTCCACTTCTGTATTTTGGGATTGTCAATTGTAGGTTAAGCAACAAAGTTGGCACTCCCATCTGCCATTGTTGGTCTTCATGATCCCAAATGTTCCAAATGGGCTTGGTATCATTCTAGCATTGAAGATTCCAACCTAGTCCCCCTTGAGTTAATTTGTTCATGGGTTCCATCTTTCTTTCTTTCTTTCTTTCTTTTAATTTAACGTCAATACTCGGACCAGAGAGATCCATTTGACGACAATTACAAAGTTGACTTGATCAAAACACTCCTGTTGTCTAGGCAAGAAACT